>Ga0222713_10000360_pt1 | contig 50363 bp, 85 predicted proteins | sample C33_649DmetaG_FD_165061 | JGI IMG/M metagenome (GOLD analysis project Ga0222713, IMG submission 165061) | Estuarine water microbial communities from San Francisco Bay, California, United States - C33_649D | ecosystem: Environmental > Aquatic > Marine > Unclassified | place: USA: California...
GGTATTTAAAGTTAAATAAGTTATAATATATGAATAAGCCAACATTAGTATTTCAAGGACCTATATTCACTCGTTCTGGTTATGGTGACCATTGTAGAGATTTAATGAAATCCCTACGCAAGATGGACAAATATGATATAAAAATTATTCCACTTCGTTGGGGTAACACTCCACAAAATCAAGTAGATGGTGAATCTGAATTTGGTAGATGGATGTTAGAAAGAGTTATCACTGGAATTGAACAAAAGCCTGATGTGTTTATCCAAGTTTCAGTAGCAAACGAATTTGAACCAAAAGGACATTATAACATTGGTGTAACTGCTGGTGTAGAAACCACAATTGCGCCAAAAGATTTCATTGATGGTTCTAACAAAATGGATTTAATTATAGTACCATCTCAATTCACAAAAAGTAATTTAGGTGGAACTGTATATCAACAAAAAGACCAGGCAACTGGACAAATTGTTGGTGAGATTAAAACAACCACACCAATCGAAGTTTTATTTGAAGGAGTTGATACTGAAATATTTTCCAAAGGAAGTGGTAACGATGTATTAGCAAATGTAAAAGAAGATTTTTGTTTCTTAGTTGTTGGTCATTGGTTAAAGGGTTCTTTGGGAAATGATAGAAAGGATATTGGTATGGCAATTAAAACATTTGCAACTGTGTTCCAATATCTACCAAAAGATAAAAGACCTGCATTAGTTGTTAAAACATCTCACGCTGGATTTAGTGTAATCGATAGAGAAGAAACTCGTAGAAAATTAGATGAAGTACTTAAATCATTTGGTGATAAATGTCCATCTGTATATTTGATACATGGTGATATGGAAGAAACTGATATGAGTAATTTATATCATCACCCAAAAGTTAAAGCAATGATTTCATTTGCTAAAGGTGAAGGGTATGGTAGACCAATGGCTGAGTTTACTTTGACAGGTAAACCAATTATAGCTAGTGGTTGGAGCGGACAAATGGATTTCTTACCAGCAGAGCATGCAGTTTTATTGGAAGGTTCATTAACACAAGTAGATGAATCTGCGGCAGACCAATTTTGTATGAAAGAAGCACAATGGTTTACTGTAAATTATTCATCTGCGGCTAATAAGATTTACGATGTGTATAACAAATATGATTCTTATTTAGAAAAATCAAAAGGTTTGAGAGAAAATACATTAAAAAACTTTACTTTGGAAAAAATGAATGATAAATTTATTCAGTTGATGGATACTTATGTAAAGAAACAACCACAATTCGTTCCATTCAATATACCAAAAGTAAATGCATCAAAAATGCAAATACCCAAATTGAATAAAATTTAATAATGTCATTTGCTTTACAATATAATCAATTAATTTCAAGCTCCGATAAGATAGCAAAAAGTTTGATAAAACCAAAGAATATTTACAAAATCACATCATACAAATATGTAGATGGTACAACAAAGATTTTATTTGGTTCGGAAACTGCACTGATTTTTGTTACAGGTATAAGTTCTGATAGAAAAACAGTTACTGGTATTAAAATTACTTTAGTTAGACCTACTGTGTTTTTTAATTGGCTACATAAGTTATTTATAAAAGGACTTACAGAAGAATCATTTAAGGATAATATGGAATTGAGTGAATTATTAATTAAAAGTGATAAACAAGGTAAAGTGATATTTAACTCTTTCATAAAAGGAAGTACATTATATAGACAGGCGGAATCTCCATACAGAACATACACTATGATTGGTATAAAAAACATTGAAAGTGTGTTTTTTAAAACTGATTTATTAAAAAAAGCATACGGTTTGGTCGGGTCTACTCAAACACAAACGAAGGTTACAACCAAAGATATTAAAGATAATCAGTAATTAGAATTCGAATTATTTTTATTTCTATGATTGCTTTATATTTACTTGTATAACTTACTACAAAACATACAAGAATTAATATAAAATGGCGTTAATACTAAGAAATGATAAGGGTTCTCCGCTTACAGCGCAGGAAATGGATGATAATCTATCCTACCTTCAATCACAAATACAAGCAGGCACATCGGGAACATCTGGAAAAGATGGTTCACAAGGGATAAGTGGTACAGCTGGTTCATCGGGAACATCTGGAAAAGATGGTACTCAAGGAATTAGTGGTAGTGCTGGTTCATCTGGTTCATCTGGTACAAGTGGAATAAGTGGAGCTGGTTCATCATCCGGAACAAGTGGTAGTAGTGGTTCTAGTGGTAAGGATGGTACATCTGCTACGGATGGTGCGGCTGGAACATCAGGTAAAGATGGAACTTCTGGTGTTAATGGTACAAATGGTACTGGTGGTAGTTCTGGTACATCTGGTGTAGATGGTACATTCTTTGGTACTTCTGGTACATCTGGTAAAGATGGAACTTATTTTGGTTCAGCTGGTACATCTGGTGTAGATGGTACAAGCGGTTCTAGTGGTAGTAGTGGTTCTAGCGGAACATCTGGTTCAAGTGGTTCTAGCGGAGTTGATGGTACATCCGGAACATCTGGTTCATCTGGTAAGGATGGTACAAATTTTGGAACATCTGGTTCATCTGGTAAGGATGGTACATCTGGTTCAAGTGGAAGTAGTGGTGTAAGTGGGACATCTGGTAGTAGCGGAACAAGTGGTTCTTCGGGAATTAGCGGTTCATCAGGAACGTCTGGTTCTTCTGGTAAAGATGGTACAAATGGAACATCGGCTAATTTAATTGTATCTGCAAGTCTTATAGCTTCAACAAGTGGTGTAGGTTCTGTAAACACACTTTTATTCGCTAATGCAGCATTAACTGATAATGGTGGTGGGAAAGTTACTGTAGAAATAGCATCAGCTCCAAGTTTACAAGCGGTTAGCGCTTCGTTGACTGTAAATAGCATTGATAAAATAACTTTTGGAAGTAATATACTTCTTACTGATAATGGTAGTGGAGATATTACTGTAAATTCAATCGCAGCAGGTGGCGGTGGTGGGACAAATGGTTCAGCTGGTACATCTGGAACATCCGGCTTAGCAGGTTCTCCTGGTCAATCTGGTACTTCCGGTAGTTCTGGAACTAGCGGTAAAGATGGTACGGGAGTTGGTTCTTCGGGTTCCTCTGGTTCTTCGGGTTCATCTGGAGTTACCGGTACAAGTGGTTCGTCTGGCACTTCGGGATTGAATGGAGTTGGAGCTCCCGGTACGAATGGTACTTCTGGACTATCTGGTACTAATGGATTTAATGGTACTTCTGGTACGTCTGGTATTAGCGGTTCATCTGGTACATCAATTGCATTAACTATAAACGATGATGTTGGACCTACTTCTATAACTGGTGTAAATCAAATAACATTTACAGGTGGAGCGGTTGTAACTAACTCACCAGGAAGTGGACATATAACAATCACCGCAGGAACTGGTGGTGGTGGGGGTAGCGCCGGTTCATCTGGAGTGGATGGTACTTCTGGAACATCTGGAAAAGATGGTACGTTTGTTGGTACAAGTGGTTCTTCTGGAACAAGCGGACTTAATGGTACAATGGGAGTTGATGGAACTTCTGGTGTTAATGGTACAAATGGAACATCTGGTCTATCTGGATTTATAGGTTCATCTGGAACATCTGGAAAAGATGGTACATTCGTTGGTTCATCTGGAACATCCGGTGTAGATGGTTCTAATGGTTCGATTGGTACTAGTGGTTCAAGTGGAACAAGCGGTTCTTCGGGTCTTACTGCTGCTGGTGCATCGGCTGGTACATCTGGTTCATCTGGAACTAGCGGTCCTCAAGGTTTAAATGGTTCTGATGGTAAAGATGGAACTTCTGGTGTTAATGGTTTAAATGGTACTGCTTTTGGTTCTTCTGGAACATCTGGTGTTACTGGTACATCTGGTGTAAATGGTACAAATGGTACAAATGGTACATCTGGAACGTCTGGAGTTGCATCGTTATTAGCTGTAACTGGAAGTATTAACAATGGAATTGTTAGATACGAAAATTCACCAGAAAGATTATTTGTAAGTAATACTCTTACATTCGATGGAGCTGAACTAAAATTAACAGGCTCTATGTTTGTTAGTGGTGCAATTAGTGCATCTGCATTTAACATATATGCAACTGGTACACCAGAAATTACTTCAGCTACTAACTTAAACTTAACGGCAGGAAGTGCAGTAATTGTGACACAATCACCAATGAGAATGGCAACCTTTACGGATGTACAAACTGGAAGTTTAACTCCTGCTAATGGAGATATGATATACAATTCAACTACTCATAAATTTATGGGATACGCGAATGGAGCTTGGGTACAATTGCATTAATAGAATATGAGAGAATATAATGTTATCTTAAAGAGAGATGTTGATTACGATGGATTTTGGAATGATATAGAAAGTGATACCGATGGTGGTAAACTTTATATTCCAAATCGTAAAGTAGAATTTACAAACGAAAGACCTACATCACTTCGTCAATGTTGGTATTTGCTGACAGATGAAGAAGCTGAGCAACTTAAATTAGATGATAGAGTATTCGATGTAGAAATACCACCAGAACATAGAGATGATATTCAAATTGGATTCAGAGCAATACAAACTGGAGATTTTACAAAAACAACATCTGATAGTGGAGCATATCTAAATTGGGGAATGATACGTTGTAATTCAACTACTAATGTATATGGTACTTCAACAACAACTACTTTAAATTATAATTATACTCTAACAGGCGAAGGTGTTGATGTAGTAATTCAAGATAGTGGAATACAAGCAGACCATCCCGAATTTAACGATGAGTTTGGTAATAGTAGGGTTCAGCAAATAAATTGGTTTAGTACAAGCGGAGTTAGTGGTACTCAAAACGCTAATCATTATAGGGATTATGATGGACATGGTACTCATGTGGCTAGCACAGCAGCCGGATTAACTTATGGTTGGGCAAAAAAAGCAAGAATATATTCTCAAAAATTAGATGGATTGGAAGGTAGTGGAGATAGTGGTACTGGAATATCAATATCCCTTGCTTTCGATTGCATAAAAGGTTGGCATAATAACAAATCATTAGACCCAAAAACAGGAGTTAGAAGACCAACTGTAGTTAATATGAGTTGGGGATATGGTACATCGATTGGAACGGTTACATCGGTGACTTATAGAGGAAGCACAATCAGCAATCCAACGGATAGCGCACTTTCGGATTCGTATGGTTTAATAGGAGTTAATTCTTTTTATAGGAGAGCCCCTGTTAGAATCTCATCAGTAGATACGGATATACAAGAAATGTTAGATGCTGGTATCATAGTTTGTATTGCGGCAGGTAATGGTTCTCATAAAATAGATTTAGCAAGCGGTACTGATTATAATAATAGTTTTAATAATGGTTCAACTAATTACTATCATAGAGGTTCATCTCCATTTGATGATGAGGCATTGATGGTGGGAAATATAGATAGTACGGTTTATGATGCATCAAATGACCAAAAAGCAACATCATCCGAAACTGGACCTGGTGTTACTATTTATGCACCTGGTACAAATATTATGGGAGCTTGTTCAGCAACCAACGCTTTTACGGATGAACCATACTATTTGAATTCATCTTATAGACAAATGAATATAAGTGGTACGTCTATGGCATCTCCACAAGTGGCAGGCGTATGTGCACTACTATTACAAGTAAACCCTAGATTAAATCCAGCACAAGTAAAATCGGCATTATTAGCAAACGCAGGAACTGCTTTATATGATACCGGTGTAGGTAATGATTGGACAAATAATAGAAGTTTGAAAGGTGGTACTGCTAAAGTATTGTACAACAAATTTACTTCTGAAAAAACACTTTCTGCTACAAACGTAACATTTTCAGGTGTAGGGTTTAAACTTAGATAATTTTTATCGTTTTCTCTTTTTACTTTATATTTATATATACAAATATATTACCGAAATAGATTTGGTAATGTGGTAAAAAAATGTTATATTTGTATCTATGATAAATGTTACTTACGCAATTACAGTTTGTAATGAGCTTGTTGAAATCACAAACCTTATAAACTTCCTCCATCCAAGAATAAAAAAGGATGATGAAATACTAATTCAATATGATTCGGATTCTGTTACATCTCAAGTAAAAGATTATCTAGCCATATTAACACAACTCCACTCAAATGTGAGAGTTATTGGATTTTCTCTAAACAAAGATTTTGCATCTTATAAAAACAATTTGAAAAATCATGCCAATGGTATGTTTATATTCCAAATTGATGCAGATGAAATGCCATCCGAATACCTTGTAGAAAACTTACAATTCTTTTTAGAATCTAATAAAGATGTAGACCTTTTCTTTGTACCGCGTATCAATACCGTTGCAGGATTGACAAAAGAACATATCCAAAAATGGAGATGGAAAGTGGATGAAAATGGTTGGATAAATTTCCCAGACTATCAAACTCGTATTTATCGTAGAACATCTGAAATAGAATGGCAAGGTAAAGTACATGAAAGAATTATAGGGTATAATACACTTTCAGTATTACCACAAGAAGAAGAATACTGCCTGTATCATCATAAGCAAATCGAAAGACAAGAAAAACAAAACGATTATTATGATACAATCTAAAATAGCTTTCTTAACTGAAATGGGGTTTATGGGTAAAGTACCTGCAAACCATCCAAATATGAGAACGGAGTTTGCTTGGATGCATGCTTTAGATGCTGACCATTTTAATATTCATACGTTTGATGACTTAAAAGGATATGACCATGTATTTGTTATATTTCCAAAAGGTAAAACATTTTTAAATTCCGAAGGTAGTACAATAGGTAGAGGATTTAATCCAGCATCTCAATTACTTAGAGAAGATATAGTTGGTAAAATAAAAAAACAGGGTAACACCAACGTTCACTATATTCAGGAAGGACCTCATTGGTGGTATAATGATTATGAAATAGCTGACCAAGTTTATTTTTATAATTTCTTAGCAAGTTGCGATACTATCTTTACTCACAATGAAAGTGATGTAATGTATTATAAGGGTTTGCTTCCTGGTAAAACTATTCAACCTATTGGTACATTAATGATTGATACTTTAATCAAAGATATAGTACCTACAAAAGAAGATAAAGTAATTATAGGTGGTAACTTTGCAAGATGGTATGGTGGATTTGAAAGTTATATGATAGCTGGAAATTTTGAAGTACCTATTTGGGCTCAAACATCACATGCTATGAGAATTGGTGAAGATAGTATGGATAACCTACATCACTTTCCAAGAATGATGTGGGGTGAATGGATGCAAAATTTATCAACATTTAAATATGCAGTTCACATGATGCCAACTGTAGCAGCTGGTACATTTGCTTTGAATTGTGCATACTTTGGTATTCCTTGTATTGGTAATATGGATGTGGATACTCAAATGTTGTGTCACCCCGGTACATCAGTAATGGTGCATGATTTGGAAAGTGCAAGAGATGCGGCAATTATGTTAAAAGAAGATAAAGAATTTTATGATAAATGTTCAAAGCTAGCAAGGGAAAGATACGAAGAATGTTACTCACAAAAAGTTTGGACAGAAAATATTAAAGAAGTATTAGAATTATGATAACAGTTATATTAAATGGTTACAAAAGAGGAGAAAATCTAAATGAACAAATAGAGGCTCTTAGGAATCAAACCCTACCACCGGATGAAATATTAGTATGGTACAATAATCCTGGTGATAATGATTTGATTAATTACGATATTGGTACGGAAGTTCCTGTTGCATATTGTAATTACAACTTTGGAGTGTGGGCAAGATTTTACTTTGCTATGAACGCTAGAAATCCTTATGTATGTGTATTTGATGATGATACAATTCCTGGTAAGAAATGGTTAGAGAATTGTATGAACACAATGAATGAAAGGGAAGGTTTGCTGGGAACGGTTGGGTTACTTTACTTAAATCCATTACCACCACAACAATCTTCATACTATGAGCACTACTTACGTTTCGGATGGCCGGAGCAAGGTAATAACGATAGGACTGTTGAAGTGGATTTAGTAGGGCATAGTTGGTTCTTTAAGAAAGAATGGTTACCTATTATGGTTAGAGAATTACCAGACCCTAAATACAATACCTGCGGTGAAGACATGCACTTCTCATATATGTTACAAAAGTATGCTGGCATTAAAACATTCGTACCACCACATCCTCGTTCTGATATAGAAATGTGGGGAAGCACTAAAGGTGCAACTTATGGTGGGGATGCTAACTCACTTTGGGAAAGCAATCAAAGAAGTGTAGATGGTACTCCATTCAAACAATTGATGAATCAGTATTTTAACGAACAAAGACAAAAAGGTTGGAAATTAGTAAATGAAAAATAAATTACCACTATTAATATGTTTTGGGACTAGGCCTGAATGGTTGAAAGTAAAACCTCTTATCGATATATTAGATGAGAAAGAATATAGATTATTATTTACAGGTCAACATGAAGACTTATTGAATGATGTTTCGGTAAATTACAAAATACCAATTTCACAATCACTTAGATGTGGTAGATTGGATAATGTTATATCATCTTGCTTATCTGAATTTCCTCCATACAAATTTAGTGGAGTGTTAGTTCAAGGTGATACAGCATCTGCGTTTGGATGTGCTTTGGCAGCTTATCATAGAGGAATCCGAATTTATTATATGGAAGCCGGACTTCGTAGTTATGATTTGGAAAATCCATATCCTGAAGAAGGTTATAGACAGATGATAGCACGTTTAGCAGATGTGAATTTTGCACCAACACAATTATCAGCTGATAACCTAATAGCCGAAAGGGTGAAAGGTATTGTTCATATAGTTGGAAACACTGTATTGGATAATCTTATGAAATATGAGAAGGGTATCTATGGTGATACTATTTTGGTAACAATGCATCGTAGAGAAAATCATCATTGGTTAGAAGAATGGTTTAGAGAGATAAATGCGTTAGCAATACTGTATCCAAATTTAAAATTTGTATTACCTATCCATCCAAATCCAAACGTTCAGAAATGTAAGCATTTATTACATAATGTGAATGTTATAGAACCACTAACACATGATGAAACAATTAAACTTCTTAGAGATTGTAAATTGGTTATAACTGATAGTGGTGGGTTGCAAGAAGAAGGTTCTTTCTTTAATAAGAAAGTTATTGTGTGTAGAAAAACAACCGAAAGACCGGAAGGTATTCAAACGGGTCACCTTTATATGTGTGAAGAACCAAAAAAATTAAGAGAATTATTTGGTGAGTTGGAAAACAATTCGTATATTTGTAAACCTTGTCCTTATGGTGATGGTAGAGCAGCGGAGAAAATTAAAAAGATATTAGATGCAGAAGAACTTTAGAGAACATTTTATTAAATTTACCGAAATGATTAGAAACGATATTCATTTTGGTTTCGCTCGTTATTCAGATGGTGAGTTATATATCCTTCAAAATAAAGAATTAGTTTTGGATAAAGGACTAATTCAAATCGGAGATAAAAAAGAAGGTGGAATTTATCAACCTGCCGATTTCAAACACTTTGACCCTAAGCAACACAATGAACCATATAACCGATTGATTGAAGCGTATAAGCATAGACAAACAAATTACTATAAAGGTATTAGTTGTAAGTGTTGTGTTGGCGAAGAAAACTTTAAATTCCAATTAGATTTGCATGGTGGTGATGATGAGAGTTTGACATGGGCAAATCTTTGGGTTAATGGTAACTATCCATTATTCATTATGAATACACTACCAATTTTGTATAGTAAAGATTGTGTATTTGTTGGACACGAAAGTGCAGATACATCAAAGTTACCATTTATTAAAAAAGACTTTAGGGTAGGATATAACGCATTTGTAAACGATTATGATAAAATTGAAATTATTAGACAATGGATTAAAGAGAATAACATCGAAAATCATGTATTCTTATTTTCAGCTTCAACATTTACCAATTTGGCAGTATATGAGTTATTCAGAGATTTTCCCAATAATTCCTATATTGATATTGGAACGTGTCTTACGCCAATGATGAGCATGCCAACTCATAGAGGTTACTTAGAGGCATTTTGGGGATATAGAGGTGGGCAGGATATTCAAAAAATATGTGTATGGTAATAGTAGAATGTACAAGAGAATATTGGGAGTTTGTTAGAAAGCTCAGAATGGATGGTAGAGTAATTGATGGGTTTTTAGAAACAACTCCAATTACTGAAGAACAACAAATAAAGTATATGATAAGTAATTCAGAACACTATCGTATTGCTTTATTTGGTGGAAAGCCCGCAGGATACGTTGGTGTGATAAATGATGATATTAGAGTATGTACTCATCCTGATTTTTTTGGAATGGGCGTTGGTAAGTTTATGATAAAATCTGCTATGGCTATATGGCCAACTGCATACGCTAAAGTTAAATTGGGAAATATCGCTAGTGAAAAATTATTCCTTAGTTGTGGATTTGAAGTTAGTGGTAGAGATGAAAATTTTACATACTATAAATTGAAAAATAAAATGGTAAGCTTAAAGAGTTCAATTACAGCAAAGGGTAAGTATGTTTCTAAGATACTACATTTTGTTGGTGGAGAAAAAAGAACATTTAATGGAGTTGATACGGATTCTATTAAGCAAGGACAGTTTACAAAGTTTGAAACAAAAGATGGTAGACTTGTTATGATAAATGATAAAAATATCCTTTGTATAGAAATTATAAAAGAAGATTAATATGATTAAATTACACAACCCTTATAAGATTGTAAAGATGTTTGAAGAAGAAGTAGCAGAGTACACAGGGGCTCCTTACGCTATTTCAATAGATAGTTGTACAAATGCACTATTCTTAATTTGTAAGTATTTGGAAGTAAAAGAAGTTACGATTCCATCTAAAACTTACTTATCAGTACCACAATCAATTATACATGCCGGTGGTGAAGTTATCTTTGATAAAAGACCTGAAACAAATCATTGGGTAGGTGCTTATCAATTAAAACCATATCCAATTTGGGATGCGGCTAAGAGATTTACAAAAGATATGTATATGCCTGGTCAATTTATGGGATTATCATTTCATATTAAAAAGATACTTCCAATTTGGAAAGGTGGTATGATTCTAACCGATAACGCTGAAGCAGCTGAGTGGTTTAAAAGAGCTCGTTACGAAGGTAGAAGTGAGAAGTATTACAAAGATGATGATATTGAGTTCTTAGGGTGGAATATGTATATGACTCCACAACAAGCAGCACATGGATTGGCAGTAATGCAAAACCTACCATTACACAATTCAGACCAAGGTGAATTAAATGGTTATAGAGACCTTACTGAATTCACTGTATTCAAGAATAATAAAGTTATAGAATAATGAAAGTAGAAAAATTAATTAGTAAAAATCAACCGCAAAATTGGTTTGACCAAATCACAAAAGAATGCACGGAAGAATATCCAATTCATTTAGTTGATATAGATTCAACCGAACAAGTTGTAGATATGGGATGTAATGTAGGGGGATTTTCTCAAGCTTTCAATTATCGTTTTCATAACATATTAGCAATAGATGCATCATCATATAATGTTGAACAATATAAAAGTAGACATTCACATAAAATTTTACATAATGCAGTTTCATCAACAAACGGAGAAATTGTAAAATTAAAAAAATATATGGGTGATGGTGAAGATGATACTAATTCTGGTAACTTTTCAATAACTGGATTTGTATATGAAAACAATAAGCATGGATTTAGAGGAGATGAATATGAGGAAGTTGAAACAATCAGTTTAGAAACTGTATTAGATATGGTAGGTGGCAATATTGGTTTATTGAAAATCGATATTGAAGGAGCTGAAGTTGATGTATTATATAATAAAGATTTAAGTAAAATTAATTATATAACTGGTGAATTTCATAATTTTATTGGTAAGGAAAACCAATCAAAGTTATTCGGATGGATATGTAATACTCATAATGAAATACATTCTGTTGGAGATGGGGTTGGTTCTCATTTTATAAAAATGTGGAAAAGAAAATAATATGAAAATAGCACTTTGTTTACATGGTATGTTTGATTCCCCAATGGATAAAACATCAAATGGATTGGATGGTAGAGAATATATTCAGAAGCATATAATGGATAAGGGTGATGTGGATGTATTCATTCATAGTTGGGATTTGGAAAAGCAAGGGTTGATAGAAGCAATGTATCAGCCAAAGAAGGCTATATTCGAACCACAAAAAGATTTTGGTGAATTGATTAAAGAAAGGGGATTGGATAAATTAGAAGGTTATCCTCGTCCACCTCAATCAGTATTATCGCATTTGTATAGTGTTACTGAAGTAATGAAACTACCACATCAGCAAACTGGTGTGAAGTACGATATTATTATTAAAGCTCGTTTTGATTTAGGTAGAATAAATAGAAATACATCTGGGCCTGGTTTGGGAAATCCATATCCAGTTCAATGTATAAACTTTCAAACTGATATAGAGAAAGATAAAATATATAACGCAAATTGGAATCATTTTCACATGGGACCTGCTGATATGTGGTTTTATGGTTCACCAAATGTAATGGTGGAGTTTACAAGTCTATTTAGTTTCTTAGATGAGCAAATGAAAATAGATTCAGAGTTTCATAAATTCGCAACCCAAATAGAAGGTAATAGTGGTGACCTTTCAAACGCAATAGCATTCTATAAATGGTGGATGATTAAAACCGATTTGTGGGATAACAGAATAAATTTAGATACAATATGGGAATAAGTGTACCAATAGTAGTTTATACACATACTGATATGAAAGATATTTGGCCAATGTTTTTTGGGCAATTGAAAAAGTATGTTGGTGATACTAAAATATATGTTGCGGTAAATAAAGATGATACGCAAATATCCGATAATATACGCATTATATACGATGATTCAAAGGTATATACTGAAAGATGGAAAGATATATTAGAACAAATAGAAGAAGAAACTTTTATGTTTATGCATGAGGACATGATTCTATTTGATAAACTTAACTTTCAGATGTTAGAAAAGTATATTGGTTATATTAACGATGATATGTTAGATAGTATTAAACTAATTTTAGCTGGTGATAATTTTGAACAATGGCCAATTGATAATACGTTAGTAACAAACGAATACTCTAAATTTTCTATACAGCCAACTATAACTCGTAAGGATATTTTTAAAGAAAAAGTTAATGGGGTATCTCCATTAAACATTTGGCAGTTTGAAGAAGCAATTACTACAACTGGTAGAGATTTTATGGTTAAGATTGGTGGTGAAAAGAAAAGAGGATTGTATCACTATGATAGTTTAGTATTCCCTTATGTAGCAACAGCAATTAATAAAGGAAAGTGGAACTTAAACGAATATATGGATGTATTAAATCCTATGTTTGAAGAATATAATATTAACCCATTTGAAAGAGGAATGTCATGACAAAATTAATAGTATTCGATTTAGATGGTGTTTTAGTCGAAGCAAAACAAATACACTACGATACCCTAAACCAAGCCCTAAGAGAAGTTGGTGAGCAATATGTAATTTCAGAAGCTGAACATCTATCTACATACGATGGGTTGAAGACAACTCAAAAGCTAGAGATGCTAACAAAGAACAAAGGATTGCATCCAGAGTTTTATGATAAGATTTGGCTTAGAAAACAACATCTAACTATTGAAGCAATATCTGAATTACAGCCTGATTTACAAAAGATTGAGTTATTCAAAGAACTTCGTAATAGGGGGTATAAGTTGGCAGTTGCTTCAAACTCAATTAGAAGGTCTGTGTTGGTTATGTTAGCAAAGATAGGGATTATTGAGTTTATGGACTTAATCATCTCTAATGAGGACGTAAAGAACTCTAAACCACATCCTGAAATGTATTGGAAGGCTATTAGTATGATGGGATGTTTGCCGGAAGAAACTCTAATTGTAGAGGATTCTCCACATGGATTATTGGCAGCAAGTAGAAGTAGAGCAAACGTATTGAGAGTAGATAATCCACATGATTTGACAATAGAAAAAATAACAAACAAATTAAACGAAAATAAAGTTATGAGTACACCAAAATGGCAAGGTGGTAAGATGAATGTTCTTATCCCAATGGCCGGAGCAGGTAGTAGATTCGCACAAGCTGGATATACGTTTCCAAAACCACTAATTGATGTGGAAGGTAAACCAATGATTCAGGTTGTAGTTGATAACCTAAACATAGATGCTACATTTATTTATGTAGTTCAGAAATCACATAGAGCACAATACAACTTAGATACTCTATTAAATCTAATCACTCCTAATTGTAAGATTGTGGAAGTGGATGGTTTGACCGAAGGAGCAGCTTGTACTACATTATTAGCAAAAGAATTCATTGATTCAGATGCTCCACTATTGATGGCAAATTCGGACCAATTCTTAGAGTGGGATTCAAATGAGTTTATGTATAAGATGATTGAGCAGAAAGTGGATGGTGGTATTCTATCATTCCATTCAACACATCCAAAATGGTCATTCGCTAAAGTGGATGAGTATGGATATGTAACCGAAGTGCAAGAGAAGAATCCAATTTCTGATATAGCAACTGTTGGTGTTTACTATTGGGCTAAAGGTTCTGATTATGTAAAGTATGCAGAGCAAATGATTGATAAGAACATCAGAACTAACAACGAATTTTATGTATGTCCTGTTTACAATGAAGCAATTGCAGATTGTAAGAAAATTAAAACATTCAACATTGATAAGATGTGGGGCTTGGGAACTCCCGAAGATTTAAAATACTATTTAGAAAATTATAATAAATGAAAATTGCAGTAATAATTGGAGGGCCGTATCGAGGTAATTCTGAAATTATAGCTAGGCAAACTACTTTTTTTGGAAATAAAGATACATATTTATCTTGTTTTGAGCACTATAAATATGAGTGGATTAAAAGTAGTTGGCCCATAAAAAAAATATTTACAACACCCAATATAAACTTTAAAGATACAAATTGGAGTAGATATAGAAATGATGAGCCTGGTCAATCTGGATTTTGGCAATTTTGGAATTTAAAAAATGTTATAAATAATATTGAAGAAGACTATGATTTTTATATAAAAACAAGATCGGACTTAATATTACCATTTGAAAAATTACCTGAAGATTTTTTATTAAATCTAAAACCAAATACATTCTACTGCCCAGCAACAAGATTTGATAATCAACCTTGGGAATATGGATATTCATTAAATGACCAAATTTTTATAGGAGATTCAAATGTTATGAGAGTTGTATCTAATTTTGTTACAAAGTACTATAATACTTTTAGACATACACTAAACGAAGCCACAGAATATGTTGGTTCAAACGAAACATCTTTAAGAAAATGGTTGGATGAAAATGGAATATCGATTGTGGCTATAAATTCATTTACATATACAAAAAATCATAATGGTAATACACTGCCATCTGGGGTGGTAGGTATTTATCAATTAGAAACAATTTTATAATAATGGCACACTATCAACGTATAACATTTATAATTCCTTGTAGGAATAATTTAAAATATTTAAAGCAAGCACTTAATAGTATTGAAGATTGCTATGATGATACTCATAACATCGTAATATTGGATGATGCTTCAAACGATGGAACTTGGGAATGGATTGATTCTCTAAATAAACCATATATTAAAACATATAGAAACGAAGGACCTGAAAGAGTGGGACATACCGTATTATATGATGTAGGTATTAGTTTAGCAGAAACTCCAATAGTTAGTATTTTACATTCAGATATGATTGTAACACAAAACTATGTTGGTAATATGTTAAAGAATTTAGCGCCATTATCAGTTGTAAGTGCTACTCGTGTCGAACCACCATTACATCCACCTGGTCCTGAAAAGTATGTAGAGGATTTTGGAATGGAGCCGGAAACATTTAATACCGATGCTTTTCGAAAATTTGTATATGAAAAAGAATATGTAAATGAAGATAAAACTACCAATGGTATTTTTGCACCTTGGATGCTATACAAAGAAGATTTTAGAAGTATGGGTGGGCATGATAAATTATTCGCACCTATGGAGTTAGAAGATTCTGATATATTTAATAGATTCCATTTATGTGATTACAAATTAATTCAAAGTAGAGATGCGTTTGTATATCACATGACTTGTAGAGGTAGCCGTTTCAAAGATGGTATTGAAATTGAAAGGGAAATACCACTACCAGATGGAACTATTTGGTACAAACCCAAAGATTCAAAAGAATATTTGGAATTAAGACAAAACAAATTCAAAGAGTGGTGGAGAAAATGGCATACTGATGTTTTGCATGATGAACTTATGATGCCAATTGTACCAAATAGATATGATACTACATTTGTGGTGCATAATTGCTATCCTCAATTATTGGGAGCATTAGAACCTTGGTGTGACAGATTGTATGTTGATTGTAACTATCAATGGTATGTGGATGAGGAGAAAAACGAAACTATGTTTGATATATCAGATAAGATACATTCAATTGGTGATGAAATGAAAGGTGATGTGCAAATAATGTTTGATGGTAGTAAGTTGACAAACGAAAACTTTACATCATTCATAAAGAATATACCATTCATAATACAACAAACTGATTCAGTTGGAAGTTTCGAATGGGATATATTCCAACTACATATATTTAATTTAAGAACAAAAGATATGGTCACTCCTTTCTTTAAAAATGTATTTTAATGGCTAAGAAAAGAACACTTATTTGCATACATGTTATGCCATCCGAAATTGAAATGTTTGAGAGATTGATGCATCAAATGCACAGAGCATTTCAATATTTAGATGAACATGATGATGTAACACTTAAAGTTACACTCAATTTAAATCCCGAACTTACTGATTGGGATAATAGTGAATACAAGCAAGCCTATTTTGTTGCAAGATTTGGTATTCTTTTCAATGGTATTAAAAATATAAATGAAGTGATATTGGATACATCTTGTTGGGGAACTACTCAACAAAAAAGAGAATCTATTAATTTAGATTATGACCAATTTATATTTTGTGATACTGATATACTCTTTCATGAACACATGCTAAAATACCAATTAAATACATCATATCAATTGGATGGTATGTATATTCTTTCACCATCGCTTGCAAAATGGTGGGATGCTAGTTGGGATGTATTATGTCACTCTGACTATAAAAATAAAGAATATGGATATGGTATGAGTGAGGAGTCTGCAAATAATGCATATCTTCAACCAATCAAACAAATTAATGTTAGACAAATACCAACTATTAAATTTGGATGTGGTATGCATACTTTATATTCTAAATCGTTTTGGCAATTTGTAACCATACCGGATGGATTGGGTGGATATGGCCCTGAAGATACTTATGGTATGGAATCGGCTAAAGTTGCTATTAAATTGGGATATGATATAAAACAATTTGTAATGGATGGTGTATATATTACCGAAGATTATATTAACAGAACACCATCATTTGTAGATAAAATTAAACAAATAGATAAGAAAAAAGAGTTTTATGATGCTGCATTTTCCAAAGGTTCTGAATTATTAAAGCACTTTGTTGGGGATTTGATAAAAAAACAATCTAATCAGTAAAACCTTATATTTATATCTAAATTGATAAGTATATAAATGGAAAAGCAAATAAAAGAAATTATACGTTCTGTAGTTAGGGAGGAATTTATATCGGAACTATCTAAAAATGATGTCCATGTAAAGGAAATAATGAAATTCTACGATAAAGGAACATACAGTACAAAAAAAGCTGTATCTATATTCGTATCTGGTAAACCAAACGCAACCAGAAACCAAATATTAGATGATTTGGCTGATATGGGATATGATGATGCTTGGGAAGTAATGGACCATTTTAAACTTACATTAGAATCAACTCAAATTAATGAAGGATTTGGTGATGCCATAAAAAAGATTAGAAATCTTGCAGTTAGAATGGCATCTACTAAGTTTGATAGAGCAAAATCTCACCTTGATATTGATAAAATAGCATCATCCGATGAATTTGATGGTAAAGATGTTATGAACAAAGCAACATCTGCATTATTACAACAAACAGAAATGAATGAGGACCTTAAAAGCGCAATCAATAAGATAGCAGTTAGGTTAGGTACAGGTTCAACTATGTTAGGTGTTATTACCGCATTAGTTTCTATGAGCGGATGGATACAATACTTAGATTCAACATTTACAAAGTGGTACTATTCAGAAATCCAAAAATTAGCAGAGCCCGAAGTAATGAAAGTAATGCAGGATTTGGGTAGAGCTGGACAAGCTGAAGGTACTTTCTATGGTAAGTTGGGTATGTACGCTTTCTTTATATTTTTCACAATAGCAGTTATTTCATTAGTAGCAGCTAGAATGACTCAAAAGCCTAAAAATGAAGCCGATGTAGTTCCTGGTGGATTGGCAAAAGGATTATCACTTAACGATATAGCTGAAAAGCATGGTGTTAGTGTTGATATGATGGTAGCTGAATTCAAAAAGGGAATTGCAGTTGAAATGGAACATACAACCGATAGAGAGGTTGCTAAAGAAATCACATTAGACCACCTTTTTGAAGACCCGAAGTATTACGATAAGTTAAAGAAGGTTGAAGAATATGTTGATAAAAAAGGAGTAGAACACGTTGCAGCAGCTTTACCTCAAACAGAGGAAGAACCTGTAAATGAATCAAATGATTGTGGATGCAACTAATTTAGATTATGGTTATAGTAATATCCAAAATACCTATTCTGGAAGTGCATCCGAAACGATGTTTTTTCCAACTGGAAGTAATGAGTGGTTGAAGGAATTTACAAAAAACGATTTAAAAAAGTAGAAAATGGAAAATATGTATTCGGTTTTAATCACAGCAATTACTGTGTTGGGTGGAGCATCTGCTTGGAGGTTCTACGAAAAACGTGCCGATAGAAAAGAAAGAGATGAGGAGTTCATCAGACATGATTGTAGAGATAGAATCGCAAAATTAGAAGCATTACTTGTGCAATCTTCAAAAGAGAAAGATGAGATGAGAGTAATGATATTAGATTTAACAAAGCAAGTAGCTGAATTAAGAGTTACTGTTGAATTCTTAAGAGCTGAAAACGCTGAATTAGAAAAGAAAACAAAAAGCAAAAGACAAGTCAACGGATAAGATGCCAATCGCAAGAACTTTATTTACTGAAGATAAAAAACTTCGTATTTTTGATTTTGATGATACACTTGTCAAAACTAATTCTTTTATATATGTAACTCATAAAGATGGGAGAAAATCAAAATTAAGTCCTGGTCAATATGCTGTTTACAAAGAAAGGCCGGGCGATGAATTTGATTTTAAAGATTTCCAAAAAGTAACAGAGCCTAAACTAATCAAAGGATATTTTGAATTACTAAAAAGAATGTCAGCATCTGATAGTGGTAGAACTATTTACATTCTAACAGCAAGAGCAGCATATAAACCCGTTTATGATTTCATAAGAGCAACTGGTGTTAGAAACATAGAAGTAGTTGCGTTGGGTGATAACAACCCTGAAAAAAAGGCAGATTGGATAGAAGCTAAAGTAAAAGATGAGGGATATGATGACGTATTTTTTGTAGATGATTCTCTTAAAAATGTGGAAGCAGTAAGAAAGAGATTAAAATCATATCCAACGGTAAAACAAAAAATCCAGCACATAAAGCATTCTTAGTATATGCATTTTTTTAAAAGAAAAAACAAATAATTTCCAATCAATATATTTATTTAAAACACAAAAGTTATGATATATTGGTTTACGGGGCAGCCGGGGGCTGGAAAAACAATTCAAGCAAATAAACTTAAAGAACTTCTTCAAACTGAAAAACGTAATTGGAGAAAAGATGTATTTCATATTGATGGTGATAGCTTGAGAGAGTTGACACTTAATAAAGATTATTCAGAAGCAGGTAGAGTGCAAAACATTAAGAACGCACAACTACTTGCTTTTTTTCTTAATGCTAATGGATGTGATGTAGTGGTATCGCTTGTTTCTCCTTATAAAGAAATGAGAGAAGAATTTAAAAAATCATGTGGAGATAGTATAGTTGAAATTTATGTACATACTAATCGTAAAAGACAAAGAGAGCAATTTAAGGTAGACGGTTATGAAGCACCTGAAGTTAGTTTCTTTGATATGGATACAACATCAGATAATCCCGTTCAATCTTTTACTAAATTAGTTCACTATTTAAGAGAAAACGATAGTATATGAATAAAATAGTTGAGATATTTAAAGCATGGGGAATTGCATTTAATCCAAATGATGCTCAATCTGAATTAGCTGGGAAACGAATGGAGATATGTGATACTTGTGATTCTAAAAAAACATCACCTATTATTCATTGTGGAGAATGTGGATGTGCACTAAAAGCAAAAGTATATTCACCAAATATAGGAGCTTGTCCTAGAGGAAAATGGGTGGCTGTTGAAATGGAATGGACAAATAAGTTTAATAAAAATAGATACAACGAAATTAAAAATTAATATGAATAGGGCAGAGGAAATTTTTAAAGCATGGAGAACCGCTTTTAATCCAAACGAAGCTCAAAAAGAATTGGCATCACTTCGTATGGATATTTGTAATGGATGTGAACATAAACAAGTTATAGCTATAACTAGATGTGGATTATGTGGATGTCCTTTAGCTGGAAAAACATATTCACCTGTACAAAACGCATGCCCAGCAGGTAAATGGGGTGAAGTTGATAAACACTTTTTTGAAATAAATGCTGAATTTAGAAAAAAATTAAAATAAAAGTTATGAAAAAGTACGCATTGTACATCGGAAGATGGCAAAATTGGCACAAAGGACACGAATGGTTAATCAACCAACAATTGAATCAAGGTAAAAATGTTTGGGTAGCAATTAGAGATGTTGAACAAAATGAAAACAATCCTAAAACGGCACAACAAATTTTAAAAGAATTATCAGCCGAACCATTCTTTATGAACAACTTCGATAAGATTTTGTTATCTATTATTCCTGATATTGAATCAGTAAATTATGGTAGAGGTGTTGGTTATGATGTAATATATCACGAACCACCAGCTGATGTAGCTGTAATTAGTGGTACTGCAATTAGAACAGGTCACATGACTCCCGATGGAACTATTACATACGATGAAACCAAAGGATAGTGATTGTACAACGTAAGAGACATATCGCTAAGACCATCTCATATCGTATTATATCGACTCTAATCGGCTTTGGTGTAATGTGGTGGGTAAGTGGTGATATTAAAATAGGAGCCGCATTTGGGGTAGCAGAATTAGTCTACAAACCTATTCAATACTATCTTCATGAAAGAATTTGGTATAAGTGGATAAAATATGGTCTTAAAAAACAAAATTGATATACTTATATATAGAAACATAAAATAGTGTATCAAATTAGTTATGGAAGAAGAAAAAGAATTTAAAGAGTTTTCCAACTTTGACCCAACGCAAAACCTATCATTAGCTCCACAAAGAAGGACTAAGAGGGGATTGGGTGCTAGACCTTTATTAGAAAGTGAAATAAGGGATATTCAGAAAAAAGCCCGTTCGGCAGCAGAAGCGGCCAAACTACTTGGGGTATCATACAATACCTACAAAAAATACGCCAAAGAATATAAAATATTTGACGAACTTAAAAACCCGCATGGTATTGGTATTCGAAAGGGTTCTCAATCAACTAAGGGATTTCATGCATTAGATGATATTCTTGCTGGTAAATATCCCAATTATCCAATTTGGAAGTTAAAAAAACGATTACTTCTAAATGGGTATTTGGAGGAAAAATGCTGCAATTGTGGATTTGAGGAAAGAAGGGTAACTGACCATAGAGTTCCGCTTGTATTGGACTTTTTAGATGGTAATAAGAAAAACCACAATTATGACAATTTGAGGATGTTATGCTTCAATTGTTCGTTCTTAATCAACGGAAACCTTACGGGTCCTAGAAAAGAATATGAATATTAATTTGGTGGATTGGTAAAAAAATCGTATATTTGTAATTAAACATTAAAACAATAAAATTATGGCAAAGTATTTTGAAGTAACAGTTACCGTACAACACGAAGTAGATGGTGGTAAAGGTAACACAAAAATTAAGAAAGTAAGAGAATCGTATTTAGTAGATGCTATGACCGTTACGGAAGCAGAAGCTAGAGTAGTTAAGGAATTCGAATCAGCAGGTGTAAGCTTAGAGTATGAGGTATCAGCTGCAAGAGAATCTAAAATTTTACAAGTTATCGCATAATGGGAATCGAAACAAAAATCGAAGAAATTAAAGAGGTAGTAATGAAAAGAGTTCCACCGGGTGATAGATGGTCACCTGTTGGTTCTCCATCAGTTACTTTGGATAGTTTGACAGATGCATTGGAATATCACTTCCAAAACACAGGGCAAACCGAATTCTTCCTGTCTGCTAGAAAAGGGACAGTAGAGGTTATCCACACACAAGAGGTTCAGGTTGAGAAGCCTATTACCAAATACTCCCTATATGGTGAGAATTAGTATTGGTTTACTAAAAAACAATATATTTATATAAAATTCTAAAAACAAAAATTATGAGTACATTCGCTATTGTAGTATTGGTATTGGCTGTTGCAGGTATCGCTACGTTTATCGCTATGAAAACCGGAAAGGTTAAAGATGCAAACAACAACAACATTCCTGATGCTATCGAAGAAAAGGTAGAGGAAGTAAAAGAAGTTGCTAAGAAAGTAAAAGCAGTTGCTGAAAAAGCTACTAAGGTTGCAAAGACAGTTGTAGTTGAAAAGAAAGCTACAAAGAAAGCAGCACCTAAGAAGACTAAATAAGAATGAGCAAACTACTAACCGAAGAATTACTACAATTAGAAGCTGAATTAAAGCAACTAAAGAAGGAGTTATTTGTAGAAATGATTACCGAAGGAGTTGATGATCCTGGTATTCTTAAATGTATCTTTTTAGCCGGAGGACCTGGTAGTGGTAAGTCATATACCGCTAAAGAAATATTTGGAGTAGGTAAGGGAGCATTTAGTTCGTACTCAGCTGGTGGTTTGAAGTTATTAAATTCTGATATTGCATTTGAAAAAGCATTAAAGGATAATGGTATTGACCCTAAAGATTTGGGAAGGATTGAAAAAGAAGATCCTGAATTGTGGGATAAAATTGCTGGAGAACAAAATCCTGATTCAATTCGTAATCAAGCTAAAGGTTTGACTAAACAACAACAAGCTTTTTATGAAGCTGGTAGATTAGGAATGATTATCGATGGTACTGGTGATGAAGTAACAAAAATCAAAAAGAAAGTAGAACATGCAGAATCATTGGGATACGATTGCTATATGGTTTTTGTAAACACATCATTAGAAGTTGCCCAAGCTCGTAATAAGAATAGAGGCAGAGTTTTATCAGATGAATTAGTAACACAAATTTGGAAAGCTTGTCAGGAAAACTTAGGTAAGTTTCAAACAATATTTAGTGGTAGATTTGTAATTGTAGATAATACGGAATACAAACCCGTATCTAAGACAGTTCAAAAGGAAGTAGATTCATTCTTAAGAAAACCTATCTATAACCAAATCGGAAAGAAATGGATAACAACGGCTAGAATGCTTAAGAATTTAAATTTAATAAAAAAATAGGTTATACCAATATGTTACGTTACACTTTACAACAAAATGTAACAACAAATGGCAAAAGCAAAGTCAGTAGGAAGCTCACAAAAAGTTTCTTTTGGTAAAAAGAGTCACAAGGCTAAAAAAGGATACGGTCCTAAAGAACAAAAACCAAAAAGATACAAAGGGCAAGGTAGATAAAATGGGTTATGAAAAACGAAAAGGCTTATTTGAAAAAGTTAATGTACAACGAATTCGATGAAGCAGAGACGTACGTTAAGGGTAAGGTAAAAACTACCAAAGTTAATAAACCAAAAAAGAAAGAAACAAAACCTGTAAGAGGTAAGAAAAATCTTTCTGATGATTGGGAATAAATTATAGAGTTATGAATAAATGGTTATGGAGAGGGCTCGGCCTATTTTTTGTAGGTTGTGCTTATATAGGAGCTATTGTACCGGGTATACCAATGACCACATTTGTGGTATTGGCAGCATGGGCATTCGCTAAGAGTTCACCCGCATTGAATCATTGGTTGCATACACATCCAACATTTTCACCACACTTAATTCGTTGGGAAGAAAAAAGTATTTACCCAACAAAAGTAAAATGGATAATGGCTATCACTATGATAGTTAGTTATACTATTTTACTATTCACACTTTCACACAAACCATTTGCACTAATTGGGATAGCATTGTTTATGTTATTTTGGATTGTATGGGCTTGGAGGTATCCGGGTTCGGAGGAAGAATATGAGAGAAGAAAGAAAGCTGGAGAAAAAATTGGATGGAGAAAATAAGGTAGTGTATAGTTATAGAAGATGGAAGATGTTACAATTATTATTCAAGGAAAAGTATTGCCTGAATGTTATGATTTTTGGGTAAAAAATTACAAAGATTGTGATGTTATAATTTCAACATGGGTAGATACTACAATAGATTTTAAAACTCTACCTGAAAATTTTGTTGTTTTATTATCACCATACCCTTATGATTTTGGACCACAAAATCTTAATCTACAATTAATATCAACTATAAATGCTTTAAAAAGAGTAACAACTAAATATGTTATTAAGATTAGAGGTGATGAATATTATTCCAATTTACAATATATAAGAAATTCTATTTTAGTAGAACCAAATAAAATCCACACATCATCAATATTTTTTAGAGCATGGCAATATGCTGAGTATCATATATCAGACCATATAGTTGCTGGTACTAAGGAAAATATGATGATTATGTTTGGAGAAACTAAACATAACTTTGATACAGGTAAAGTAAATGTATCTAAATGGAAAATCGATGGAAAATTTCATAAATGGGTAACTACGCATGCACCCGAAGAAAGAATTACCAAATCATATTTAAATGCAAAAGAACCTTTTAGATTTGAAAAAGTTGATGGTAGAATTTTAATGAGTGAACATTTTAATATTTTAGATATTGATTTATTACATCCATATAAAATAAAAGCAAATTTATTCAAAAAAGAGTGGCAAGATAATTTTATACCTGAAAGAAATTTTAGTATATCAACAATTGAGCAGTTATTTAAAGATGACCCTTATAAACGAAATGACGGAAAATGATTTATATATCACATAGAGGAAACATAGATGGTAAAAAACCACATTTAGAAAATAATCCAAATTATATTGATACTGCTATATCGTTCGGATATGATGTCGAAATTGATGTTTGGTATATGGATAGTAGTTGGTATTTGGGGCACGATGAACCACAATATCCAATTGATTTAAATTGGATGGATGATAGAAGTGAATCTTTATGGATTCATTGTAAAAACATAGATGCGGTTGAGTATTTTGTTGAAAATGAATTTGATTGTAAAGAACTAAATTGGTTTTGGCATGAAAATGATACATTAACTTTAACATCAATGGGGTATGTGTGGGCATATCCTGGTAAACAACCAATCAAAAGAAGTATAGCAGTGATGCCTGAAAAGCAAAATGATGATGTATCAAAATGTATAGGAATTTGTTCTGACAAGATTAAAAAATACAAAGATGAAATTACACAAGCTTAAAGATATGTTTAGGGGATGGATAGTTGGAAACTTTGAACCATCACTTTATAAAACGGATGATGTTGAGGTAGCTGTAAAGAATTACAAAGCTGGTGATAAAGAAGAAAAGCATTATCACAAAATAGCAACCGAAATAACGATTATATCAGATGGTAAAGTTCTTATGAATGGAACTCTTTATAGTAGTGGTGATATTATTACAATTGAACCGGGTGAAGCAACTGATTTCCAAGCATTAGAAGATACAATAACAACGGTAGTAAAAATACCTTGTGTAAAAGATGACAAATATATAGTATGAAAATATATCCACCAAGAAAATTATATGTAGGTAAAAGCCCCATACATGGATATGGTGTATTTGCTAATGAATTAATTAGAGAAGGTGAAATAATTGAAGAAGCTCCTATATATGATTTAAAAATATCAAAAGGAGAACCAAGTTCATTGATGAATGATTATAGATTCAATTGGCCTCAAGGTAGTGGACCTAATTGGGATAAGCAGGTTTTAGCATGGGGATATGGAAGCCTTTATAATCATTCCGATAACTATAATGCAGTGTGGAATTCAAATTTAGAAAATGAAACATTTAGATTTATAGCAACTAAAGATATTCAACCCGATGAGGAGATATTTGTTTATTATGGTGGAGTAAATTATTGGCAAGATGGTAGAACTAATACAAATGTAATATGAAAGTAGCATTATGTTTTGCTGGTCACATGAGAGACCTAAATGAAACAAAGAATTTTTGGACAGAACTTATTAAGAAGTATGATATAGATGTGTATGCATCCTTTTGGGATATTGAAAATCCTGAATTAGGTGATACTATAAAAGAATTTGAAAAAGTATATACACCTAAACGATTGGAGGTGGAGAATTATGAGATATTTAAAAAATCCACCCAAGATATTGCATCTTTAAATATCGAATCACCAAATAATATAGACCCATTTTTCCAAAACACAACAAAAGCTTTTGGTCAATTATCAATGTACTATAAAGTTTGGAGAGCAAATATGCTAGCTAAGCAATTGGGTATTGAGTACGATTTGATTATCAGAGCTAGAATTGATATTGTATTAGATGAAAAATTTGAATTAGAATTAAATGATTATTTAAATGTACCAATGGGTAAAGTTCAAACTAATATTTGGGGAAATGCATTTGGTATAAATGATTGTTTTGCTTATGGTAAACCAAAAGTAATGGATTATTATTCTTTCATATTTTTACAAATGATGGAATATTTGAAAGCAGGACATTATGCATTTCCACCTGAACATTTTCTTTCTGTACATTTTAGTAAAGTACATATAGAAATAAAAGAGTTCCCAAATTATATGATTATCACACGTGTTTCAAAAGGAACTCCTCATGAAGTCTATAATAAATTTGTATCACCACCAAAAGAAAATGTTTTTTGGAGTGATGAAATTGAATTCCTACCAACTCCATCTGGAAATTTTAAAAAGCAATCTATAAAAAACGATTTTATCGTTTAATCCATTACTGATATATTTAATTGAAAATACAACATTATGAATATAGAAAACAAAATTAAAGATGTCGTAGATATGTTGGAAGATGCTATTGCATTTGAAGATTGGAGAGCTGTTGAGAATGCAAGAAAAGAATTGACATTTCTATACGAAGAAATGGAATCATCATTTCCTTTAGATGATTATGAAAATGAATTCGAATAGTGAAACGAAACAAAATATTAGTTACAGGCTTTCCGCATACAGGCACTTCTATACTTAAATCTAAATTAGGGGAATGTTCTAATCTATATGAATGTCCTTTCGAAGAATCATTCATAAAACCAGAAGATATACATTATGCGGGTGGACGAGAATTTAAATTAGTTAAAACGCCCATAATACCAATTGATATTAGAGCAGGTGGTGTAGCATTTACAAGAGTTCCTGAATCTAGGTATTATGAGTATATAATTCTTTTTGTCATTAGAAATCCTTGGAACGTATTTACTTCTATTATTAAAGATGGTAAAAATCCATTAAACACATTTGAAATTAATCAAAGTCACGAATATCATATTAGAGTAACAGAGTATGAGGTTGCTGCTAAGTTTTTCTTAGAAATTTTAGAAAAACAATACAACGATGTTTATGCAATAAAATATGAAGATTTGTTTCCTAATGATTTTGAAAAATTCAAAAAAGTTTTAAATAATTTGGGATTGGAGTACACAAACGATATTTTTACATCAAAATCAAAAAATTACATTCATAGCAGAGATGTTGATTATTCCAATATTGATAAGAGTGATGTTTCTTATACAAAGGATAGGTTGGAATATCGAACTTGGCAAATAAATCAGCCATTTCAAAATATGAATGGTGAAGTGGATATTCCCGATGAACTTTCGGATATATTAGAAAATTCTCCTATAATAAAGCAGTTGGGATATACCGACCCTCGAAAATAAAGTAATTGATTATCAACTAATTGCACAACTAATTGATTATCAATGAGTTATAACTCGTTGATTTTCAGTACCTTAAAAAATATTTTCAAAAAGGCTTGTTTACGTCAAATATTATTAGTATATTTGTATTCAATCAATTAGATAATCAATTAAACCCCTTTATATGAGTTGGTATTCAGATTTCAAAACAGGTACAAAAGACCACTTAGTGAGTGGTAAATCCAAAAAAAGTAGTTCATACAGTTCGTATGGTAAGTATGGTAAATCCTCTTGGTGGATGGATGATTGGGATTATTCTCCATCAACTTACTCAAGCTATTCCACAAAGGAAATAGCCACAAAGAACTTATATAAGTTGGCAGCTCATCGTAGAGCAATCGCTAACTTCGTATCTATTGTAACAGGTCAATCTATACCTGTTAAGTTTTCAACAAAAGGTGATTCCTATACTGATGGTAAGGTAGTAACTATTTCGGCTAACATCGCTGAACCGAAAGAGTTTGACCCGGCCGTAGGTTTGGCATTACATGAAGGTTCACACATTAAACTTTCCAACTTCGAATTATTGAGGGATTTGGATATGACAATCATTAGGATTGTTGGTAGTGTAGAATACGCTAGATTGAATGAACTTTCTAAGAGTAAAGGTATCCACTATATGGCCGGTGTTATCAAAGACATCCTTAACTATGTAGAAGATAGAAGGATTGATAACTTCATCTACAAATCAGCACCAGGTTATAGAGATTACTATCGTTCAATGTACGATAAGTTCTTCAATGACCCGGCAATTGATAAGGGTATGCAGAGTGATGAGTTTACGGAAGAAACTTTTGAGGCATATATGTTCCGATTGATTAACCTCCACTCTAAATTCAGTAAGTTAAACGCTCTAAAAGGTTTACCTGAAATATCTAAGGCTATTAAACTCAATGAGATTAGTAGATTGAGAACTACCGAAGATGCTCTTAAAGTAGCATTGGAAGTTTATAGTATCATCATCGAAGCAATTGAACCACTTGCCCAACCACAAAATGGTAATGGACAGGGACAGGGACAGGGTAATGGTGAGGCTGGTGAAGGTGAGCAGGAAGCTGGTGAAGATGACATCGATGTACAAATGAGTGATGATGAGGGTGATGGTGATGATAGTGGTGATACTGATGGTAACGCCGATATGAGTGGTGATTCCAACGAACCTGCTGAAGATGGTAAAGGTATGACCGGTAAGATTAGTGTTAAGGTTGGTAAGAATGGTAAACCATCCGATAAGCCCGCTGAAGGTAGATTATCACAAAGACAGATGGACATTATCCGTAAGAAGATTGAAAAACAAAAAGAGTTCTTACGTGGTAAAACTAAGAAAGCTAAAGTATCTCAATCAGAATCAAAACAACTTCAATCAATCGAAGAAGCTGGTACTGAAATGAAAGTAGTAGCTCAGGATTATTATGGTACTGGTGGTAACTTCAAAGGTATCGAATGTGTGGTGGTTAAGAAGATGACTCGTAACTTAATGGAGCAGGATAACTTCCCACTTACCAATAGAAGATATAGAAGCTCTACGGATGAAGATACACTTTTTGACCAATATGGTACGGAAGTTGCCGAAGGTATTCGTATCGGAACTTTGTTAGGTAAGAAATTACAGGTAAGAGGCGAGAGTAGAGAAACAATCTTCAATCGCCAAAAGGTTGGTAGAATGGATAAGAGAATGGTTTCATCTTTAGGTTTTGGTAATGAGCATGTGTTCTTTACAAAAGAGATTGATGCATTTAAGAAAGCTAACCTACACATTTCAGTAGATGCCTCTGGTTCTATGGGTGGTACGAAGTGGAGAAAAACTATGACTAACATCGTAGCATTGGCCAAAGCAGTTGATATGATTCCTAACCTTAACATTCAGATTTCATTCCGTACAACAACTGGTGAGTTACCTTACATTGTATTGGCTTATGATAGTAGAGTTGATAAGTTTATGAAAGTTAAGCAGTTGTTTGGTTACTTAGGACCTAATGGTACTACACCCGAAGGTTTGTGTTTCGAAGCAATCACTAAACAAATGGTAGGTAGTAATAGTGATATTGATTCATACTTCCTAAACATATCAGATGGTGAACCATACTTTCATGGTAAGGGTATGAGTTATCAGGGTACTTCGGCCGCTAAACACACTCGTAAGATGGTTAAGAGTATCGAAGGTATGGGTATCAAAGTAATGAGTTACTTTGTGGGTGAGAGTGATTATGAAGTGGATGAACATAGTAGTGGTTCAACCCGAACTTTCAAAGAGTGTTATGGCCCGGCAGCTCACTATATTAATGTAACCAATGTTAATGAGGTGACCCGTTCAATGAACCGATTATTTATGAGTAAACCTAATAATTCATAAATGATTGGTTTTCAACCACTTATAAATATTTTAAAAATACATGAAAAAAAGCTTGGTAAATTCAAATAAATTGCGTATCTTTACTAAGTAAGAAAAAGATAAATTATTAGTTATATTTAAAACCCCTTGTTATGAAAAAGTCGAATTTAGACAAAGTAGGAAACCAAATTTACAAAGTAGTAAAAGTTGGTTCGCATTTTAAACTACAAAATACCGCTGGTAATGTAGTAGGTACAAATGGTATCAATACTGGTACTCGTAAGAAAGCTTACGATACTGGAAAAGCCCTTAGAGAAGTTGTTGGTAAGGGTGGTAAGATTTCATATCGATTGACTGATATGAATGAATTTGAAAACTTAGTTGCTCCACTAAAGAGTAACGCCGAAGTTAATGTTGAGAAGTTGGATAATCACAAAGAGATTACCGATTTCATCCATAACGAATCGGTTAAACTTAAACCTGAAGGATTGGTTATTTCAGACCTTAAATGGAAATACCTCATCCGTTCAGCTGTGAGAGCTAAAAATATTATGATGACCGGACCTGCTGGTTGTGGTAAGACATTGGCCGCTAAGGCACTTACCAAAGGTTTAAATCGTCCTGATTTCTACTTCAACTTAGGAGCAACGCAGGATGCTAGAGCAACCTTAATTGGTAACACTCACTTCGATTCTAAGAAAGGTACTTTCTTCGCTGAATCCGCTTTCGTAAAAGCAATCACCACTCCAAACGCTGTGGTACTATTGGATGAGTTGAGTAGAGCACACCCTGATGCTTGGAACATTCTTATGACCGTATTGGACTTAGGACAACGTTACCTTCGTTTAGATGAGGCTGTGGATTCTCCAATTGTGAATGTGGCCGAAGGTGTGACCTTTATCGCTACCGCGAATATCGGGGGTGAATATACTTCAACGCGTGTTCTTGACCGAGCTATCTTAGACCGTTTCACTACGATTGAGATGGATGTGTTGAACGATGAGCAGGAGTTAAACCTACTTAAGTATATGTATCCGGCTGTAAATGAGGAAGATTTGAAAGCAGTAGCTGAAATCTCTCACCACACTCGTGAGATTGCTAGAAGTGGTGATGGTAAGTTATCAACTGGTGTATCAACTCGTGCTAGTGTAGAAACCGCTGGGTTGTTGTACGATGGATTCAGCTTGTTCGAAGCAGCTGAAATTAGTATGTTCCCATTCTTCTCAAACGATGGTGGGGCTGATTCTGAAAGAACTTATGTGAAGCAATTGGTTCAGAAGTATGTAAAGGATGAGAAAGCTGATGAGGCTTTGTTCACCGAACCAACGGCTGATGATAGTGAAAAAATTGTTTGGTAATTTAAGGGGTTAAATCCAAACAACCGGTGGGTGGCTTCGGCCACTCACCATTTTTTATAAACCCTAACAAAATAAAAAATCAAAAATGAAAAATATAAAAACATCAGAGCTATTAATCTTAGCAATTACGGTAGTATTAATCTTTATATCCGAATACTACTACCTATTCCAAAATAATGTAGAGAAGGCAATCTTTATTGGATTGTGGCCACCAACAATTTTGGGCTTATTAAATTATGTAAACTCTAAAACAAAAAAGTAAAATGGAAAATTTAGACATATACATTCTAACATCCATTGTAGCAACTCTATTCGCTGTGTTCTTTGTAGCAATTTATAGGGAGTTCAGTAGAATGGATAAGGAAGGATACAAATATGACCCTAACGCTAAAAAGTATGGTAGAGATGCTCTATTTGTTTTGGCAGCTAAACTTTTTGAAGATGAGAAAGTTCCAAAAAGAGATAAGGAAATTATTTACAAAGCTGTAAATAGAACGATTGCTGATATGGAAAGTGATGGTATCTATTTTTCGGAAGATGCTAAAGAAGAACTTAGAAAGCAAAGAGATGAATTACATTGTGAGTATAGTGGATTACCTTCACCAAAAGCATACGAAGTTAATCAAATTATAAAGAGTAAGTAGTATGTTAAGTAAAGCAAACGGAAACGAAGTAATAGATAGGTTTGAAAAGAATAAACGATTGGAATCAGCGGCCAAGTACTACGGCCTGTTTTTAGAGTCATTGGGTTTCGATTATGAAGCTGACCCTCAAACAATAGATACCCCTAATCGGGTGGCTAAGGCTTGGTTGAATGATTTGATTAAGGGAAGTATTACAAGCGAACCTGATATAACTGTGTTCCCAAATGAGGAGCATTACAATGGTGTGGTTATTCAGACTGGTATCAAAGTTAATTCAATGTGTGCGCATCATAACTTACCTTTCTATGGATATGCAGCTGTGGCTTATATACCGAAAGGTAATGTGATTGGATTGAGTAAGTTGAATAGGATTGTAGAATGGTTCAGTAGGAGACCTCAAATGCAGGAATCACTAACGGCTCAGATACATAATTTCTTAACTGATAAATTGGATTGTGAGGATGTGGCAGTATCAATCAGCGGACATCACCTTTGTTGTGGTATGAGAGGTGTACAACATCCCGATAGTATGATGACCACCAACAAATTTAGTGGGGCATTTGTAGAGAAGGATAACTTAGTAAGACAGGAATTCTTACATGCAATTAAGATGAATAATTTAAACTAACAATATGAGTAATCAAACTAAGGATTGGATGGAACGATTAGCAAAAAACTATAAGTTACCAGAGGAACAACCTAAACAAAAGAAAGAACCAGTATCATTACTAAAAGAATCTCAGCTCCGTATTATTATGGAGAGGGATAAAAAAGATTTGGTAAAAAGAAAATAATTTCGTATATTTGAATAAATAAAATTGGTATGAAAACATTTAAAGACTTAGAATTTAAAGAGCACCCTAATCATTTGGGTGGTGTTCAGGCAGTTATCACATTTGATAATGGATATGGTGCTAGTGTTGTTTGTACTCCACATACTTATGGAGGTGATAAGGGATTGTATGAATTGGCTGTGTTGGGTAAAGATGGACATCTAACATACGATACTCCAATTACTAATGATGTGATTGGATACCTTAGAGATATTGATGTAACTGATGTAATGGAAAAAATTCAACAACTATAATATGCCAAAATTAGCAGGTACTAAAAGAATGATGTACACATCTCAAAAAGTTAAAGAGATGCGTAATGAGAGATTGAATGTTAAAGCAAAAAAAGATGGTGTGAGTGATTCGCAAGTTCAACACTATTTAGGTAAGTTACAGGCAGCAGGTCACATGAAAGTAAGTGGGTTTCGTTCCATTAATATAGAGCAAACAACAACGAATGATGCCTTATCTAAAGTTTTGGAAATGGAAGGTGTTTCTAAAAATGTTAGATTAGAATACTCACTATATAATCCAAAAGGTATGAATGATAAACCTCACTTTGATGGGTATCTTCGCTCGGCATCGGAAGTAGATAAACAATATAAATTAAAAGGATGGTTCAATGAAGATGGTACAATCAGAATTGAACTTGTAAACTAATACTAATGGTTAAAATTCAAATTACGGATAACGCTGGTAACACAATTGTAACAAGCGGATTTTCCGAAAAGAAAGCAGAACATATAACAAAGACCAATCAATGGGATTATGTTATGAAAACAATTTTAGATACTATTAAAAAGTAAAAAATGGCTGGATATAATAAGTATAGGTGGTGGACACAGGGGAGACCTAACAAACCTCTTAACGTTGATGCTCCACTCTTATTGAAGATACGAAATGGTGACTTTGATTATTCTTATATGTTTAGTGAAGCTAGGCTGGTTAGGGAATCGGCAGAAGAGGCTTATCTTCAGACTTATACTAACTATGGTGGGACAGATGAAAAGAATCGTAAAGAGGCGGCATTAGAAGCTAGTAGAATGAAACGGGTGAAGGCTATTAAGTTAGAGTTGGAAGCTGGTAGAGATGAGGAACTGATATTGTGGAAGTTGCGAATGCAATTAAAGAAGGAATTCGAAAAGGATTTGTGGGATAAGGCTATGGAAAGACAGAGAGGTAAAGGTACATTGGAGGACTTGTATATGTGGTATAAAAAGCAAGTTAAGCAAGGTACAACCACTTCGGAATTCGATATAAAGTACCAAAGACCAAATACCAAAGGATTGGAATATCTCTTTTAGGATATTTATTCCAAAGAAAAGATACCGTATTATGAACAACTTAATCAAATTAAATTCCTTAAATGTTTGGGTAGATGAAACGGGTGTTTATCAGCCAAATGAAGATGGAACTCCAAATATTGAAGACAAAAAATTATTTAGTGATATAAATCCTGACTGGTTTCACAACCTTTCAGCAGATGATAAAGAGCAAATTTCAATTATTATTAAAAATAAAAACAACTAAACAAAAGTTATGGAAATCGTAAAGAGCAGATTCGGACAGGAAAGAAGTATTGAAAGAATTAATCTAAACAAAGTAAGAGTGATGGGTGAATCACAATTTATTCGTAAATCTACAAATAAACAAGGTGATATTTCTTTGTTTGATTTTGAAGGTGGACCTGCTTACACATTAGGTGGTAAGTTGGCGTTTGAGAAAATGATGTGGAAGATTAAAGGTATTGAACCAAAGGAAAGTGGTTATAAGGACCTTTATGAGGTTATCTTACATATTGACCCACTTTATTATTAATGGATATAATAGACCCAATACAACAATCGGAGTTGGATAGATTGAACAAAGCATTAGCAGAACAATCTATTCAGCCCGATGATGTAAAGAAACTTAAACAGAAGAAATTCAATCCCAAAACAGGAGAACTACAACTATTTGTAGATAATGGGAGGGGTGGTGTAAAAATGGCATCGGTGAATATCTTCGAATAACGAAATCCGAAGGATGAGTCGTTAGGGAAATTTTTTTGATAGTAGGATATTTATTGGTATGAAACTATTACTAATAAAAATTGAATTAGCTATCATAGCTGCCGGAACTGCTCTCTACGATTACTACAAAAGTGGTGGTAGATTTTATTAAAACAAAGTAAATGGCATATAGTGAAAAGGTGTTAGGGCACTATGAAAACCCTAAGAATGTAGGTACACTTGATAAGAGTAAACCTAATGTTGGCACCGGATTAGTGGGTGCTCCCGAATGTGGTGATGTGATGAGATTACAAATTGAGGTTGAGGAAGGAATCATAACCGATGCTAAGTTCAAAACGTTCGGATGTGGTTCGGCAATCGCAGCTAGTTCTTTAGCAACTGAATGGTTGAAAGGAAAGAGTATCGATGCGGCACTTACAATTGATAATATGGATTTAGTAGAGGAACTTGCTCTACCACCTGTAAAGATACATTGTTCGGTCCTTGCTGAAGATGCAATCAAAGCAGCAATCAATGATTATCGTACAAAGAATGGTGAAGAACCAATTAAATTTGAAGATTCACATATATGATAATAATTGATGTAACAAAGTTTGGTTCAATCGACCAAGCTCTTAAGCTGTATAAGAGTAAAACGAATAAGATAGGTACAATCCGAGAGTTAAGGGATAGAGCCGAATTCGTTAAACCATCGGTAAAACGTAGAGCGGAAGTTCTTAAAGCCCAATACATAGAAAAAAAGTTTAACAACAATAATTAAAAGTTATGAAAGAGTGGATAGCAAAATATCAGAAAGCAATTGTAGGAACTGGAGCTGTAGCAGTGTTGGTGGTATGTTACTTTCAACAAAAGGAATTAGCAAAATTAAGAGCGGAGCATAAAGTGGAAGTTGTAGTGGGTGGTGATATTCAAAAAGCCCAAACAATTGATTCCCTAAACAGTGAGTTATTCGTTCAACAAACAATAGTTACCCGTTATGAAGTTGCATTGGAATTATTGAGAGAGCAAGATAAAAAGGCAGCTGATAAATTTGAGTTAATCCTCACAACACAAACTGAATAAGTGAATAGGAAATTAATCAGAATACTTGCAATTATAATGATGATACCAATTGTGATTATTGGTATTGGACTTTCTATAATTTGGAATGGGTATCTGGTTGGTAATTATATATCCTTTAGATTGAAAAGAAAGTGGAAAGACCGTAAAAAGTGGTTCAAATAGAAAGCCGATACTTATATGGGTAAAAAACCTAATAAGATGGCACTAACAAAAAAACAACAAAGAACAAAAGTCCGTACTGCTATGGCTAAAAAGACCGTAAAAGAACAACAAAAGAAGGGCATTTATAAGAAAAAAGCGTAAAGGTAAACTAAGTACTAAAGAACTTGCATGCCATGCGGGAGACCACCTTAAAATCGCTATAAAAGCGTTTTAAGATTCCCTTAACCCATTGAGAATCAATCGATTATAAACCGTTGAAAATCAATGGGTTATTTATGTCAATATATTTGGAAAACTCGGGTATTTTTCGTATCTTTATTGTATAAATAAAACCCCAAAAGTATGAAGTTACATTTAAACAAAGGCCAAAGATTGTGGTTCACATCAGATACACATTACAACCATGCTAACATTTGTTCATCCACAACAAAATGGACTAATCCCGTAACATTGAGGGATTTCAAATCATTGGAACACATGAACGCAACATTGGTAGGTAACATCAATGAGAAAGTTGGACAAGATGATATATTATTCCATTTAGGTGATTGGAGTTTTGGTGGATTTGACCAGATACAAAAATTCAGAGACCAAATCGTATGTAAGAATGTACATATTATTTTGGGTAACCATGACCATCATATCGCTGATAACAAAGAAGGTATCCAATCCCTTTTCAGTTCAGTAAATAAATATGTGGACTTGGTTGTAAAGTATAATATAGGTACTCCATTACAAGGTGAAGTAAGATTTGCCCTAATGCACTTTCCAATTGCAAGTTGGGATAATATGGCTAGAGGAGCAATTCACTTACATGGACACGTTCACTTTGACCCATCAATGAGATTGCAAGATGGTAAAATGATGGATGTTGGGTGTGAGGGTAATGGATTATACCCAATTGATATGAGTGAGATTTTAAGTATTATGAGGGATAGACCTGTTAAAAGTTTATTCAGTAAAGACCATCACGAAATTGTAGAAAACTATAAATAAAAATTATGAAAACAATTTATAAATACACATTAGATTCGCAGGATTGCACTTTACAATTACCCAAAGGTGCAGAAATTTTAACGGTACAATTACAAAATCAAATTCCAAATCTTTGGGCTTTGGTAAATCCTAATACATCTGAATCGGAAGAAAGACATATTTGTATTGTAGGTACTGGGTGGCAGGTTGAAGATACTATGAAATATATCACAACTTATATGGATGGGTATTTCGTATGGCATGTATTTGAATTAATAAGATAAGTTATGATAAAAGTAAAAGTATTCACATCAGGAAAAGGACCAAGTAATAACGCAGCAGGAGATGATTTTCAAGAAATGATTGATACGTGGATGGGCACATTATCACTAAATACAAAGATTACAAACATTCATAGTAACTCCAATGAATATGGATGGATGATTGTTATTCAATATGAAACTTATTAAAATGGAAAAAACATTAACATTATTAAGAGGATTGCCAGGAAGTGGTAAATCTACATTCGCAAATTTGATTACAAACGAATTTTCAATTTGTGAGGCTGATAAGTTCTTTACCGATAAAGAAGGTAACTATAACTTTGATGCAACTAAACTATCACAAGCTCATAGTTGGTGTAGAGAGCAAGTGGAAATTCGTATGAAGGATAATCAAATGAACGAACAATTCTATCCACACATTGTAGTATCTAATACGTTTACAAAGGAATGGGAGATGAGTGAGTATTTTGAATTGGCTAAGAAGTACGGATATAAAGTATTCACTATTGTAGTAGAAAATAGACATGGTGGAGTAAATCAGCACGGAGTTCCTGCTGATAAGTTAGAACAAATGAAAAACCGATTTGAAGTAAAATTATAATGAAATACGATTTAAACATATTGAATGATTACATAGAAAGGGGATTGGTAATAAAGCAAGTTCACCCAACTTTGCCTTTATCAATCTACAACTATTCACGTACATGCCAATATGGTAGATTGTGGGATGAAATTACCTTAGCTTGTAGAGGTTTGGTATTGGATAACGAAGGTAATGTGATTGCTAAACCATTCCCTAAATTCTTTAACTATGAAGAACATACTGCGGAAGAAATTCCAAATGAGTTATTCGAAGTGTATGAGAAAATGGATGGTTCGTTGGGTATATGTTTTTACTATGAGAGAGAATTAACTTACATTGAAAGATACAAGTTATGGTTCAATGGTAATTATGAAACCGGTATGGAATATTGTGAAGAAATTGTTCCGAACTTCGATGACCCATATTTCCATCCAACACCGAAAACTAAAGGTGAATGGCATATAGCAACCAGAGGTTCATTCGTTTCAGAACAAGCTGTAAAAGGTAAAGAGTTATTGAGAAAGTATAATTTTCAAAAACTACATACTGATTACACATACCTTTTTGAAATAATTTACAAAGAGAATCGAATCGTATGTGATTATGATTTTGAAGATGTTGTTTTGTTAGGTGTGATAAATACAAAAACAGGTATTGAAGTTAATCTTCATAGTGATACCGAAGATGTTCGTATTCAAAACATCATAAAAAACATTGGATTGAATGTTGTAACTAGGTATAACACATTTGGTGAAGGCTTTGATGAATTGAAAAGAGAAATATCAAATTCAAAAGAGGGATATGTAATTCGTTTCAAAAATGGAATGCGAATGAAAATCAAAGGCGATGAGTATGTAAGATTGCATAGAATCCTTACCAACTTTTCAACTACTGATATTTGGGAGTTATTAAGAACCAATGGTAATTTGGATGAATTCTTAGATAGAGTGCCGGATGAGTTTGATAATTGGGTTAGATTGACAATGTTAGAATTACAATCTCAATTTGAAAGTATTAAGTTCAGAAGCGTAACTGATTTTGAATACTACAAAATGCAATCTAATGGTGATAAAAAAGAATTCGCATTATTAATTAAAAACAACGATTATCGTTCTATATTGTTCGCTATGTGGGATGGTAAATCTTATGATGATACTATTTGGAAAATGATTAAGCCTGTTTGGAGTAAACCATTCAGAAAGGATTTGGATAATTAAGAAAATTGTTGTATATTTGTAAAGTTATGAGAAAGAAAATTATATTCATAGATGTAGATGGCCCTTTAGCTTGGGGGACATGGGGTGATGGTAGAGTTACTTTGGATGATAGTAGTAAGACCTTCACCATACCATACCCTTGGGTGCAAGAAGATTGCCAAGCCCTAGAAAAGATTTGTAGAGAAACAAATGCATCTTTGGTAATTAGTTCAGATTGGAAAATACACTTTTCATTTCTTCAACTAAAACGTATCTTTCGTTATTATGGAATCACTGCTCCTATTTTAGATATAACTACACATCAAAACCTATGGAATAAAATGAGTAGAACATCGTTAGAGCATGAGAGAGCGTTACAAATTGCTAAATGGGCTAAGGATAATAAAATCAGTAATTGGATTTCAATTGATGATATGAGATTGGACCAACAATATAAATGGTTGAAACCAAAATTACCAATGTGGAGGCATGTACAAGTTGATGGAGATTTTGGAGTAGGCGGCAGATTAAGAGATAAGATAGAAGAATGTATTAATAAATTAAATCGATAAAATGAGTAGAAGAAGAACGGTATTAGATAATGAAAAACAACTTCTTAAAGAATTGAAAGAAGATATGCTTGATGGTATTGATATAGAGTTAGATGATACCACACCAACGGAAATCATTCAGGCTATTAGAGACCTTCATGATAATGAAATTATATCGGAGAGGGGTAGTAGCGATGTTGTAACGGGTCAACCATATCGTTTGAGTGATTCGGATGATTTTCCATTTGGTACATATATTCAGAATCAGACCGGAAAGATTATTACAAAGCATTTCCGAATCTCCGATGAATATCAAATTAAGCAAGACCCTTTCTTAGATAAGGTTGCTTCTATGGGATTTAATAGAATATTCGTAAGAGAGTATTATGGACACAACAACTATGGAGCAACTGAAGTTTGGGAAAAACGTATTGGTAATGCTACTACGTTGATTAACATATCAAGTATTGTTCGTAAGTGGGTAGGTAAGGTTAAGAAATCGTATAAAGATAGTTTAGGATTGGATGTTCAGTTATATTCTAATGATGAATCTGGATTATATACTGAATTAGTAGAAATGATTATTGGGTTAAGTAAGAGAAGAAAGCATGAAAGTAATAACATTGCCTTAGTAATTCAAACACAACGAGGATATGATACAACTTCATTTGAATTGCCTGACCAGAAGTTGGATATTGACTTGGGATATGGTAAAGGATTCAAACCTATCCACGAAAAGATTATCAACCGTCTTAACCAAAAAAATGGTAAAGGATTAGTACTTCTACATGGTACGCCGGGTACTGGAAAGACCCACTATTTAAAGTATATCGCTAGTAAGATTAAAGATAAGAGAGTACTATTCATTCCACCATACTTAGCAGACTTCATCACATCGCCTGAAATGACACCATTCCTAATTCAGAATAGTAATTCAGTTTTATTCATTGAAGATGCGGAAAGAGTAATTACGGATAGAAGTACTGGTGGTGCTAATGGTGTATCAAACATCCTTAACATTACGGATGGTATCTTAAGTGATATTCTAAACATTCAGATTGTAGCAACATTCAATATGGATAAAGCTAAGATTGATTCGGCACTACTTCGTAAAGGTAGATTGATTGCAGAACATAAATTTGATGCTTTACCTATTGAAGATTCTAACAATCTATTGAAACACTTAGGTAAAAAGCACGTAACGGATAAACCAATGACACTAACTGAAATATATAACATAGAGGAAGCTGAATACAAATCAGAAGATAAGTATTCACCAATAGGATTCAATAGATATTAAAATATAAACAATGACAGAAGTACTAATTTTTTTAAATATAATGATACTCGAAATTGTATTGAGTATTGATAACGCTGCCGTATTAGCAGCGATGGTAAAAGAACTACCAAAGGAACAACAAAAGAAAGCACTAACCTATGGTATCGCAGGTGCTTATGTATTTAGAGGATTTGCTTTATTGTTCGCATCCGTTCTTATCAAATTGGTATGGTTGAAAGTAGCAGGTGGATTGTATCTTATGTATTTAGCATATAATGCCTTATCTACAAATGTTGAGCAGGGTGGTGAGAGTAAGATGACAATTAAGATACCATTTCTATCAGCACTTTGGTCTACTATCGTAGCAATTGAGATGATGGATTTGGTATTCAGTATTGATAATGTATTTGCCGCAGTGGCATTTACTCCTAATCTATGGTTGATATGTGGTGGTGTGTTTGTAGGTATCCTTGCTATGAGATTCGCAACTACAAAGTTTGTGAAAGTATTAGAAAAGAATCCTATATTGGAGAGAGTAGCATATTGGGTAATTGGTGCATTAGGATTGAAGTTAGTATCATCGTATTGGTTGCATGATTTGAATACGGAATCGATTGATGCAGTATTTTCAATATTAACCTTATTAGCATTTATCATTCCATTAATAATAAAAAAGAAGTAAGTTATGATAACCCCTTTTTGTTACATTGGTTGCCACAACTGGGAATACCGAAAAGAAAAACACAAATGTACAGGCCATCCACAAGGTAGGGATGTTGTTAGAGTAATTGTTAGAGAATGTAAATGGTGTGGACATAGAGAACATCATTCCCTTCCAAGAGTTGGGCGTAAGTTTACTCTATGGAAATCATTCGATGATATAAAGAAAGATGATTGTATAGACATTAAAAGATTAATAGATGAAGTTCAGAACGAGAAAACTAATTAAGCCCGAAGATTTAAATGCTAGGGGTACACTATTCGGCGGACAGGTATTAAAGTGGATAGATGAAGAAGCATCCATATTCACAATATGCCAATTGGGTGAGCGTAGTATTGTTACAAAAGCAATGAGTGAAATCAACTTTGTATCATCCGCAAAAACCGGTGATATTATTGAGATAGGGTGTGAGTTAGTACAATTTGGTAATACATCAGTAACTATAAGTTGTGAAGTACGAAACAAAGATACCAAACAAACAATTATCAGAATTGATAAAATTGTATTTGTATCGGTAGATGAAAATGGAAGACCAAAACCACATGGAATTGTAAAATAATGAAATTAGAAAATTGGAATAAGTTAGAAGGTCAAAGATTTAGTGTTATGGGCATTGAATTTCAGTTTGATAGACCTGAAGAAAATGTAGAGGGTAGATATAGTATTTGGCTTAACGAAGAAATATCAAATGCTCCACATTCTTTAATGAGGGTTGATTTGTATATGGATAATATGGAAATTGATGTTAAAACATTTGTTCCTGTAACATTCAGTTCACCACCAATCCATACACATAAGAAGATAACCAAAGACCATATTAAAAACCCATCTATTTTTATACAAACACTTGGTTCAATGATGATGTATGATGCTAATGTGAGAAAGGTATTGGATTATTTGGATGAAATAGGTGGTAATGTTGGAGCAAGAGGTGGTATGAGTGGTGGAATTATAAACCAAACAATGAACGCTGGTACATCTGTTACATATAGTACATCATCTAATTCTGGTTTAAATGGAAGTAGTGGAAATAATCTTTGGTAATATGGAATAATTTTTGTATCTTTGTAAAATGAATTTATTAGCAGGGTTTCTTTATGGATTAGTAGCACAGATATTAACCTTTCTTCAATTGCAAGGTAGTATAAAATATGGTTGGTATGCAAAATATCCAATCATAATTATTTTAGCATCTATACCATCTGGTTGGTTATTTTTAAAATCAGTACAACACTTCGTAGTTGCATTTGGTGGTGAGATATGGCCATCCCGTCTTTTGGGATATGGAATTGGAGTTATTATATTTACTCTTATGAGTTGGCAGTTGTTTGGAGAACAACTTAGTCCTAAAACACTGGTTTGTTTGGGATTAAGTGTGTTGATAATATTGATACAAATATTTTGGAAATGATAATTAATATCTTACCGGATGAATTGGAGCCGGAGTTTAAGGAAAGTTGGAAGATGGGGTTTATAACACAGCCATCTATCGATTATGCGGATAATGCAATTTGGGCATTATTCGAAGGTAAGAATGTAATTATATTTCGCTTCAAAGAATATGGATGGATACATGATAACCGATTTAATAGTTATACTATATCCTCTGGTTTAGCCGGAATAACAATTAAAATAGATAAGAAATGAACATAGTAATAACAGGTGGTTTGGGATTTATTGGAATCAATCTAACTAAACGTTTATTGGAAAACGGTCACAAAATAATTGTGATTGATGATTATTCAGTAGGTAGGGTAGAAAATCAAATAGAAGGTGTAAGATACCTGCCAATGAACGTTGAGCAAATAGAATACATAAGAGGTGATGAAGTTGATTTATGTTTTCACTTAGCTGCACTTAGTAGAATACAGCCATCATTTGAAAACCCATCGGAATTCTTTAGGGTAAACGTAAGTGGTACTGAAGCTGTATGTGAGTGGGCTAGAAAGTGGAATGTGAAGGTTGTATATAGTGGTTCATCTTCACAATGGCATGACCCTTTTCAATCACCTTACGCAATGTATAAGAAGTTAGGTGAGGATGTATGTAAGATGTATAAGAAGGTATTCGGAACTAACATTGAAATTGCCAGATTTTATAATGTGTACGGACCTTACGAAATCACCGAAGGTAAGTGGGCAGCTGTAATTGGAAAATGGAGAGGTGATATACAAAGAGGTGAAACAATTAAGATACATGGTGATGGTGAACAAAGGAGAGATTTTACGCATGTAGATGATATTGTTGATGGATTGATTAAGATAGGATTTGGAACTGAAACACATGAAGATGCTTGGGAGTTGGGAACTGGGTTTAACTATTCCTTAAATGAGGTTGCAAATATGTTTAATGTTTTGTGTGAGTATGTTGATGATGTGAAGGGAAATTATAGAGAAACTAAAAGAGTTAATGATGATGCTATTACTCGTTTAGGATGGGCTCCAAAAGATACCCTAAAACAATACATTGATAATTTATAAAATATAATATATATGAGTACATTTGAGATTATCGGAATTTTTATGATAGTGAGTTCATTATACATTGCTTTTGAAATGTGGAGAGCACCTATGTACGAAGAAAGACCAGATGGTAGTTTTAAAACAATAAGACCTGCTAAGAAATTATCAGACCTCTTTAAGAAAAAAAAGTAGTTATGAAAGTACAAGTTACAGATTCTTTTGCCAAATCTCTGAAAAGATTAATTTGGCACCAGCATTGGTTATACCGAACTTATGCTACATTTCGATATGATATTCCACTCTTTGTAAAGAATGTGTGGAGATTCAGAAACGAATTATGGGACCATCAATGGTGGGATTATCGTTACACTTTGAATATGATGGAACGTTCTCTTACTATAATGGAAAAGGGAATGAGCACGAAGGGAATGGAAGTTAGTGAGACTAGAGAACCAAAGGTGAAATCTATGAGAAGGGCTTTAGAGTTACTTCGTAATAATAGAGAAGATAACTTTGTAGAAAGAGCTGAAGCTGAATTAGGTCCTATTACTAGGTGGGATTGGGAATTGGATGAGGATGGTGTAATGATTGATAGAGATACACCGGAACAAAAAGAACATAATCGTAAGGTCTTTGAAAGAGCACGTAAGCTTGAAGAAAAGGAGTGGAAAGAACTTTGGCAAATTATTAAGGGAACAAAATACTCTACAACTTTTTATGGAGATAAGTACGATGGCACTGATATGAGAAGTTGGTGGGATTAATTAGAAGTAAACAGGTTAAATAAATATAAAAAATGGTGGTGGTTATTTTATTAATTGTTGCTTCAACGGCGTTACTAAGCTGGAGATGGGTTAGGGGAATTGATTACATGATGGAAAATCATCCTGATTATAAGGGTGAGGATTTATTCGATGAAGATATATTCTCTGATTCGGACGTAACTAAAACAGCAGGTAGAGATGGTTGGGATGACAACACTGTACACACAGAAGGGGACTTTTAGTAAAAACTGAAAGTGTTTTTAAAGCGATATTTAGTATTGCCAGGCACACTATTACCTAAAAATTAACAAATAAAGAAACAATATGTTACAATTAAAAGATGCAATAGCAGAGAAACATTCCTTAGCGGAAAAGATGACATTCAATCAAAGAATGTTTAATAGTGAATTATCTAAAGAAGAATACACATTGTATCTATGTCAGCAGTTAGCAATATTCCAAGCTATTGAAAGATTTGATTTACCACATACTGCATTAGTTAGATGTCCAAAAGTATTTGAAGATATAAAAGAACTAATGCAATTGAAAGATGGGCAAGGTTTACAAATAAGACCATTGGTATCAACAAATGAATACCAAAAGTATTTACACAAACTTACTCAAGAAGAATTACTTCCGCATGTATATTTGAATTACTTAGCACTAATGTTTGGTGGTAAGATGATGAAATCAAAAGTGCCAGGTAGTGGTAGAATGTATGAGTTCGATGGTGATATGAACGAAATAATTGGTAGTATCAGAGCCATTCAAAAAGATGAGTGGGCGGATGAGGCAAACAAAGCATTAGATTACAACATAAACATTTTAGATGAATTACAAAGAGTATCTGAATCAGCTAGCAGTGAGACTGAAGTTGATGGTGGAGAAGGCGCCTAATTGCCAACCACTACATACCGAAGATTACGGATGGGAAAACCACAGATACGAATCTAAACATTTTCGTTTAGCTCACGTTGAAAGATATGCCGATGGTAAGATTGAGGTTTTACACTTCACTACGTTTCCACATAAGTGGTCTCCCGAACCGATATTTGGATTTGATGTAATATGTACAGGTAAAATTGTGACCGGTGCATATATGGATTTAAGCCCCATTCTGGGCACTTATCCGTTTGATGATGGTATAGACTTTAGGGAGAGAAAGAAGATTCCTGAATGGGCTACTGTGTTCTCTGATAGGTTCATAATGTTAAAGCCTGAATCGGATGAGGAATTTGTACGTTTTTGTGATTGGGTAGTTGACAAATATGATTGGTATATCAATTCACTACTTTGGTTAGAAAAGAAAACGGATGATATTGAGAGTGTAATAGAGAAACAAAATACTTATTGTCAGATACAAGCATCCAATCCCCGAACCTATTCAGCACTAAAAGCATTGGTAGGTGAAGAAAAGGCCCGTTATTTTATGGAAAACATTTTATTCCCAAAAATATGAAACCAAAGAAAATTGAAATAGATTTAGGAACTCCGATAGATAAATGGGCAGATGAAAACAGAGGAGTAATAATGGATTCAATATATTCGAATGTATTTGATTTTATAGAATCCAAAGAAGATGATAGAGTAATACTTCAAATTACGCCAAAAATAACACAAAGAAGTAGAATACAAAAACCTACCGAAATACCTATGAATGTGGACTTCATAATTTCTAAAGATGATATTGATTTAACATTAAGAAAAATGATGGAGTATTACATAGATGTTGAGGAATATGAAAAGTGTGCCGAAATACATAAACTACAAACAGAACCACCTAAGAAGAAAAGAGGTAGAAAGCCAAAAGTTAAACAATGATGCTAGAGTTTAAAAATCCAATTCCTGTTGTTGTTGAAAATAATAAAGATGGTTATGCTATCTATGTAACTGATGGTGGTATGCTGGAAAATGATATTTGGTGTGTTGTGTTGTGTGATGGAGGAATAGTAAGGCACTATAATTCATCCCAAATCAGAATCTTCCATAACTCAACCTTTGATATTAAAAAAGATGATTCTTTATAAATATTTTTATATATTTATTTAAAAAATAGGTTACAACTCTCACTAAATTAAACATACATGGACGAGGGTGATAGTAAAAACAATAAAAAAGCTGAAAAGCAAGGAAAACAGAACAATGCTATACAAAGATATGGCGTTAATGCTGGCACTATTCTTCAATCCTTTTGGATTCGATGCCGTTCAATATTCCCTACTGCTACTGACAGGAAGTTTATGGAAAGCGAACTTCGTTTTGTATTGTATAGCGGGGTTATTCTTTGGACTTTATATCTGGTTTACCAAACAATTAAATAAATTTGGTAATACGGAATAAATTTTGTATATTTGTATAGAATGGAAATAAACGAAAAGATATTAGAACTTAAAGTAGAGGAACAAAAGCTTCAGGAGGAACTTGCTCATTGGGAATCGTTTACACCATCCGGCAATATGGGAAAATGGGGTAGACAAGTACGATTAGATAAGATTACGGAAAAGCTGAAAAAAGTCCAAGAAAAAATACATTTCCACGATTCTATATATTTATCTAATGAAATATATAAGGAATGGAAAAACAGTGTAAAGTAGTACGTTTGGATGAAGCCTCATTAGGTAGGGTTCTTCAACACATTCAAGGTAAAAAGAATGTGAAAAATTGGGGAATGTTGACCGCATATAGATATGTTAATACCCCAAACCAAAATAAAAAACTTAATAAGGAATTAGAAGGTGAACTACGAAATATGGGACATGGTTTCTTTAAAGTAGAAGGTCATTGGGTTGAATGTCAAGATGGTAACTTATCATACGAAGATTGCCCGAAGAACTTACTAAAAGATGCAATCGAAGAATCACTATTTGTACCAAATATTTCAGCAAAAGAAATTCACAAATTAGGTAAAAAATACGGACAAGATGCAGTTATTTTTGGTGGTGAGCAAACCAAAGGAAATGCAACTCTTATATTCAAAGATGGTAAAGTAGAAAACATTGGTAAGTTTTCACCTGATAAAATACAACAGGCATATTCTAAGTTAAAAGGTGGTAAGACATTTGTATTCCAACCTGAAGAACCAAAGGTATCCGATGATGAAACTAAACTAATGGATTTACTTCCAAAAGATGTACTTAACCAAAAAGTAAAAAATCCACAAACAGGAAATATGATTAAAGTACAAACTGCGTTAGCTTATGATGAAAAACATCCAGCCTTTAAAGTAGCTCAAACTTTTGTTGCACAATCTAAAAAGAAATAAATGTTATGCCAGATAGGTTAAGGTATCTTGTAGGTGGACAAATAGCGGCATCTGATATAAATTACGAATTCAATAGAGGTGAAAGTTCATACTTCGAATTGTGGTATGCTAGAAATGGATATTATGGTGGAATAAATGATTCGAGTGGTAGAAGGCCAACTGCTAACGGACAGGATGGATACGCATTTTCTCATTGGTGGGGATATACGCATAGTGCATCAAGACCTTATGTTTATATATTCAAATACGAAGCTAACGCAAGTTGTAGCATCAGACTTTATAAATATAATCCGTATGGGGGAGCAGATTGGAGTGAGCAATGGTACTTCTACAACACTGGTCCTTGGACAAATGCATCCGATGTAACCGGAGTTCCTGCTAGAATGGATGATAGAATGACATTTTTATGGAATCATTTTGGTTGGGGAAACTATTGGCAAAATACATATAAAGTAGTATATAGTAACGTTAGAGGAAATGTTATTTACTTTGGATGTGACCCAGCTGGGTATCAAAGATATGCAGAAGTTAATCCAATATGGAGTGGTGAAACTTTATATTGTTATTCGGTGGAATATTATTGTTAAAAAAATTAATTAATATATTATGAAAACTTATATTTTAAATGGTGATACTCACTTATGTTTTGATGATGAAGAAAAAGTAATTCTTAGTGTTACTAACTCTAGATTTATGAATAATTGTGCTATCGCTTACACAAAAGACCCGATGGCATTTTATGGTTTATACGAAAGCATGACATCTGCTTTAAGTGGTTCTCAAAATCTAAATGGTGCACCACCATTTTTGCCTGATACTGAAGAAAATTTCAACGAAGTAAAAGCCTTTGTAATAAACAAATTAAATAATTTGTAAATAAATTTGGAATTTCGGAATCTTTTTAGTATATTTGTACATACTTATTAATCCAATAGATATAACTCATTGATTTTCAATGATTTAGAAAATAAGTAAAAAAAGATTTGGAATACTCGGGTATTATTCGTATCTTTGATTTAATCAAAAAAGAAAAAGTTCTTTAACATACATCGCGGGGAAGTGTAATGGTTGCATTTTGGGCTCATAACCCACTGGTAGTAGGTTCGATTCCTATCCCCGCAACAACGAAAAAAATATTTGTAAAAGTATTTGGAATTGTGAAAACTATTTCGTATCTTTACAAAGTTATTAGGGTTGAAGCCAACAACTAATAAAACCGATTGTGTGACCTACCCAGTAGGGAAGAAAGCCGGACACCTTAATAACACATTTAAAAAAAGATTTGGAATTGTGAAAATAATTTTGTATCTTTACTTAAATCGCACTACCGATTAGAAAGTGAGAGTAGTATAGACGGAGTATCCTTAACAGGACATAAGTTTGGCTCACCTTCAAAAAAATAAACATGAAAAAAGATTTGGAATTCTGAAAATTATTTAGTATCTTTATAAAAATCAGAAGCAAGTTCTGAAAAGTTCTTTAAATTATTGAAATTATTACACAAAGTAACTTCGTGTTACATAGTGTACAACGGCCGCCTATGGTCGTTAAATAAACTACGAAAGTAGGATAAAGTGAAGTGTTTGGTTAAACATTTTGCGGTTCATAATCCTGTAAGGTTATGAGCTTGAGTAGGCAAGTGAGATATTACTTGGGCTTTGTATGTGAGGGTAACACTGTAGCAGAAGAGTTTGGGTAACTGGGGGTATGTAGAACCTTCGGTTGAGTTCGGAAGAA
>Ga0222713_10000362_pt1 | contig 50273 bp, 28 predicted proteins | sample C33_649DmetaG_FD_165061 | JGI IMG/M metagenome (GOLD analysis project Ga0222713, IMG submission 165061) | Estuarine water microbial communities from San Francisco Bay, California, United States - C33_649D | ecosystem: Environmental > Aquatic > Marine > Unclassified | place: USA: California...
GAAGTAACCGTCCCCGCGACGGCGACCCGAGGGGCGACCGGCAACGGTCGCCCCTTTTTTGTTGGCGCGCTCCAGTTCAGCGCGCCCTGCGTCACACCGGCGCGCTCCAGTTCAGCGCGCCCTACGTCACACCGGCGCGCTCCAGTTCAGCGCGCCCTGCGTCACACCGGCGCCGTCAGTCCCAGACTTCCCCGAGCGGGCGCGTCACAAATTCGCGCTCGCGCCAGCGGGGATGGGGCACGGTCAGGTCGGGGGTGTCAATGACCTGGTCACCATAGAAGATCAAATCCAGGTCGAGTGTGCGGGAGGCGCGGAAGGACGGCCGCTCCCGGCCGCGTTCACGTTCGATGCGGAGCATCTGACCGAGCAGCTCGTGCGGACCGAGGGTGGTCCAGCCGGACATGGCCGCGTTGAGGTAGTCGGGCTGCGGTTCGACGACTTCCACAGCCGCCGTGTTGTGGAATGACGACACGCGAACGTCCGTCAGGAACGCCGACAGTCTGGTAATGGCGTAGCGCAGATGGGCGTCGCGGTCGCCGAGGTTGCTCCCGAGCGCGATGGCGACTCTCACGCCGGCAGGCACGGGTGGACTACTCGACCCAGCGGTCCGTCATCACGCCGTTTCCGGTGCCGGCGCCGGGCATCCGTTTGCCAAGGACCAGTTCGTGCCCCTGGGCGATCTGCGCGAAGAACCGCTGATGTTCGAGCGTCTCCCCGAGGATGACGCCGACCATCTTGGCGTGACGCGTGTTGGTGATGGTGGACACGCGCGGGCGCCATTTGGCGACGAGCGCCTCGGCGTCCTTTGCATCCTGCTCCACCAGCGGCGTGACACTGCCCTTCTTGCCGGGGGCCGCAATCGACGGCTCCGCCACCTCGTCGGGCGCCCCGCCGAGTTCGTGAATCGCGCGCTCGAGCCACGAGAGGTGGACGTCTTCGCGATTGATCGCGTACTGATAGGTGTTGTTGAAGTCGTAGTGATCCACAAAACGGGCGACCGCCACATGCCGCTCACGAATCGTGAGCTTGTCGCGGTGCAGTTCTTTGAGGATCGACAGCAGGTCGGTGGGCTGGGACATCACGCACTCTGTTTCTGTTTGCACTCGATGCAGACACGGGTCCAGGGAATCGCCTCAAGACGGGCCGGGGCGATCGGGTCCCCGCAGTCGCGGCAGATGCCGTAGGTCCCTTTTTCCATCCGCACCAGCGCCTCTTCGGTCGCCTGCAGGATTTTGGCGTCGGTCTGCTTCAGTTTGAGGGCAATGTGGACTTCGTTGTTGCCGGTGGCCTGGTCGGCCAGGTCGCCCTGGCGACTGTTCACGTCGGCCGAAGCCGGAATGGGCTTGGTGCCGGTCGAACTTGCCAGAATCTCCGAGCGCCGCCTCAGCAGGACGTCTTTGAGCGACGCCAGCTGTGTGTCATCGAGCATCGTATGTGCCATCTTTCCACTCACCCGCTGTTCGACCCGCCCCACAGACAGGGCGGGAGTCCCCGATTATACCCCTCGCAGGGTTCCCAGGGGCTTGCGCACGATGACATCAAAGCTGGAGGCAAGCCCCACCATGGCGACGACCAGTGCGGCCACCAGCACCCCACCCCCAAGCCCCAGCCAGTCGGGCCGCCATTCGATCTCGAACAGGCGGGTCGCCACCGCCCAGGACAGGCCCAGGGCCCCGAGGGCCCCCAGCGTACCGGCCAGCACACCCAACAACCCGTATTCAATGGCTACCATCGCCGCGAGCCGTTTGGTGCTGGCACCAAGCGTCCGGTAAATCGCGGCGTCATACAACCGCTGGAACTTGGTCATGGCCACGGCGCCCACCAGGATCAGCAGGCCGCCCGCCACGGTCACGGTGCCGACGATGGTGATGGCGACGGTGGCGTTTTCGACCACCTCACGGACCGAGTCGAGCACCGTGCTGACGTCGATGACCGAGACATTCGGAAACGCGCGCACGAGGTCCCGCTGCACCAGGCCGCGGGCATCGGGGGTGTCGTTGACCTGGAGGAAACCGACGACGGTATGCGGTGCGCGTTCAATGGCGGGACCGGGCCGGAACACGAAAATAAAGCCGCCGTTCTGGGTCTCGTCCCACGCCACTTTCCGGACGCTGGTGACCTGCGCCTCGACAACCCGCCCGGCAATGTCGAAGCGAATCCGATCGCCGAGATCGATCTGGTGTTCGTCGCGGATACGTTGTTCGATCGAGACCTCAAGCGGCGCGTCCGGATCGTCGGTGCGGCTGGTCCAGAATTCTCCGGCGATCAGCCGTTCGTTGTCGGCGAGGCCCTCTCTGAACGTGAGGCCGTATTCGCGCGCGAGTTCCCCTTCGCGGCGCACGTCCTCCGCCGTCCGCAACTGCACGCGGCGGCCGTCCACCCCGACGATCCGCCCGCGCAGGAGCGGCAGCAGCGGTGGCGCCGCACGTTGATACGGGGCCAGCACCGCGCGCACACCGTCCACCTGATCCCGCTGGATATCGATGAGCACGAGGTCGGGGGCGTCCTGTCCGAGTTCCAGTGAAAACTCCGTCAACAGGTTGGTCTGCAGCGCCCGGACGCCGAGGATGAAGAAACAGCCCAGCCCCACGGCCGTCAGAATCACGCGCGTCTGATTTCCGGGGCGCCCGAGGCTGACGACCGCGTGACGGACCGCGAAGATCTTCGACGCGGCCAGTGGGCGCACGAGCCGCACCAGCGCCGCGCCGGCGAGGGTGAGGACGCCGGCCACCACCGCCAATCCGAGTGACACATACACGCCCGGGGCCAGCGCATCGGCCTGCCACACGGCCACGCCCATCAGGGCGAGTCCGATCCCGGCCGCGGTGAGGACACTCTGCCATCCGCGTTTGCGCGCACTCGATGCCGTATCGGCGCGCAACAGCAGCAGGGGCTTCACCTCGCGCACCTCAAGCAGGGGCACCAGCGCAAACAGCATCGAGACCAGCGCACCGACCGCGAGGCCCTGCCCGGCGGCCGACCACGTCACACCGATCGACGCCACCCCGACAAGCGACACCACCGAGGCGGGGATCAGGGCGATCGCCACGGCCGCCATGCCGACACCGAACACGCCACCCGCCAGCGACAAGCCGACAACCTGCAGTACGTATGTCGCCAGGATTTGCCGCGATGTGGCGCCGACACACTTGAGCACCGCCACGCTCTTCAGCTTCTGCTGGATGAAGACGCGCGTGACGCTCCAGACCCCGATCCCGCCGAGCACCACCATCGCAAACCCCACCAGGCTCAGGTAGTTCTCCGCGAGCGTCAAATTGCGGCCGAGCCGATCCTCGACCGTCCGCCACGAGCGCACCGACACGAGATCACGCCGGAAGCCCCGGCGCAGGTCCTGCGTGAGTGACGCAAGGGCACGATCGTCCACGCGGAGAAACCACTGATAGGTGGCCCGGCTCCCGAACTGCAGGATTGTGGTCGCGCGCAGGTCATCGACGGCGATATACACGCGGGGCCCGAGGGCAAACCCGCCGCGCCCCTGCACGCGGTCCTTCACGACCGTGTCGCGAATCGTGAACGGCTGCCCGGCCAGCCACACGGTGTCGCCCACCGCCGCGCCAATCTGCACGAGCAACTCGGGCTGGACGAGCGCCCCGCGGTCGCGGAGCAGGTCCCCCGAAAACGGCCGGCCGCTGCCCAGCGTGGGCGCTCCGTAATACGGAAACCCCTGGGCCACCGCGCGGACTTCGACAAGTTTGACCTGTCCGGTGACCGACGCCGCCATCGTCGCCGTCTCGATGACCTCGAGTCGCTCCACGACGCCCTCGCGCTGCAGAGCCTCATCGAGGCGCGCGGCCACATCGGGCGTCCAGGGACGGCCGGATTGCACGACCATATCGGCCCCGACCAGCACCCGGGCCTCGCGCGTGAGCGCCTCACGCACTTCCTGGATGACGCTGCGTACGGCGACAATCGCGGCCACACCGACCGCGACACACAAAAAGAAGAAGACCAGCCGCGTCCACGACGACCGGATCTCCCGCCACGCCATGCGCAGGACGAACATCATCCGCGCGCCGTCCTCGACTCCACGCGGCCGTCACGCAGGGCGATGACCTCATCGGTCATCGCCGCCAGCTCGCGATCATGGGTCACCAGCACCAGGGTGCGCCCCTGCGTCCGATTCACAGACAACAGCAAATCGATCACCTGGTGCCCCGTGCCGCTGTCCAGATTGCCCGTGGGTTCGTCGGCGAGCAGGATGGGGGGATCATTCGCGAGCGCGCGGGCAATCGCGACGCGTTGCTGCTCACCGCCCGACAACTGCGACGGGTAGTGATGCCCGCGCCCGGTGAGTCCGACATCGTGCAGAAGGGACGCCGCGCGCGTGCGCGCATCCGCGAGTCCGGCCAACTCCATCGGCACCAGCACGTTCTCAAGCGCCGTCAGCGACGGAATGAGATGGAAGAACTGGAAGACAATCCCGATCTTTTCGCCGCGCAGCGTCGCCAGGGCTTCCTCGCCAAGCGCGGTGATGTTCACGCCATCGATCACCACGCGCCCGGTGGTCGGCGAGTCGAGCCCGGCGAGCAACCCCAGCAACGTGGATTTGCCGCTGCCGGACGGCCCGGTGATGGCGACGGTCTGGCCGCTCTCAATGCGGAACGATGTGGGATGCAGGATGGTCAGCGGTCCGGCGCCGCTGGTCACGGTGCGGGACACTTCAACAAGTTCAATCATTCAGCGGCTCAGCAGATCGTCGACCACGGGGCGAAGGACGGGATACACAAGCGCCGCAATCATCCGCTGGCCTTCCGCCGTCGGATGAATGCCGTCGTCCTGGTTGAGGCTTGGGATGCCGGCGACCCCCTCAAGCATGAACGGCAGGAGCGGCACGTTGTGTTCGTTGGAGAGTTCGCGGTACATCGCGCGGAAGGCGGCCCGATAATCGTCACCAAGATTCGGCGGCGCCTCCATGCCCAGGAGCAGGACCAGGCGACCCGAGGTCTTGGCCGTCGTGATGATGCGCGAGAGGTTGCGCCTGGTTTCATTGGGCGCGGTGCCGCGCAGGGCATCGTTGGCGCCGAGCGCGACGACGAGAATACGGACGGAGGGTTCAAGCACCCAGTCGAGGCGTGCCAGGCCGCCGGCGGATGTGTCCCCCGTGACACCGGCATTCACGATCGAGATCTCGTGGTAACCGTCGGTCTCGAGTTCCCGACCGATCAGGGCCGGATACGCCTCATTCTGCAGCAAGCCATAGCCGGCCGTCAGGCTGTCGCCCAGGAAGGCGACCTCGTACGTCGGGGGGGCTTCGCCTTTGAGTGCCGCGGCCTGCGCCTCCGACAACACGACCGGCTGTTCGAGCTGGCGCCCACACGCCGCATCACGGACCGAACACCCGGCCAGCACAAACAGCAGAAGCGGAGACAACCAGCGGGAGCGGCGCACATGTGACATGGTAAGGACCTTGTTCCCTAATTGTATCGGGGTAGAATCCTGCCCGTGACCCTCCGCCGCGCCCTCGGCCCCTTTGACGGCACGATGATCGTGATCGGCGGCATCATCGGGTCCGGGATCTTCATCAATCCCTATCTCGTGGCGCGCGCCCTCGACACGCCGCTGCTCGTGCTGTCGGCCTGGGTGGCCGGTGGTGCGATTGCCCTGGCCGGCGCCTTCGCCTATGCCGAACTCGGCCAGCGGTTGCCACATGCGGGTGGCCAGTACGTCTACCTTCGCGAGGCCTGGCATCCGCTGGCCGGCTTCCTCTACGGCTGGGCGCTCCTGTTCATGATCGAGACGGGCGCGATGGCCGCCGTAGCGATCACCTTCGCGCAGTACGCATCGCGGATGGTGGGCGGCGACGGCGCTGACCCGCAGTTCATCGCGGTGGGGTCGATTCTGCTGCTGTCGGCCATCAATTATTTCGGCGTCAAGCCGGGCAGCCGGATCCTGAACGTCTTTGTGGTGCTGAAAGTCGCCGCGCTCGGCGCACTCGTCCTCTTTGCGTGGACGGGGCCCGCCGCCCCGGAGTGGCTGTCGGCCTCGCGCGTGGACGACTCCCCGTCCACGGCCCTGACGTTCGGCGTCGCGTTGATTCCGATCCTTTTCGCGTACGGCGGCTGGCAGAACGCCAATTACGTCGCGGAGGAAATGCGCGACCCGCGCCGGCACCTGCCGATCAGCCTCATCGTCGGCACCCTGATCGTCGTTGTCGTCTATCTGCTCGCAAACGTGGCGTATATGCGCACGTTGGGACTGGAGGGACTGGCGGCAACCGAGACGCCGGCCGCTGAAGTGGCGAGCCAGTGGTTCGGCGGCATGGGCGAACGCCTGATCGCGGGGGCCATCGCCATCTCGACCTTTGGATTTCTGAATCTGGCCATTCTCGCGCCCACCCGCGTGTATTTCGCGATGGCTCGTGATGGCGCGTTCCTGCCGGCGCTGGCGCGCGTGCATCCCAGGTACCAGTCACCGGCGGCCGCGATCATGCTGCAGTCCACCTGGGCGATTCTCCTGACGCTGACCGGCACCTACGGCGACCTGCTCAACACCGTCGTGTTCGCCGATTGGATCTTCTTCGGTCTGACCGTGGCCGGGCTGTTCGTGCTGCGACACCGCGGCTCCACGGACGGATTCCGGACGCCGCTGTATCCGTTCCTGCCGGCCGCCTTTGTGCTGGTGGCGATTGCCGTGGTCGGCTCGGTGATTGCCACCGACCCCTGGCGGTCCGCCGCCGGCGCAGGGTTGCTCGTGCTTGGTGTGCCGGTCTACTACTTCTTCACGTCCCGCCCGAAGGCGCCTCATGCTGACTGACCCTCTGGCACCCTACATGCTCTGGGCCAAGACCCGGACGCCGGCCGCCATCGATCTCGCAGGCAGCAACCTGCTGTCGTGCACGGTGGAGGATCTCCCCGGGGCTCGCGAGGCGCTTGCGTTGACCGCGCCGAACGACAACGGGTTCGCGCCGCTGCGCGACGCGATTGCCGCTCATGTCGGGGTGCCCGCGTCGCAGGTCGTCACGGCGACCGGATGTTCGGGCGCCAACTTCCTCACCATCGCCGCGCTCGTGGGCCCCGGCGACGACGTGCTGGTGGAGCAACCGGGGTACGACCCCCTCGTCGGCGCCTGCACATTACTCGGCGCTCGGGTCCACCGTTTTTCGCGCCCCTTCAATCGGCGCTTCGGCATCGACCTTGACGAAGTGCGATCGAAGCTGACCTTGCGGACGCGCCTGATCATCGTCACCAATCCGCACAACCCCTCGGGCGTCTGCCTGGACCACGACACGCTGGCGGGGCTCATCACGCTCGCGGATGCCGCCGGCGCGTATCTGCTGGTGGATGAGGTTTACCTCGACGCCGTCAATCTCGCGGCACAGGACGCCGGCCGCGCCCTGTCCGCCACACGGCTTGATGGCCCGGTCATCGTCACCAGCAGCCTGACCAAGTCGTATGGCCTCAACGGCCTGCGGTGCGGATGGGCGGTCGCGCCCCCGGCCCTGGTGCATCGTCTGTGGCGCGTCCGCGACCTCGTCGAGGCGGTCGGCAGTGCGGTCTCCGATCGACTGGGTGCGTTTGCCTTCACGCAGATGCCGCGCCTGCGCGAACGCACCTACGCGATCGTCTCGGCGAACCTCGAACTGGCGCGCGGTTTCACGTCCGCACAAGTCAGGCTCGGGCTGGCGGCGCCGCCGTCGGCGACGGTCCTGTTTCCGCAGTTGCGCGGCGTGGAGGATGCCGAACCCTTTGTGAAGCGTCTCGCGGCGGAGTTCGGCGTCGCCGTCGCACCAGGACGTTTTTTCGACGCGCCTGATCACTTCCGCATCAGCCTCGCCGGCGCAACAGCGCCGCTGGCCGAGGGGCTCTCCCGGATCGCCGAGGCGCTCCGCGCGGACGGCTGACCCGCATGTCCCGGAGACCCCGTCCCGCCATTTACCTCAACCCCGCCGAGGCGGCGGTCGCGCAGCGCGCGCGCCGGCACAAGTTCCACACCGAGGACGTACCGAAGCTCCGGTTGATCGGGTTTGCCTTCAACCCATCGGCGTCATCGTGCACAACTGGCTCGTGTTCGACACGCTGGAGTGGCGGGATGCGGCCCGGCACTCGGCGGTCCTGCTCGGCTACGCGTGTGTGGCCTGGGTGGTGCTCAGGTCGTACTGGGACCGGGTCCGCGCCGTCAACCTGGGCGACGTGTTCTTCGCACTCGATCTGGTGCCGATGGCGTACGTCGTGTACGTCACCGGCGCCGACCAGAGTTTGATGTGGTTCGTCTTCGCGGCCCGGGCGGCCGACCAGATGGCCATCTCGTTCCGACACGCGCTGGTGTTTTCCCATCTGGCCACGGCGAGCTACGCCGGATTGATTCTGTGGGTCTCGTTTGGCGAAGGGCGCGACGTGCACTGGGCCGTCGAGGTCGCCAAGATCCTGTTCCTCTACATCCTGTGCCTCTACATGACGCTGTCGGCGCGCGCCGTGGCCGACCGCCGCCGCACGTTCGACGAAGCGCGACGGATGGCCGAACAAGCCGTGCGTGACGCCGACGACCGCCGCCGCGATCTGGAACACGCGATGACCCGGCTGGAAGCCGCCAACCGGACGAAGACCGAGTTCATGGCCACCGTGAGCTACGAAATCCGCACGCCCCTCAACAGCGTGATCGGCAACGCCGATCTGCTGATGGACACACCGCTCTCGATCGATCAGCGCGAAATGCTGGGGGTCATGCGCGATTCAGCCGAGTCCCTGACGCGGATTGTCGACGACATCCTCGACCTGTCGAGGATCGAGGCCGAGCGGCTGCCGCTCGAATCCATTCCCCTGCGCATCCGCGAGGTGGCCGGACAGACCGTGCGGATGTTCGCCGCCCGCGCCCACCACAAAGGCCTGACGCTTGTTTGCCACGTGCATCGCACCGTGCCCGACGTCGTGCAGGGCGACCCCCACCGTCTTCGCCAGGTCCTCACCAACCTCGTCAGCAACGCGATCAAGTTCACCGCGCAGGGCGACGTCACACTGCGCGTTGAGGTGGATGCCCTCTAGGCCTCCCGCGTCGCCCTGCGGTTCGCCATCCGCGACACGGGCATCGGCATTCCCAAGGCGAGACAAGCGGCCATCTTCGACGCCTTCACGCAGGCCGACGGATCGGACACCCGCCGCTACGGCGGGACCGGACTCGGTTTGACGATCGCGGCCCATCTGGTCGGGCTCATGCAGGGCCGCCTGTGGGTCGAGAGCGAAGAAGGCGCCGGCAGCACGTTCCGGTTCGTCGCCTGGTTCGGCACCCACGGTGGGAGACCGGCCACCGCGCCGTGGGGCGATCAACCGCTCCGCATCCTGGTTGCGCATGCACACGACGTGACCCGTTCCGCCATCGTCGAACTGCTGGCACCATGGCCGGGCGTGACGACCGCGGAGGCGGCCGGGGGCCGCGCGGCGATGGCCAGCCTCGAGGTGGCGGCGGCCGGTGACCAGCCGTGGGACGTCGTCCTGGTGGACGCCGGCCTGCCGGCGCTCGACGGGTTTGAACTTGCCGAACGTGTCCGCGCCACGCCGGGCCTCGCACACCACGTTGTCATCCTGCTGCCGACAACGCAGTTGACCACGGGGGCGGAGCGCGCGGTCACGATGGGGGCGCGGTATCTCGCATTGCCGGTCGTATGGAAGACGCTCGCCGACACCCTGACCGCCCTCCTGGCCGGCCCTGATGCGCCGCACCCCGCCGTCACTGGACGACGGGTGTCCCACCGGCCATTGCGTGTGCTGGTGGTCGACGACCACGTCGTCAATCAGGCGGTTGTCTCTGCCGTACTGCGCAGATGGGGGCACGCCGTGGCCACGGCGCTCGACGGCCGGGAGGCCGTGGACAAGTCGGCGGGCGAACCCTTCGATCTCGTCCTGATGGATCTGCAGATGCCGGAGATGGACGGACTGCAGGCGACGCGGCTGATTCGCGCGCGGGAACTCTCCCAGTCGTTGCCCCGGCTGCCGATCGTCGCCATGACGGCACGCGCCATGACCGCGGATCGGGATCAGTGCCGGGCCGCGGGCATGGACGGATTCCTGTCCAAGCCCCTGGACCAGCCGGAACTCTTTGAGTTGCTCGAAGGGGTGGGACGCCGGATCAGTTCCGCCGCCCCCGGGTCCCCCGCGCCAGGCCCCGCCAGCCGCCCGATCCTGCCGCTCATCGCAGACCCCGAGACGCAGCGGCATGTCATCGGACTCTTCCTCGACACCGCGCCCCGCCAGTTTGAACGCCTGCAGGCGGCCGTGGAGGCCGGCGATGCCGCCGTCATCGCCGCCACCGCCCACGCCCTGCGCGACGCCATGTCGCACTTCGCTATCGCGGACGTCTCGCACCTCGAGCACCTCGAGACACTCGGGCGCGAGGCGCGCCTGGCGTCCGCGCCGGCCGTGCTGGCGCAGGTGGACCGAGACATCACCACCCTGCTGACCGCACTGCGCGCCCTACAATAGCGGTATGTCACGATGCTCCCGCTCCCTGTGCGGCCTGCTTCTGGTCGCCGCCTCTGCGGCTGTCGCGTTTGCGCAGTCCCAAGCGTCCGCTGTTCCAGTCAACCGAGCGCAGTTGCTGAAGGATCTCCAGACACTGTCCGCTGACGACATGGAAGGCCGCCTGGTTGGCACGCCCGGCGGCGCCAGGGCGCGCGCCTACGTCGTCGACCGCTTCAAGGCCAGCGGCATCGCCCCGCTGGGAGCCTCCTACGAACATCCCTTTGAATTCACGTCGGGTCGGGGCGGTGCCGCCACGCCACGCACCGGCGTCAACGTGCTCGGTGTCATCAGGGGCACCCGCACACCGGATCGCTACATCGTGATCACGGCGCACTACGATCACATCGGCGTCAGAAACGGCGCGATCTTCAACGGCGCGGATGACAACGCGTCGGGCACCGCCGCGCTGTTTGCCCTCGGCGACTACTTCACGGCGAATCCACCCGCACACTCGCTGATTTTCGCGGCGCTCGATGCGGAAGAAGCGGGACTGCAGGGCGCGCGGCGGTTTGTGGCCGACCCGCCGGTGCCGCTCGAGCAGTTGCTGATCAATATCAACATGGACATGATCGGGCGCGACGCCAACAACCTGCTCTACGTTGTCGGGACGCATACCCAGCGGTTCCTCAAGCCGACCATCGAACACATTGCGGCTGCGGCCAACGTCACCCTGCGCATGGGCCACGACAACCCCGACGAGAAGGGCGTTGAAGACTGGACCCGGGCCTCCGACCATTTCCCGTTCTGCGAGGCGAAAGTGCCGTGCCTCTATTTCGGCGTCGAGGACTTTGAGAATCACCACAAGGCCACGGACAAGTACGAGACGATGACGCACGATTTTTATGTGCGGGTGGTGCAGACGATGGTGGTCGCCGTGAAGACGTTTGATGACAGAGGCGTGACCCGGTAACCCCCATGCTCCCCCCGGTGCCCCTCGGCGCGCTGGCCGCCGCCACGTTGGCGGGGCTTGCGGTTGGCGTGGAACGCCAGTGGAGCGGTCACGCGTCCGGCGAAAACGCACGATTCGGAGGCCTGCGCACCTTCACGATGATCGGCCTGGTGGCGGGCGTCGCCGGCTGGTGGATGACCACCGGTCTGGCCGTCGCCGCCGCCGTGTTGCTGTCGGGCCTGGTCGCCATCATTGCGATCGCGTATGTCGCCACGAGCCGGCTCGACATCGACGCCACCACCGAAATCGCCGCGCTGGTCGTCGTCGTCGCCGGCGCGTTGGCGGGGAGCGGCCAGACCGGACCGGCGTCCGGCATCACGGCCCTGACGGTCCTGCTGCTGGCGGAAAAATCCCAGCTGCATGGTCTGGTTGGCCGGCTGGGCGCGACGGAGTTGCGGGCGGGCGCGCGGTTCGCGGTGATGGCGACCGTGATCCTGCCGCTGCTCCCGGGGGAACCACTCGGCCCATTCGGGCCCTTCGGCACCATCCAGCTGCGCCTGCTGTGGGCACTCGTTCTGTTCTTCTCGGGCTTGAGTTTTCTTGGATTCCTCGCGCGACGGGCGTTTGGCGCCAGGCACGGATACGCGATTGCGGGAGCCCTGGCCGGCCTGATGTCGTCCACGTCGGTGACGCTGACGTTCGCCCGGCTCAGCCGCGAACAACCAGAGAGCGGACGCATGCTCGCGGCCGGCGTCATGGGCGCCAACGTGATGTTGTTCCCGCGAGTGCTGCTGGCGACGGCGGTGCTCGCCCCGCCGTTGGCGCTGTCGTTGTGGCCGGCGTTTCTCGCCCCAGTGGCGATCGGCCTGCTGCTGCTCGCACGAGGCGTCTCGGCCGACGCGCCGGCGGGAGACGCCCCCGAGGATCCCAACCCGCTGCAGGTCGGTGCCGCCCTGCAGATGGCCGTCGTCTTCCAGTTTGTGCTGTTCGTCGTGTCGCTGGCTGAATCCTGGTTCGGCTCCGCGGGACTCTACGCGTCGGCGGCGGTCCTCGGCCTCACCGACGTGGACGCCCTGACGGTGTCCCTGTCACAGCTGGCGACGTCCGGCACTGCGATTCCCGTCGCCACAGCCGCGCTGACGCTGGGCATCTTCACAAACACCGTGGTGAAGACGGGAATCGCGCTGGCCGTCGGATGCGGCAGGTTCCGCCTGCTCGCCACCATCGGCCTTGCGGCGATGGCGGCGTCGTTGGCAGCGGGACTGGTGGTGCTTACTTCGTTTCTTTGAAGACCTTCGACGCCATGGCGACCATGCCGGCCACGTCTGAGACGTTCGCCGGAAGGATCATCGTGGTGCTCTTCTGCGCCAGTTCACCGAACTGCGAGACGTACTGTTCGGCGACACGCAGCTGGGTGGCTTCGACGCCGCCGGGCTGACGGATGGCATCGGCCACCTGGCGAATGCCTTCCGCCGTCGCCGAGGCCACCGCCAGAATTGCCGCGGCCTCACCCTCGGCTTCGTTGATCTGCTGCTGCTTGCGGGCTTCCGACGCCTTGATGACCTGCTGCTTCTGGCCTTCGGCTTCGTTGATGGCCGCGTCGCGCTGGCCCTCCGACGTCAGAATCACGGCGCGCTTTTCGCGCTCGGCGCGCATCTGTTTTTCCATCGCCGCGAGCACATCGTGGGGAGGCGTGATGTTCTTGATTTCGTAGCGGAGCACCTTGACGCCCCAGGCTTCGCTGGCCTTGTCGAGCTCGGCCACGATCGACTGGTTGATATTCATCCGCTCTTCGAACGTCCGATCGAGATCGATCTTGCCGACTTCGCTTCGGAGCGTGGTCTGTGCGAGCTGGGTGATCGCAAAGCCGAAGTCGGAAATGCCGTAGGACGCCCGTTCCGGATTCAGCACCTTCAGATACAGGATGCCGTCCACGCCGACCTGCACGTTGTCGCGTGTGATGCAGACCTGCGCCGGGATGTCGAGCGCGATTTCCTTCAGCGAGTGCTTGTACCGGATGACGTCAAAAAACGGCACCAGCAGATGGAACCCGGCGCTGAGGACCCCGGAGAACCTCCCGAGGCGTTCAACGACGTACGCGCTCTGCTGCGGCACCACCACCGCCGTCTTGGCGATGACGATGATGACGAGCAGCGCAAAGACAATGAATACAATGACACCTTCGTTCACGAGCGGGCTCCTTCCGGTTCGATGTCGAGCATGAGGCCATCCACCCGGATGACGCGGACGCGGGTCCCCGGCGTCACCGCTGCGGCGGAGGTGTTTCTCGCAGACCAGGCGGCGCCGCGCACTTCGACCCGGCCGACCGACCCCGGCGCGAGCGCATCGTTCGCGATGCCGATTTCGCCGACCAGCGTGTCAATCTCCGGGCGCTGAGGATCGGGCTGCACCCACTGCAGGAGCCGGGCGCGGAACATCACCAACGTCGCGACCGACAGCACCGAGAACAGCAACAACTGGACCCAGAGCGGCCCGGCCGCACCGAAGCCCGCCAGCACGCCGACGGTCAGCGCCGCGATGCCGAAAAAGATCACGTAGAACCCGCCGGCGGTGGCGAGCTCCGCCAACACCAGTAACAAACCCAGTACCAGCCAGTGCCACCAGAGGATTTCCATGGGACGCTCCGCTCGACATCATATACGGACTGCGCCCCGGGGTTCCGAAGTGCCGGAGTGCCGAAGTTCCGAAGTGCCGGGGGTGGGAATCGAACCCACACGACCCTTGCGGGTCTCGGGATTTTAAGTCCCGTGCGTCTGCCAGTTTCGCCACCCCGGCCTGCCACAAGTGTACTGCGGGTTCGTCGTTCATCGGTTTCTGGTTCAAGGTAACGTGTAGCCGATGAAGACCCTCGGCGCCCTCGTCACGTCATCCCTGCACAGCCGGCAGCAGCGCACCAATTTCCGGATCCTCGTCAACCTGCTGCTGGTGTTGACACTGATCGTCGGCGCGTACACGGTGGCGTTCCATCTGATCATGGCGCGCGAGGGGCAGGACCACTCCTGGCTCTCGGGGTTCTACTGGACGATGGTGACGATGTCGACGCTGGGGTACGGCGACGTGTCGTTCCACTCGGACCTCGGCCGCATGTTTTCGGTGCTGGTGGTCATGTCGGGCACGGTGTTCATGCTGATCCTGCTGCCCTTCACCTTCATCCAGTTCTTCTACGCCCCCTGGTTGGAGGCACGCAATGCCGCCCGCGCACCAAAGGCGCTGCCGGCCGGCACCAAAGACCACGTCCTGTTGACCCAGTACGGCGCCATCGATGCGGCACTCATCCGGCGTCTCGATCAGTTTCACATCCCCTATGCGGTCATCGTGCAGGACCTCGCGGAGGCGCTGGCGCTCCACGACCAGGGCATCACAGTGATGGTTGGCGACCTTGACGACCCGGAGACATATCGAGCCGCGCACGCCGATCGCGCGGCCCTGGTGGCGACCACGCGCACCGACGTCACCAACACCAACGTCACCTTCACGGTGCGGGAAATCGCGCCGAACATCCCGATTGTCGCCACGGCATCCTCGCCGGCGTGTGTGGACAACCTGGAACTGGCCGGGTGCCGGCAGGTACTGCAACTGGGCGACCTTCTCGGGAAGTTTCTGGCGCGCCGGGTCACGGGCCGCGACCGCCGCGCACACGTCATCGGGGAACTCGACACGCTGCTGATCGCCGAAGCCTCGGTGGCGGGCACACCGCTGGTGGGCAAGACTCTGCGCGACGCCCGGTTGCGCGATCGGTTCCGCCTGAACGTGGCCGGGGTCTGGGAGCGGGGTGCCTTCGAGGTGGGTCTCCCGGACACGACGCTGACAGAGACGAGTGTGTTGTTTCTGGCAGGGCCCCGCGACGCCCTCGATGCCTACGACGCCGAATACAGCGCCAGCGACCCAGGCAGGGCCTTTGTGTTGATCCTCGGCGGCGGCCGCGTGGGCCGGGCGACCGCTGAACACCTCGCCGCCACCGGCATCGACTACTGCCTCGTGGAGAAACTTGCCGATCGCGCGAGCAAACTCCCCCACACCGTCGTTGGGGACGCGGCCGAGATCGAGATTCTGAAGGCGGCCGGCCTCGACCGCGCGACGACCGTGGCGGTCACCACGCATGACGACGACATGAATGTGTATCTGACCCTGTATTGCCGCCGGCTGAAACCCGGCCTGCAGATTCTCAGTCGCGCCACGCTCGATCGGAACGTCTCCACCCTGTATCGCGCCGGCGCCGATATCGTGTTGTCCTATGCGTCGATGGGCGCCAATGCGATCTTCAATCTGCTCCGTCGCCGGGATCTCGTATTGCTCGGCGAGGGCCTGGACGTGTTCCAGGTGGCCACGCCGACGGCGCTGGTGGGACGCACCCTGGCGCAGGCCGGCATTCGTGAATCGTCCCGGTGCAACGTCCTGGCGATCGTCAGGGACGGCAAGACCATGGCCAGCCCCAGTGCGCATGAGGTGCTGGAGGCCGGCAGCGACCTCATCCTCATCGGCGACCACCGGGGCGAGGAGTCGTTCTTTCGGAACTATCGGAAGTAGTGCCCGGCGCCGAGTGCGTGGCCGCCGCACGACGGCGGCGCACCTGGCACAGCGCACCAGGCACCACGATCTGCGTTAGAGTCTTGCCCATGTCAACGTCCGATACCCGCAAGGGCTGGATGTCCATTTTTCTCAACACGGTGGAACGGGGGGGGAATGCCCTGCCCCATCCGGCCAGCCTGTTTGCCATCTTCGCGTTCCTGATCCTGGTGGTGTCGGCGGTGGCCTCGTGGTCCGGCATCTCCGCCGTCCATCCCGGTACCGGTGCAACCATCGCACCCGTCAACCTCTTCAGCATCGCGGGGCTGCACCGCATCCTCACCAACATGGTGACGAACTTCACGGGATTCGCCCCATTGGGCACCGTGCTGGTCGCCATGCTCGGCATCGGCGTGATGGAGAGCTCAGGCCTGATGAGCGCCAGCCTCCGCAAGCTGGTGCTCTCGGCTCCGCCCAGGCTCCTCACTGCGGTGCTGGTGTTTGCCGGCGTCATGTCGAACATGGCCAGCGAACTCGGGTATGTCCTGCTCGTCCCCCTGGCCGGCGTCATCTTTCTCGGCGCAGGCCGGCACCCGATTGCGGGCATGGCGGCCGCCTTCGCCGGCGTCTCCGGCGGGTACAGCGCCAACCTTCTGCTGGGCACCGTGGACCCGCTGCTCGCCGGTCTCTCCGAAGAAGCCGCACGCATCGTGAATCCCGAGTACACAGTCAGCGCCGCCGCCAACTATTACTTCATGGCGGCCTCGACGCCGATTCTGACGCTGGCCGGTGTGTGGGTGACGGAGCGGATTGTCGTGCCACGACTCGGCCCGTATGCCGGTGCGGTGAAGCAGGAAGCGATGGGCGGCCTGACGGATCTCGAACGGCGCGGCCTGCGCTGGGCGCTGGTGGCCTCCGTCATATTTGTGGCGGTCATCCTGTGGGGCACGGTACCGGGAGACGGATTCCTCCGCGACGCGCAGACGGGGGACCTGCTCCGGTCGCCGTTCATGTCGGGTATCGTCGCCTTCATCTTCCTGGCCGGCATCATCATCGGCGGCGCCTATGGCTTCGGCGCCGGGACGTTCAAGAACGACGCGGACCTGGTGAGCGGCATGGGCAAGTCCATCGCCACCCTGGGCAGTTATCTGGTGCTGGTCTTTTTCGCCGCGCAGTTTGTGGCGTTTTTCAACTGGTCGAACCTCGGGCTGATCTTCGCAGTCAAGGGCGCCGGAGTCCTGCGGGAGGCCGCGCTGGGCGGAGCGCCATTGATGATCGCCTTCATCATCCTCACGGCGTTCATCAACCTGTTCATGGGCAGTGCGTCGGCCAAGTGGGCCATCATGGCGCCGGTGTTTGTGCCGATGTTCATGCTGCTCGGTTACACACCGGAGCTGACGCAAGCGGCATTCCGCGTGGGTGACAGCACGACGAACATCATCTCGCCGATGATGTCCTACTTCGCGCTCATCGTCGCCTTCTTCGAAAAGTACGACCCGAAGGCCGGCATCGGCACGGTGATCGCCACGATGCTGCCTTATTCGCTGTTGTTCCTGACCATCTGGAGCGTCATGTTGGCCGTGTGGTTCACGTTCGGACTGCCGCTCGGCCCGGGCGCAGGCCTTCTGCTGCAGTAACCGGAGACCCGCTGATGAAACGACTGCTTACGCTCGCCACTGCCGTTCTGTTGTCTGCCACCTTCGCGTCTGCCGAACCGATCAAGTTCGCGCGGTATCCCCACGTCAGCCAGGGAAAACTCGTGTTCAGCTATCACGGGGACATCTGGATCGCGAACGAGAACGGGTCCAACCCGCAGCAGTTGACCACGCACGTGGCACGGGACGTCTTCCCGCGACTGTCGCCGGACGGACGCTGGGTCGCGTTCTCCTCAGACCGCTTCGGCAACAACGACGTGTTCCTGGTGCCCGCGACCGGAGGCGAAGCGAAACAGCTGACGTTCGCGACCACGCCCGAGACGGTGCTCAACTGGACCCCGGACGGCCGTGGGGTGCTCGTGGCGACAAGCCGCGCCGTGAGTCCGTGGCGCAGTCCCCTCTTCATCGTCCCGATTGATGGCAGCGTGCCGACGCCGCTGCCGATCGATGGCGGCGTGCAGGGCATGCTCAATCGCGACGGGTCGGTGCTCGCGTTCAACCGCATGGGCGGCAGCTACTGGCGCAAAGGGTATCGGGGCAACCGCTCCGACGACATCTGGGTGCAGGACCTCCGGACCCAGCGCATCACGCGCCTGACCGACACCAACCTGCGCGAGTACAAGAACTTCACACAGGATGTTTACCCGATGTGGGGCTCCGACGGACGCATCTACTTCGCCTCCGAACGCAGTGGACACTTCAACATCTGGCAGATGGCCGCCAACGGCGGCGCCCCCGTGCAGGTCACACGCCATGACGACGATGGGGTGCAGTTTCCGTCGATGAGCCCTGACGGCACGACCATCGCGTACGAAAACGACTTCGACATCTGGATTCTCAAGGTCGGACAACAGACACCAACCAGGATCACGCTGGACCTGGCATTTGACCGCCGTACGAATCTGACCCGCACGGTCCAGGTGCAGAATCGGCCGGACGGTTTCTCCATCACGCCCGATGGCGACTACGCCGCCATCGACAGCCGCGGCGAGATCTTCGTCGTGCCGACCGACCCCGAATTCGGCGAGAAGCAGCAGGTCACGTCCAACTCATGGCGGCAGCGCAACCAGACATTTGCGCCGAACGGGCGCTGGCTGGCCTATACCTCGGACGAAACGAAGGAGGAAGAAATCTGGATCTACGACCGTGAGGCCCGCACGAGCCGGCAGTTGACGACGCATCCGTCATTCAAGACCATCGCCGAGTTCTCCCCCGACTCCTCGCGGCTGGCCTGGGTGGCCAACAACCGGCTCTTTGTGACGGTGGTGGAGACCGGGGCGACCACCGAACTCGGCTACAACATCGCCGGCGGTTACACGGTGACCGGTTGGGCGCCCGACGGACAGTGGCTCGTGTACACGAAGCGCGATCGCGACCAGAACGCCGACGTGTTTCTGATGGAGATCACGACGCGCCAGGAGCACAACCTCACACAGAACCCCTGGAACGACGGTCAGGCCGTGATTACGCCTGACGGCACGAAGGTTGTCTTCACGAGCAACCGCGACGGCTCACAGACCCATATCTTCGTACTCCCCCTCGCGCGACTCACTGAAGATCCGAACGACCCCATCGTCAAGGAGCGCCTGCGCCGGGCGGCGGCGGGGCGCCAGGGGGGGGCTGGCCCCGCCGGTGGCGCGGCCGGGGGCACCGGAGGAGCGGCCACCCAGCCGCGGCCGCTGACAACACCGGACCTGACGCGGATCGATCGGCGAGCCGTCGCGATCACGTCCGGCGCGAACCCGGTGCAGGGGTTCTTTCTGTCACCCGATGGCCGCACCGTGTATTTCCGGTCGCGTGATGACCAGGGGCCTGCGCTGTTCTCGGTCGGTATTGATGGCCGTGACCGTCAGCGACTCGTCGCGGGCGCATTTGCCGGCCTGACACCCACCGCCGACCGTCGTCGTGTCTTCTTCACGGAGAACAACGAACTGTGGGGAATGGAGATGGCCGGAGCGCGGCGCCGCACGCGGGTGACCTTCACGGTCAACGTGCGCGTCGATCAGCAGCAGGAGTGGGCGCAGATCTTCGACGAGTCGTGGCGCGTCATGAAATACCGCTTCTACGACGAGAAGATGCACGGCGTGGACTGGATCGGGGTTCGGGCCAAGTACGAGCCGCTCCTGAAGTATGTCGGCGCGAATGAGGACGTGTACGACCTGGCCAACGAGATGATCGGCGAGTTGAACGCGTCCCACACCGGGGTCAGCGGACCGGACAGCGACCCGCAGCCGACGGAATATCAGACGCGGTATCTCGGCGTGGAACTCGTGCCCGAGGGCAACCGCTACAAGATCTCGCACATCTACCCGAATGGCCCGGCCGACAAGGAGTGGCTCGACGTCAAGGTCGGCGACTACGTGCTCGCCATCGACGGCGTGCAGGTGCGGGCCGGCGACAACTATTGGCCGCTGCTCAACAGCCCGCTGAATGAGTACGTGCAGGTGACCGTGTCCTCGGTCGCCGCGGGCACCACCCCACGCGACCTGCGCATTCAGTCCGTCGCATCACTCAACTCACTGAAGTACGACGCGTGGGTGGCGCAGAACCGGGAGTTCGTCAGCAAGGCCACCAACGGCGAGATCGCCTACGTGCATATCCAGGCGATGAACCAGCCGTCGCTCGTGAAGTTCCAGAACGAAATCAACCAGTTCTGGAACGCCAAGGGCATCATCGTGGACATCCGGTACAACGGTGGCGGCAACACGGATCAGGAGATTATCGACATCCTGGAGCGACGCCCCTACGAATACTGGAACAACCGCTGGGGCGCGCCCGAGTGGGGCCGGCGCCCACGCCAGGCTATCGCGGGACCGAAGGTCATGATGATCAACTGGCGCTCGGCGTCCGACTCCGAGGTGACGCCCCAGGCCTTCCGCGATCTCGGCCTCGGACGCATCGTCGGCAACCCGACCTCCGCCGCCGTCATCGCCACTGGTTCCTACGCGCTGATCAACGGCGGCTCCATTCGGACGCCGGGCTCACTCGTGGTGACCTACGACCCTGAGCGCCCCAACAACTACGGCATCAACCTCGAAAACTTCGGCGTCGCGCCGGACGTGTGGGTCGAGAACACCCCCGAAGACGAACTCAAGGGCTTCGATCGCGAACTGCAGGCGGCGGTGGACGAAGTGCTGCGCATGCTCAAAGAAGGGCTCTGGCAATACAGGGGACGCTGATTCGAAGTTCCGAAGTTCCGGAACTTCGTCAGTATGCGGCAGCGTAGCAGTCCCTGCGCGGGTCGGCGCCGGCGATGCGGGTGCCGGTGCGCAGGTCGATGAGTACACCTGTCGCGCAGCCGCTGATGGAGAACGGGGCGACCATGCGGACATCGTGCCCGCGGGCTTTGAGGGTCTCAAAGACCGCGGGCGGGATTCCGGTCTCCAGATCAAGTCGGTTCGCCTCAATGCGGTGCGGCCAGAACGACCCGAGGAAGTGGAACGTCTGGATGCGCGGCAGCTCGAATGCCGTGTGAAGGTTCGGATACCACGCGCCCTGAAACTCCAGCACGTTGAGCAGCGCCTGCAGGATCGTCTGCTCCTGGTTGTCCCCACCGGGTGTGCCGATCGCCAGGTAGGGCTGCCCGTTGCGAAGCACAAGACTCGGGGTGAGCGTGTAGCGGGGCCGTGATCGCGGCCGCAACTGCGCCGCCCGATCACGATCGAGCCAGAACTGTTCGCCACGCGTCGACAGCCCGATGCCCGTGTTGCCGGCGATCACGCCCCCGGTGATCCATCCACCCGACGGCGTCGAGTCAAACACATTCCCGGCCTTGTCGACGATGGCGATGTGCGTGGTGTCCTTGAGGGAATGATCCTCGTCACCCGGCTGCACCGCGCCACCTTCGTCGGCGCGCTCAAGTTCAGCGCGCCCTACGGTGCCGGCTTTCCAGTATTTCCACTCTGTGACCTTGTCGTCGAACGGGAGCGGATCGCCGGCGATCTGTTCGGTCTGCGCCTTTGTCATGTCGATCTGGCTCGCGCGTTGTCTGGCGTAGGCCTTCGAGAGCAGGCCGGTCTGCGGCACGTCAACAAACGCCGGATCGGCGTAGTACGTGTCGCGGTCCGCGTAGCCCATCTTCATGGCTTCGGTGACGACATGCAGGTAATCGGCGGAGTTGTGGCCCATCGCCTGGAGGTCGAAGTTCTCAAGGATGTTCAGCGACTGCAGCATCGAGGGCCCCTGGCTGTTGAACCCCTGCTTGAAGATCTGGAAGCCGCGATAGGTGATTGAGGTCGCCGGCTCCACCCGCGAGTAGAACTCGGAAAAGTCGCTCTCATCCCACGGCATCCCGTGTTGCTTCAGGAACCCGACGATCTCCTGCGCGATGTCGCCTTTGTAGAAGCGGTCCCGCGCCGCAACGACGGCCGCCGCGCGGCCCTGCCCCGCAGCGGCGCGTTCTGCGTCGGCCATCTTCTGCAGCGTCGAGGCGAGGTCGGGTAACGCAATCGTGTCACCGGCCTCGTAGAGTGTGCCGTCGGGCTTGAGCCAGGTTTTCTGATTGGTCGGCCACTGGTCGATGAACCGGCGCTGTCCCGCAATCGACCGCGCCGTGCGGGGCCGCAGCGGGAATCCGTCCCGGGCATATGCGATGGCCCGCGCGGCGACCTGCGCAAACGACATCGTGCCCCACTTCTCGAGCACCGTGAGCGCACCATGAAGCGCTCCCGGCACGACGACCGGGTCGAGCCCCGATCCGGCGAGCGTGCGGTTCCGCGACGTGTACCAGTCGATCGTCGCGCCGCGTGCCGCCCAGCCCTGACCCACAATCGAGGTCACCGTTTTTTCGCTCTGCGGATACACCAGAATCAGCGACTCACCGCCCAGACTGTAGAGGTCCTGCTCGACCACACCGCCGACCAGCAAGGCGGCCACCCCTGCATCAAACGCATTGCCGCCCTGCTGCAGGATCTCCATCGCGGCCGCCGTGGTCAGTGGATGCCCGGCCGACACCCCGGCATTCCTCCCCATCACCGGGGGGCGCTGCGCCAGCAGTGGGACGGACAGGACAAGAACCAGGGTGACAACGAGCGTCTGGATGTTTCGGGACATCGCGACATTCTAATGGGCTGCCGGGGCGGATCCCGCACGGCGCCCGGAGGGTCGGTGCGACCTTTCCTTTGCCCGTCGGACCGTGCAGCCAGGCCTGATTTTCACCGTCCAGCGCTTCTCCCTCCACGACGACCCGATACGATCTTGCACTGACTCATGACACCATGTCCTCCAGGATGGAGGGCATGCTGCGTCAGGACTTTGTCTTCTTCGCCGCTTGCGGCGCTTTCGCCGCCTTTGTCGCCCTGGCGGCCTTCGGCTTCGCCGACTTCACCGCACGCTTGCGCCTGGCGGTGGCGGGGGCTGAGTGCTCGGTGCCCGGTGCTTCGTGCTCAGTACCGGCTGACTGGTGCTCGGTGCCGGGCGCCTCGGCCTGAGAGACCACCTGGGCCTCAGTCTCAGGCGCAGGGGCAGAAACCGCGACCGGCGCCAACCCGGCCGACCCGGCCTGGAATACACGAATCACACCCTGGCGGTCGCGTTCGACGCGGAAGGCGCCTTCCTTGTGCGCGGCGCGGAGCAGGTCCACCAGCGAGGCAAAGCCGTAGGCACGTTCGTCAAACGGCGGCGTCTGCGCTCGTACGATCTGTTTGACCTGCCGCAGGTAGAGCGGCCACTTGCGAATCTCGGCGGTGGAAATGAGCCGGAAGAGTTCGCTGACGCCCTCAACGGCGCCGCCGACGACGGCGGGAGGAGGTGTGGATGATGCAGGCGGTGCAGGTTGTGTGGAGGCGGATGGGACCGGCGCCGACTGGCGTGGGTGCCGTTCGTGCCGGGCCACGGGTGCCTCACTCGGAGGAGCAGAGGCCGGCGCGGCCGCGGCGGCGGCTTCACCCTCGGTCACCTCAAGCGACACGCCTTCAGCCGGCGCTACGAGCCAGCCGCCCTTGCCCTGATGCACACGCAGCACGCCGGCCTTTTCGAGCTTCTGCGCAAAATCGCGGAATGTGCCCGCGCCGAACGTGCGCTCGTTGAACGTCGAATCGAGCTGCAACAGCGTGCTCTTGAAGAGCCCCAGCTGCGGATCCACGTCCCGCTCGAGCATGACCTTGAGGGCCCGCTTCACGAGCGGAATCGACTGCGCCAGATCGGCACGGTCAGCCTTCGGGCCGCGGGCGCTGCCGCCACGGCGTCCGGCGCCGATCAGATTTTCGTACGCAATGAACTCGTGACAATTGCGCTGCATGATGCCGCTGGTGAACTGCTGCCCACCGACGACGAACACCTTCTTGTCGTACTGCTTCAGCTTCTCGACGAGGCTGATGAAGTCGGAGTCGCCGCCGACGATCACAAACGCGTTGATGTGAGGATGGGTGAACGCCATCTCAAGCGCGTCGAGCGCAAGATTGATATCCGCGCCGTTTTTGTCGCCGCCGGGCGTCAGGTTGCGCTGGACCATGCGAATCGCATGCTGCGTGAGCGCACGGGAATACCCGCCGGCGCGCTGCCAGTCGCTGTAGGCCATCTTCGAGACGACCTCCCCGCGCTCTTTCAGCGCTTCGAGGACCAGGCCGGCGTCAAACGCGGCGTTGAGAGTGTTTTTTACGCCGATTTCGATGTTGTCGAAATCAATGAATACGGCAATACGGAGTCGATCGGACATTTGAATAGTGCTCGGTGCTGAGTGCTTGGTGCGGGTGCTGGGTGCTGGGTGCGGTGCACTGGGCATACGCACAGAGCACTCAGCACCGGGTACGGGGCACCACTGACTGTATCATGGTGAGTTCGCGGGCGACGGACGACGGACTGGGGACGGCGGCATGCGGACTGGGGTTGTTATTTGACGATTGACGAGATTCTGACCGCCCTGGACGCGCGTTTGCGGACGGACCAGGCGATCACCGACACGCCTTCGGGGCACCGTGTCGAATACCTGTATGCGGTTGACGCGGAGGCCACACGGCAGGCACGGGCGCTGACCGTGCGTCTGCTCGCTCGGCCCCGGCGTCCGGACGGCACCTGGGACCGGCCCGTACCGGCCGTCATCACCGAGGAGGCGGCCCTCCGCACGTCGGCCACCGACCGTCGACTGCTGGGCCCGTTACTGGGGGCCCGCCGTGTCGGAAGCACCCACGTGATCGATCCCTCCGGCAACGTCGCGTTGGTCGTCACGCTGCCCGACGCACTGGCACTCGACTGGGTGCCGCTGGCTGCGCGCGCGGGCCGGCTGATTCTCAGGGAGACTCCCGACTCCACCTCAACGCGGCTGCTCCAGTGGGATGACGGCCCGGAGTGGCGGTTTGAGATTCATGCGGAGGCAGACGATCGCGATCACCTGATGCGCGGGGTCTTCGCCCGCACGCACGACACGTTGCCGGTCACCGGACCGGTGATCGTGCTCGACGTCGGCCTGTTCATCACGCACGAACGCGCTGCGCATTTTGATCCGGGCCCCTCCACCGGCGTGGTGTCGGTGATGCGGGCGGCCGGCACCATGGTCGTGCCTGAACAGGACGCCTCGCGCCTCGCACAATGGCTCAGCCGCTATGGCGTCGAGACCGCCGCCCTGCCGCCGCGCCTGCGTATCGAGCCGGTGCGCACAGCGCCGGTGCCGCACCTGCGACTCGCGCCGGCCATTTCCAGCGAGTGGCTCGACGCCGCGCTGACGTTTGCCTACGACGGCACGGTCGTGCGCGAAGCCGACCCCTCACCGTACTTCGACGAGGCTCGCCAACGCTTCATCCATCGTGATGACGCCGAAGAAGAGGCCGCCGAGGCGCAGCTGATCACCAGCGGCCTGTCGGTGGATGCCGGGGGCTGGCGGCTCCCGGCGAAATCGTTGTCGGCGATTGTCAGTGACCTCACGGGGCTCGGATGGACGGTCGAGGCCAACGGCGTCCCCTATCGCGCCGCCGGTCCCCTGCGGCTCTCGGTCACTTCCGGGATCGACTGGTTCGACCTCAACGCGGTCGTGGCGTTCGGTGACGTCTCGGCCACCCTGCCGGAACTACTCGCGGCGCTCGATCGCGGTGATCGCACCGTGCGCCTTGGCGACGGGTCACAGGGCGTGCTGCCCGAAGAGTGGCTCCGTCGCTACACCCCACTGACGGCTGCCGGGGTCACACAGGCCGACGGCTCCATCCGGTATCGAACGCATCAGGCCGCCCTGCTCGACGCCCTGCTCGACACCCAGACCTCCGCCGAGGTCCAGGTGGACGACGCGTTCGCCCGCCTGCGCGAGCGCCTGGCGACTGCGCAGCACCCGGACGCCATGGACCCGCCCGCGAACTTCCAGGGAGAACTGCGCAGTTACCAGCGCGAAGCTCTGGGCTGGATCCAGTTCCTGCGGCACTTCTCCTTCGGTGGGTGCCTCGCCGACGACATGGGCCTGGGCAAGACGGTGACCGTCCTCGCGGAACTCGCGCGCGTGGCGTCCACCGCCCCCCGCCCCTCCCTCGTCGTCGTCCCCCGGTCCGTCGTGCACAACTGGAAGGCGGAAGCGGCGAAGTTCACGCCGACGCTGCGGGTGCTCGACTATTCCTCACTCGATCGCCGTCAGGCCGACGACAAGTTGTCCGAAGTGGATCTCGTGATCGTGACGTACGGCACGGTGCGCCGGGACATTGAACAACTGCGTCATGTGGAGTTCGAGTACGTGATCCTCGACGAAGCGCAGGCGATCAAGAACGCATCCACCGAGGCGGCGAAAGCCGTGCGTCTGCTCAACAGCCGATTCCGACTGGCGCTGTCTGGCACGCCGATTGAGAATCACCTGGGTGAGTTGTGGAGCTTGTTCGAATTCCTGAATCCAGGCCTGCTCGGTCGCGCCTCGCATTTCCGCAAGGCCGCGAAGGGACAGGCGGAAGGCACCGTGGCGCTTGTGGCGCGGGGGCTCCGGCCGTTCCTGCTCCGCCGCACCAAGGCGCAGGTCGCCACTGAACTGCCGGCGCGCACTGAGCAGACGCTCACGTGTGAACTGACGCCGCGCGAGCGCAGCTTCTACGATGCGCTGCGACGGCACTATCGAACATCACTGCTTGCGCATGTGTCGAAGGTCGGCGTGCAGCGATCGGGGCTTCAGGTGCTGGAGGCCTTGCTTCGCCTTCGGCAGGCTGCGTGCCATCCCGGCCTGATCGCGCCTGCACGGCAACACGAGAAGTCGTCGAAGATCGAGTTGCTCCTGGAGTTGTTGCGGGAGGTCGTGGACGAAGGCCATAAGGCCCTGGTCTTCTCGCAGTTCACGAGCCTGCTGGCGCTCGTCAAGCCGGTGCTCGACCAGGCGAAGATCACCTACGAATACATGGACGGCCGGACGCGCGACCGCGCTCCACGCATCGAACGGTTCCAGACCGACCCCAACTGTCCCGTGTTCCTCGTCAGCCTCAAGGCCGGCGGCGTCGGCCTCAACCTCACCGCGGCCGACTACGTGTTCCTGCTCGACCCGTGGTGGAACCCCGCCGTCGAAGCGCAGGCGATCGACCGCACCCACCGCATTGGCCAGACCAAGGAAGTCTTCGCCTACCGCCTCATCGCGGAGGACACCGTCGAGCAGAAGGTGCTCGCGCTGCAGGACACCAAACGCGCGCTCGCCGATGCGGTGCTGTCAGCCAACCCCGTGGGCCTGGCCGGCCTCAGCTCCTCGGAGCTCGAGTTCCTGCTCGGGTAACGCGGCCCCTCGTAGGGCCCGCTGAATTTGAGCGGGCCGATCGTGATTCATGGTTCATCAGTTCATGGTTCATGGTGCTGTTCCGGGTGTGCTGGTCATAGGCCACCAGTGAAGCTGGGTGGATGGCGCCCTACGAGCGTCCGGCGCTGGCCAGGCGGACGCCGCTTTGAATGACGCCCACATGGCTGAAGGCCTGGGGGAAATTGCCCAGAAACGCACCTGTGGCAGGGTCGATCTGTTCAGGGAGGAGTCCGACGGAATTCGCGCGGTCACACAGCGAGTCGTATAACGCGTGGGCTTCCTCGAGCCGGCCCTGCAACGTGAAGTTGTCCACCAGCCAGAAGCTGCACAACAGAAACGCGCCTTCGTGGCCGGCGAGGCCGTCCGGCGAATGCTGCGGCAGATAGCGATACAGGAGGCCGTTCCCGGCGCCAAGCTTGCGCACAATGGACGACGTCGTCGAGACCATGCGGGGATGCGTCGCCGACACCACCCGTCGCAGCGGCAGCGTCAGGACGCTGGCGTCGGCGTTGCCCCCGCCGAGGTGTTCGGTCAGCAACCGCTCGTCCTCATCCCAGGCCTCGTGGAGGATCACCTCCCGAATCTCCTCGGCCGCACGCCGCCAGCCGGCGACGTCGCCTTCAAGGGCGAATCGCTCGGCCATCGACGCGCCGCGATCAAGCGCCACGGCACACACCGCCGCCGAATACGTGAACACACGTCCGGGTGTCCGCACTTCCCAGATGCCCTGGTCGGGCGACCGCCACGCCAGACTCGCCGCGTCAATCAGCCCCCGCAGCTGCGCCCAGAGCGACGGCGTGATGTCACCGTGATGCCGGGCCCATTGCGACGCGCAATCGACAATCTCCCCGTACACATCGTGCTGAATCTGGTCGGCCGCGGCATTGCCCCACCGCACCGGGCGTGATCCCCGATAGCCCTCAAGCACCGGGTCCTCCCACTCCGGCTCCGGCGCCAGCCCCTCGACCGTGTACAACACGCGCGGCCGGCCACTGCGCGCAAAGGCCTGCAGCGCCCAGTGCAGGAAGCCCTTTGCTTCATCCACGAGCCCGATCGCCCGCAACGCCTCCACCGAAAACGCGGCATCACGAATCCACGCATACCGGTAGTCCCAATTGCGCGGCCCGGCGATCGCTTCGGGCAACGAAGATGTCGGGGCGGCGACGATGGCGCCGTTGCCGAAGTAGTCGAGCAACTTCAGCGTGAGGGCGGACCGGCGGACGAGGGCGCGCTGCGGTCCGTCGTACCGGAGATGCGTGGCCCACGTCTGCCACGCCTCCCGCGTCCGCGTCATGACGTCCTCAAACGTCGCCGGCTCCCTCTGGCTGCGCCAGCGGAGTGCCACCCACGCCACAGTGCCCTCGCTCAGCTCGAGACGCGTGGACCAGCCGGTCAAAGGCAGATCCGATTCGAGCTGAGCGCCGACGTCAGCGCAGCCCTGCCGCGGAGTCAGCTCAATGTGCACGGTCGCGGGTCCTCGCAGGACTTCGATTTTCCGCAACAGCTCGCCCCGGGCCATCTCGCGTTCGTCGAGCAGGCTGGCGCCGGCAATGAACGTCATCGCATCAGTCACACGGAGCGTCGCCGCGGCACTCCGCACCTCGGTGACGAGCACGCCGGTATCCGGCTCGTACCCCTGGCGGCCTTCGGTCAGACCGTCAAGCGCGATGTGGAAGTGGCCCCCGCGCGCGGAGTCCAGCAGGCTGCAGAGCAGCGGCGGGGAGTCAAAGCGCGGAGCGCACAGCCAGACCACCGCGCCGTCGCGCGCGATCAGGGCGGCGGTGGATCCGTCCCCCACCAACCCGTGATCTTCCAGGGGCAGGTAGCCGTCGACGCGTCGGAAGGGGGCCCACGGCGCGCTCAAATCCCCCTCAGCAGCGCCCCGATGCCCGACGACGACCGCGGCGGATCAAGTTTGAAGAGGCTCACGGCGTTTTCGAAGAGCATCAACGCGCGGTCCTTGGGTGGCAGCTTCAGTTCCTCGACGAAGCCCAGGTACGACTCCATGGTGGCCAGTGGCCAGTCGGTGCCGTAGAGCACCTTGCGCGGATTCATGCCCCACAGCAGCATTTCCTTGAGCTGGGCGCGCATGTACGCCTCGAATCGGTCATTGAAATCACCCAGCGTGAGTCCCGAGATGTCCGTGTACACGTTCTCGTTCTTGTAGACCACCTCCATGCAGTCGCGAAACCACGGATTGCCGAGGTGGCAGATCAGAAACCGGACCTTCGGAAAATCCACCGCCACTTCGTCGACGTTCAGCGGATGCGCAAACTTCACCTTGCCGGTCGGCGCATACGTGTCGCCGCAGTGAATCATCACCGGCACATCGAAGTCTTCGGCGAGCCGGTAGACGGGCTCAAGCTTCTGGTCGGCGGGATAAAACGGCTCGTAGCCGGGATACAGCTTCAGGCCCTTGATCTCTCCGGCCTCGAGCATCCCGCGCCACTCTTCAATGTGTCCGTCATTGAGGGTCTTCCACGGCACCCCCGCCACGACGTGAATGTTGGGCAGGTGACGAGTGGCGTCGATCACCGCGCGCGTGGACGGTCGCGCGGGTGTCACCTTGTACGAGGTCAGCACCAGCGACACATCCACCCGATTCCGGCGCATCGTCGTCTGCAGACGCGAGAGGCATCCGGCCAGGTCATCCACCGATTCGTCGTCGTAGTAGTTGAGGTGCGTGTGGCAGTCAATAATCATCAACGCTCTATTTCTTCTTCGTGTGCCGTTCGATGACCCGGGCCGCCCATTCGCGGCCACCGAGGCCGAATGCGAGGGCGGCGGCGAGACACACGGCCGCGAAGGCAATCTGGAAGGCGGAGACCAGCACGGCACTGCCAACGGCGACCTGCTCTGCCGCCATGAAGAGCACAAACACCAACATCGCATATCTGGCCAGGGCGCCCACAGGTTCCGCCGTGGCGCTGCCGACGTTGCTCAGATAACTGGTCACGACACCGCCGATCACGCGCGACAGCAGGGAGCCGAAGACGAGGATGCCAACGGCGACGAGCACGCTGGGCACGAACTGGACCAGCCGCGAGAACAGGTCACCCGCCGCACGGACGCCAAGGGCATCAAGCAGGGCGATGAAGACGCCGAGGAGAATCAGCCAGTAGATCGACCCGGCGACCAGGGTGACGGTGGTGTACTGCACGCCGCCCTGCACGAGAAAATCCTCGACGCCCGAGCGCTCGGCCATGTCGTCCATGCGCATCCACTTGAGGATGCGAATCGCCGCTTTTCGCGCCAGGCGCGCGACGAGCCAGCCGGCAGCCAGGAGCACGAGCGCAAGTCCGATGTCCGGCAGTACATGCCAGGCACGTTCCGCCTGCCGGTGCAGCGACTCGATCAGCGTCGCGGTGTCATCCATGTGTACGCGAATCTCCCCTGGGTAGTCATCGTAGCAAAGATGACCCCGTACGCTAGAATCCGCCGCATGACTCGCACCCTGCGCCTCGGTTCCGCTCTGGCTCTCGGTCTCACGCTTGTGGGCCTCAACGCGTTTGACCGCTCCACGGCGACGGCCGCCGCACAAGCTCAGCGCCTTGAGACGCCGGCTGAGGCCGTCACATACAGCCAGGGCGGCACGCTGTATGAGCCACTGATGAAGTTCGTCTACGAACTGGACGCGGCGTCGAACCTGATGAGCGTCAAGAAGCTGACGACCACGTTGGGCGGCCGGGACGTGGTGCTCGCCGTGCTGTCCAATCCGCCGATTTACCGGCCCGAGGACATTCTCAAGACCGACAAACCCGTGGTGCTCATCGTGAACAACGTGCACGGCAATGAAGTGGCGGGCAAGGACGCCAGCATGGAAATCATGCGCGACCTCGTGCAGGGCGATCTGCGGCCGTTGCTCGACGACGTTGTGGTACTGAACGTGCCGACGATCAACCCGGATGGCGCCGAGGTGCGCCGCCGCACGAACGACCAGAACTTCGACATGAACCGCGATTACCTGAAGCTGGAATCCCAGGAAATCGGCGCGGTCGTGACCCAGTTGCTGAACGTCTGGCATCCGGACATCTGGGTGGACACCCACCACGGCGGATCAGCGCCCTACACCCTCACCTACCAGACCAACATGAACCCTGCGGGAGACAAGGGCCTGGTGGATTTCGGCAACAACGAAATCATCGCCGCCATCCGTCGCGCCCTGCGGGCCGAGAACTATGACGGCTTCTGGTACTCGGGACCGGGCACGGTGAACGGCGAGGCCGGATGGACGGCGACGTCGGTCGAACCGCGCAAGCAGCACGTCTACGGTGCGATGGCCAACACGCTCGGCTTCCTGTTCGAAACGCCCTCAGGCACACATCGGGTTGTGGACAACGGCACGCGCGTGGTGGAGATTCCGCGTGACGAAACGTACCGCCACCAGGTGCGCGGCCAGTACATCGGGCAACGCGAACTGATCCGGTTTGCGGCGACGCGCGCGGCCGACGTCAAGAAGGTCATCGCCACCGCCAAAGCCACTGCGACGGCGCGCGGCCACAACGACAGCGACAACGACCAGGTGCCGCTCGAATACCGCGTCAGGAACAAGGGCAACGAGGACTTCTGGGTGCGTGCGGGCGCGGCCGGCGGACGCGGGGCCGGTGGCGCCGGGGGCAGAGGTGGCGCGGGGCGCGCGGGTGGCGCACCGGCGCAACCGCCGGCGCCGGTGGCCTGGGAGCAGGTCAATCGGCCGGTGTTCCTCGACTACGAAGTGACGCGCTCGACCACGCGGCCGTGGGGATACTTCGTCACCAACGGCGCGGCCGCGAAGGTGGTGCCGATGCTGCACGACCATCAGATCACCGTGCAGCGCCTCACAGCGCCACTGGAAGTGGAACTCGAGGTCTACTACGCGACGTCAATCACGGCTGACGCGTACTTCCAGGGCAAGTACCTGCGTGAGGTGACGGCTGAGAAGCGCACCGAAAAGATGACCCTGCCGGCGGGCACACTCTTCATTCCGAGCGGTCAGGCACGGTCCACCCTCATCAGCTATCTGCTCGAACCGGAAACTGACGACAACCTCGTCACCTGGGGCTACCTCGACGACTTTCTTCAGGTGACGTCGAACCGTGGCGGCGGCGCCGGGCGCGCCGGCGGCGCACCCGATCCCGATGACCCACAGCCGGCCGCGGCGCGTGGGGGTGGCCGTGGGGGAGCTGCCGGTCAGCGCATTCCGATGTACCGGCTCATGAAGCAGACGACGTTCCCGGCGGTGGTGGTCGACCCGCCGCCGGCGGGCGTGAAGAACCAGATTTACCGATAGGCACCCAGCGCGCCCGACGCACGCCGATGCGCAGGCATTGGGTCGCGATCCCCCGTACAATCACTGGGTGTCCGATACAGACAAGAAAGCACTGACGTTTGCCTCTCTGGGGCTCAATGATTCACTGGTCGCCGCGGTTACCGCTCTGGGCTACGAAGAAGCGACCCCCATCCAGGCTGAAGCGATTCCGCTGCTGATGACCGGCAAGGACCTGATTGGTCAGGCCGGCACGGGCACGGGCAAGACGGCCGCCTTTGCCCTCCCACTCCTCCACCGCCTGCTCGAAGGCGAAGCTCCGAAGCGCGGTCCCGCACGCGCGCTCATCCTCGTCCCGACACGAGAACTGGCGATGCAGGTCGCCGAAGCGATTCACAAGTACTCCAAACGGACATCGCTGACTGTGGTGCCCGTCTATGGCGGCGCGCCCATGGATCAGCAGATTCGCGCCCTGCGCCGCGGCGCCGATGTCGTGGTGGCCACGCCCGGCCGCGCGCTCGATCACCTGAAGCGGCAGACGCTGGTGCTCGACGCTCTCGAAATTCTCGTACTCGACGAAGCGGACGAAATGCTCGACATGGGCTTCGCCGATGACCTCGACGCCCTGCTCTCCGCGACCCCGCCCACGCGCCAGACGGCGCTGTTTGCCGCCACGATGGCGGCGCGCATCGGTGCGATTGCCGAGAAACACCTCAAGTCCCCCAAGCGCGTCACCATCAAGGCGGAAAAAAGCACGCCCGGCAAGATGCCGCGCGTCCGGCAGGTCGCCTACCTCGTCTCACGCCAGCAGAAGAGTTTTGCCCTCGACCGCATCCTTGAGTTCGAGGATCCGGCGTCCGCCATCATCTTCTGCCGCACCCGCGTGGAAGTGGACGAGCTCACCGACACCCTCAAGTCCCATGGCTACGCGGCCCAGGCCCTGCACGGCGGCATGGAACAGCGCCAGCGGGATCGCGTGATGCAGCTCATCCGCGAAGACAAGGCGGACGTGCTCGTCGCCACCGACGTGGCCGCGCGCGGTCTCGACATCGACCACATCTCGCACGTCATCAACTATGACATCCCGACGGCGCCGGAAGTCTACGTCCACCGCATCGGCCGCACGGGCCGTATCGGACGTGAGGGCGTGGCAATCACGCTGGTTGACCCCCGCGAACAGCGCACGTTGCGATTCATTGAATCGGTGACCAAACAGACGTTGGAACGCGCGGAACTCCCGACCCTCGCCGCGCTGAAGGCCAAGCGCCTTGATGTCACCCGCGCGGCCCTTCAGGCGCGCATCGTCGCCGGCGGCCTTGAAGAGACGAAGGCGTTTGTGTTGTCGCTGGGCGCGGACTTCGACCTCGCCGATATCGCCGCTGCGGCGGTGGCGATTGCGCAGGAGGAGGAAAAGAAGACCGAGGTGCCGGAGTCCCGAGGGTCCGACGTTCCGAAGTTCCGGGGTGCCGAAGGGCCGAAGTTCCGGGGTGCCGAGGTTCCGCGGCCCACGCGACGTGATGACGGGCCCAAAACGGTGCTCGCATTCAGCGTCGGGGATGAAGACGGCGTCGGTCCGGGCGATCTGGTCGGCGCGATTGCCGGCGAGTCGGGCATCGACTCGGGCAGCATCGGGGCAATCCGCATCAACCCGACCTTCTCAACGGTCGAAGTGGCCGAAGGCCTGGTCGAAACCGTGATGGGGGCCCTGAAAGGCAAGAAGATTCGCGGCACACCGGTGAACATCAAAGTCATGCCGGCTGGTGAGACCTCGTCAGAACGGCCGCGTCCCCGAACGTTCAAGCCCGGCGGCGCCAAACCTGGCGGGTTCAAACCGGGTGGGCTCAAACCGGGGGGATTCAAGCCGGGGGGATTCAAGCCGGGCGGGTCCAGACCCGGTGGGTTCAAGTCTGCGGGCAAACCTGGTGGTTTCAAGTCCGCGTTCAAGTCGAAGCCGAAGCCCGGCTTCAAGCGCGACCGCTAAGCACGGCAGACAGACCTGGAGGGACATAACATGATGCCATGCGTGGGCTCGGCCTCATCCTTGTGCTCTCCCTGTCGGTCAGTTTTGCGAGTTCGGCGCAGAATGCGCCCCTGACCATCCTTGAGGCAAGTCCACAAGGCGAAGTCGGACAACGGTCGGATGCCAACGAAATCAGACTGATTTTTTCAGAGCCGATGATCGCGCTCGGGCGATCACCGGCGAATCCGCAGATCCCGTGGGTCTCGATCACCCCGCGTATCGCCGGCCAGTTCCGCTGGTCCGGCACCACGGTTCTGTTGTTCACACCTGACCCGGCCGCGCCGCTGCCTGATGCCACGACGTTCACGGTGACCGTGGATGCGAGCGCCACAAGCGCTGCAGGGCGCAGACTCGGTGCGCCGTTCCAGTTCCAGTTCACGACACCTGCGGTAAAGCTGCTGTCGGCCGAGTGGTATCGCCGGTCAGGGCGCGCGGACAGTCCCGTCGTGCTCGCCGTGCGGTTCAATCAACGCGTACGCGCCACCGATGTGCTCGCGCACCTGCAGGTGCGGCACGCGGCGCACACGTGGGATCCACCGCAGTTCAGTGAGCGCGAGTTGGCGCGGCTCAAGACGGGGGATCCCGGCGGCCTCGCCGCGTTCAACGCAAAGGTGGCGGCGACGCAGCGTGTGGCGTCGCTGACGTCAGTCGTTCCCATCCGCCTGGCCGCCGAATGGAACAAGGAGCGCTTCCCCGCAGACGACGCGCTCGTCGTGCTGGAAACCACCGCGGTCCCGCCCCCGGGCTCCTGGCTGCGCCTTGCGCTGGATGCGCGAATGCCCAGCCCGGCCGGCCCCGCGCTGCCCTCGGAAGAACAAACAACCCACCTGGAACTTGAACGGGCGTTCTTTGTGGAGCCGCCGCGGTGCCGTGACAATTGCGACCCGTCCCGCTGGAACGCCGTCGGCTTTACCGGGGAGGTGACCGCAACCGAATTCTCCCGCGCGCTCGGCATCCGAAACATCACCATCCCCGGTGCCGAGGTCGACGTCCGTCGGCCGGCGGGCGCCACGGTGTCCGCCACGAGCGAGAGCTCCTACGGATACAACGTGGAGACGGCCGGGTTCGAACGACAGCCACCGGCATCCACCTGGCGCATCCGCCTCGACCCGTCCCTCATGTCGACCGATGGCCAGCGCCTTGGCTACACGTGGATTGCGATTATCGACAACGAACACGAACGCGCGTTCGTCAGCTTCGGCGACGGCCACGGCGTGTGGGAACGAAGCGGCGGACCGGTGCTGCCGTTCTCGTCGCGCAATTTCTCCACGGTGACGCAGTGGCTCCAGCGCCTGACACCTGACACGTTGATGCCGACCCTGCGCCGGTTGCAGGAGAACAACTTCCGGCAGACGCCCGACGGCCCAGGCACCAGCCGCCGACTGACCGTGACACCTGACGCGATTCAGGCACACGGCGTAAACATCGGCAGCGTGTTGCCCCCCAGCGGGACGGGCCTCGTCTGGGCGGCGGTGCAGCCCGGCACCACGATTGCTCGCGCATCGACCGACCAGGAGGAATCGCGCGCCACCATCATCCAGGCCACCAACATGGGCCTGACCGTCAAGGACAGTCCGCAGAACACGCTGGTGTTTGTCACGGCGCTGGACACCGGGCTGCCGGTTCCAGACGCCGCTGTGTCGATCGTCATGCCGGACAACTCGCGCATCTGGCGTGGTCAGACCAACGCGGACGGCATCGCGATGGCGCCCCCGCTTCCCCTGCGGAAGCTCGACAGCTACTGGGAGTTCGCCTTCCTGGTGATGGCCGAAAAAAACGGCGACGTCGCCTATGTCGGCTCCGATTGGAACGAGGGCATTCAGTCGTGGGACTTCGATCTGCCGTACGACATCAGCGAATCGGAACCGCTGCTGCGCGGGTCGGTCTTCACGGACCGTGGCGTCTATCGCCCGGGCGAAGAAATCCACGTCAAGGCCATCGTCCGCACCGACACGCCGAGCGGCATTCGCCTGCTTCCGGCCGGCACGGCGCTGACCGTGCGCACCATCAACAGCCGCGACCAGACGGTGGACGAGCGCCAGGTGCGACTCAGCGAGTGGAGTTCGTCCGAATGGACGTGGACGCCCCCCACCAACGCCACGCTCGGCACCTACCGCCTGGAGGTCGTGTGGCCACAGGCCAGCCCAGGCGCGGATCCCGACAACGACCGGCTGTGGATGCGCACGATCTCCGGTGAGTTCCTGGTCGCCGCGTACCGCAAGCCCGACTTCCGGGTGGATGCGACGATGACGATGGCGCTGCCGGTGGCGGGGGAAGCGGCGGACCTGCAGGCGACCGCGCAATATCTGTTCGGATCGGCCGTGGCGGGGCGGCCGGTGCGCTGGTCCGTCTCGAGAGCGGCCGACGACACCGTCCCGACGGCCATCCGCGAACGGTATCCCCAGCCCCGGTTCTCGTTCGGGGCCGAGACCGGTGAACCGCCCCCCCCGGGTCCCATGGCCGGTGACACCACGTCCACTTCCGCCGACGGGCGATTCGCCGCGCGGATCACCACCGCGACCGCGGACCGTGCGTACCGCTACACGTTTGAAGCGGAAGTCGAAGACGTCTCACGACAGCGGATCGCCAACCGATCGTCGATCGTCGTACATCCCGCCAGCCTGTATGTGGGTCTTGAGCACACGGACTATTTTGTCAGCACGACGACAGGAACCTCGTTCGGTGTCGTGGCGGTGGGACTCAATGGTCAGCCCGCGATCGGCACGTCGGTGTCACTCGAATTGCTGAAGGTGCAGTGGACCTCGGCGCGCATCGCCGAGGGCGATGGATTCTACCGCTGGGAGTCGACGAGGACCGAGACACCCGCAGGCACGTGGACCGTCACCACGGCGTCCGATCCTGTGCGGATCACGGTGCCGGTGGCCGAAGGTGGCACGTACGTGATGCGCGCGACGGCGAGTGACGCTGCCGGACGGACCACCACGACGGAGCAATCGTTCTACGGCCTCGGAGCGGGCTACACGGCGTGGCAGCGGTTTGATCACAACCGCATCACGCTGACGCCCGAGCAGCAGACCTGGAAGCCGGGTGACCGCGCGCGCATCATGATCGAATCGCCGTGGGAATCGGCGACGGCGCTGCTGACCGTTGAGCGTGAAGGCATCCGCAGTCATCGCCGGTTCGCGCTGACATCCACACAGCAGACCGTGGAAGTGCCCATCTCCGAAGATGACATTCCGAACGTGTATCTCTCCGTGTTGCTGGTGCGCGGCCGAACATCCAACGACTTCGGCACCGATGGCAGTGACCCGGGCAAACCGGCGTTCCGTCTCGGCTACACCGAACTCAAGGTGGAGGATGCCTCCAAACGTCTGAGCGTCGCCGTCTCGGCTGACCGCCCGACGTATCGACCCGCCAATACCGCGAAGGTCTCGCTCAGGGTGGGAGATGCCGCAGCGCGTCCAGTGCGGAGCGAAGTGACCTTGTGGGCCGTGGACTACGGGGTGCTGTCGCTGACGGACTATCGCGCGCCGGACGTGCTGAAGGCGGTCTACCTGGAAAAGGCCCTGCAGGTGGCGAGCGCGGACAGCCGGCAGCGGATCGTGTCGCGCCGGGTGCTCACGCCCAAGGGGGCCGACCCCGGTGGCGGCGGAGGCGCGGCCGCCAACGTCCGGCAGGACTTCCGTCCACTCGCCTTCTGGCTCGGCTCGGTGGTCACCAACGCGGATGGCACCGCAACCACCGACATCACGCTGCCGGAATCGCTCACGACCTACCGGATTATGGCGGTGGCCGGAGACGCGGTCTCACGATTCGGATCGGGCGCCGCGGAAATCACGGTAAGCAAGCCGGTCACGCTGCTCGGCACGTATCCGCGGTTCCTCCGGCCGGGAGACACCGCCTCGTTCGGCGCCGTGGTCACCAACACGCTGGCGTCCGGTGGCGAGGCAACGGTCACCATTCGCAGTCTTGATGCCTCACTTGTGGAACTCACAGGACCAGTGACGCAGCGTGTGACCGTCGGTGCCGGCGGCAGCGTGGACGTCCGGTTTGCGGCAGCGGCTCGACGGACCGGTCAGGCTCGCGTACAGGTCAGCGTCACGATGGGCGAACACACCGACGCGTTCGAAGCCGCGGTGCCGGTCATCGCGCCGGCGGCGCCGGAGACCGTCGCCGCCTTTGCCCAGACCACGGATGCCTGGACGCAGCCGGTGGAGATCCCGGCGAATCTGGTGCCGACGACCGGAGGCCTGGCGATCGACTGGGCATCCACCGCGCTCGTCGGTCTCGGCGGCGGCGTTGGCTACCTCGCCAACTACCCGTACCAGTGCGCGGAGCAGAAGGCGTCAGCCGCGTTTGCCTTCCTCCTGGCGGCGGATCTCGGCAACGCGTTCTCGGTCGGCGGCGTCGCGCCGGCGGACTACCGAACGCGCGCGACACAATTGCTGCGGGACCTCCCCACCTTCCAGTGTGGGGATGGCGGGTTTGCGTTGTGGCCAGGCGCCTCGTGTTCTTCGAGTCCGTATCTCAGCGCCTACATCCTGCATGTCATTCGCACCGGCCGCGACCTGGGGATTGCCCCGGATCAGGTCGTGGTGGATCGCGCACTCGATTACCTGGAGGGGCAGTTGGCCTCGACCGATCCGCCGGGGCAAATCGAGATGGTGCCGGTGTGGGCTGCGTCCCATGCCTTTGCCGCCAAGGTCCTCGCCGAATGGGGGCGCACGACCGACTCACACATCACGCGACTCGTGGCAGCCGCAGACCGGATGCCGATCTTCGCGTTGTCCTACCTGCTGGACGCCCTGGCGGCGGCACAGGACCGCGGCCCACGCTATCAGGCTGTCCTCGCACGAGTGACGAACGCCCTGCGTGTCGAAGGCGATCAATCCCACGTGCAGGAACTCAATCCCGATGCGCTCGGGTGGATCTGGCACTCGAACACGCGCGCAACGGCACTCGTGCTGAACGGCCTCGTACGGCGCGGGGATGCCGGCACGGCTGGTGACCCGGGGCCGATCGTGCCAGGCCTGGTGCGCTGGCTCCTCGCCGCACAGCAGAACGGCCATTGGGGCGAGACCCAGAGCAACGCCACCACGCTTGAGGCGATGGTCGCGTACTACCGCGCGTTTGAACGTGAGACGCCGGACATGACCGCGACGGCCACCCTCGGTACAACCCGACTGGGCGCAGCGACATTTCGCGGACGATCGGTCGTGGCGCAGCGCCTGCAGGTGACCATGCCGGACCTGCTGCGCGTCGTGGCTGCCGGGGCCTCCGCCCCGTTGACGCTCAGCCGGACGGGCACGGGCCGATTGTACGCCTCGGCGCGGCTCACCTTCACGCCGCTGACGCCGCCGGCGGCACGAGACCAGGGGCTGCGCGTTGAACGGCGCTACGAGCGGTTTGTGGAAAATGGCGAGGGCCCGGTCGGCACGTCGTTTGCCGCCGGCGACCTCGTCCGTGTGGTGCTGCGGGTGACCACGCCGCAGGAACGCCGCTACGTCGCCGTTGTTGATGCCCTGCCTGCGGGATTCGAAGCCGTTGACGGATTCTTCCGCACGACGGCGAGCGACCTCGCGCGTGAGGCGTCTGCGACCGGTGACTCCGGGGGGTCGTGGTGGATGCGTTGGCAGCGCGGCGGCTTTGATCACGTCGAAAAACACGATGACCGCGTCCACTTGTTTGCGACGCGCTTGTCGGATGGCACACACGAGTTCTCCTATCTGGTGCGCGCCACCACCGCCGGATCCTTCACGGCGGCCGGCCCCTCGGCGGAACTCATGTATGCGCCGGAGGTCAACGGCCGGGCCGCGGCCTCCACGGTGATCGTGCGGTGAGACGATTTTCAGTGAGACGATTCCGGAAACCGATCATCGGGACGCTGGTCGTGCTGGCGCTCGCGCTGTACCTCCGTATGGGTCCGGTTCCAGCGGACCTGCTGTCCACGACAGACGTCCAGCCGTCGATCACGGTGCTCGATCGGCGCGGTGAGCGCCTCTACGAAGCCCGAACGGAGCGAGGCACACGCGGCACCTGGCTGCCACCCGAGGCGCTGCCGCCCGTGGTCGTTTCGGCGACGCTGGCCGCCGAGGATCATCGGTTTCAGTCGCACATCGGTATCGACCCGGTCGCGATCTCCCGCGCCTTCTGGCGCAACCTCCGCGAGTGGCGGGTCGCCGAAGGGGGATCAACGATCTCGCAACAGGTGGTCGCGCTCGCGGACGCCCGGGCGGGTCGGCGTCCCGGACGGACCATCGTCGGCAAGATGCGGGAGGCCGTGCTGGCGATTCGGCTCGAGCACCGCCTCACCAAGAAGGAAATCCTCGCGCGGTATCTGGCGTTCGCGCCATACGGCAATCAGGTGGAGGGCATCGCGCGCGCCAGCGCCTACTACTTCGGTGTGGCCCCTGCGGACCTGACACCGGCCCAAGCCGCGTACCTGGCGGCGCTGCCACAACGTCCCGGCCGCTTCAACCCACGCCGCGAGTTTGCGCGCGCGCAGCCGCGACAGCATCGCATTCTGCGCCGGATGGCCGACGAAGGCTGGATCGACACCGCCACGCTTCAGGTGGCCCTCACCGAACGCCTGGCCATCTCGGCGTCAGAACCGGAGTCGATCGCGCCACACTGGGTCCGCCGCGCGCTCGCGCAGCCCACCCAACCGACCCAACCGACCTTGGCGCGCTCAAGTTCAGCGCGCCCTACATCACTCACCACGACCCTCGACGCCCGCCTGCAGCGCACGGTGCTCGGTATCGTGCGGGCGCAGCGGCCGATGCTGGATGCGCACCATGCCCGCCAGGTATCGGTGGTGGTCCTCGACAATCGCACGCAGGAGTGGCTGGCCTGGGTCACGGATGGTTCGGACATTGATGGTGCGATGACACCCCGCCAACCGGGGTCCGCACTGAAACCGTTTACGTACGCAGCCGCGTTCGAACGAGGCTGGCACCCCGGCCGTGTGCTCGCCGACGTTCCGAGCACGTTCCCGACGGCTGAACCCGGCATCCTCTACAGTCCGCGCAATTACGACGGACGGTTCCGCGGCCCGCTGCGTGCGAGACTCGCCCTGGCCGGGTCCGAGAACGTGCCCGCCGTGGCGCTCGCGTCCGACATCGGTGTGCCCGCCGTCGCCGACACACTGCGCCGCGCCGGCATCACGACGTTGGCACAGACGGCCGCCCACTACGGGCTCGGTCTGACGCTGGGTAACGCCGAAGTGCGACTCGACGAACTGACGCAGGCCTACAGCCTTTTTGCCGCTCCTCAAAAGGCGCCGGGTGCCGTTGTCGGCGCAAGAGGCACCCGACGTCTTTTTTCGGATACAACGGCCTACTGGATCACCGACATCCTGTCGGACCCGGAAGCGCGACGATACGTGTTTGGCGAGGGCGGCAGTCTCGACTTTCCGTTTGCGGTCGCGGCCAAGACGGGCACCTCGCAGGCGTATCACGACAACTGGACCATCGGATACACGCGTGATGTCACCGTGGGCGTCTGGGTCGGCAATCTTGACCGCACGCCGCTCCGCTTTTCGACCGGGGTCACCGGTGCGGGCCCGGTCTTCCACGACGTCATGCTCGCCGCCGTCGAATCCGTGCGTGGCAGCCTCCCGCTGTTTGACGAGACCGCCATCCGCGACAGGCCCGACAACCTCCGCGAGGTCAGCCTGTGCGCGGAATCAGGGCTCATGGCGGGCGCCGCCTGCCCGGCCCGCGTTCGCGAACACCTGCCCCACGACGCCGGCGACCTCACCTGCACGTGGCACCACGCCACCGACCGCGGCGTCCTGACGGTCTACCCGGCCGAATACCGGGGGTGGGCCGCACCTGGCACCCAGCACTCAGCACCCGCCTCCGCCAGGGCTTCGGAGGGCAAGCCCCGCACCACGTTCTCCATCACCTCCCCTCCCTCCGGCGCGACGTATCTCATCGACCCCACCCTCCGCCAGGAATTCCAGTCCGTGCCACTACGAGCGCAGGGCGGAATTGGCCGCGTGGACTGGTCCAGTAACGGTCGGCCCATCGGCACCACACTGGGAGACCGCCCCCTTCCCTGGCCGCTCACCCGAGGCACGCACACACTCACCGCCGTGGATGCGAACGGCCGGAAAGTGCAGTCAGTTGTCGTCATCAAGTGAGCGTTTGGGGACATAATTTCACCGGGCATGGACGACGACGTCACACGATCGGACGATGCACCCACCATTGGCGGGGACGAGACCCGTCTGTCTGACGAGACTCGGCTGAGTGACACGCCAACGGTCCATCCGCGCAGCGTCGCGCACCTGAACGCCGGCGACGAGTTCGGCACGCGCTACCGCATCATCAAACCACTCGGTGTCGGCGGCATGGGGGTGGTCTATCAAGCCTGGGACACGACCCTGAACGTGGTCGTCGCGCTGAAAGTCATCCGGCCGGACGCCAAGGCCGATCCGTTCCAGACGGCCGACATCGAGCGGCGGTTCAAGCAGGAACTGCTGCTCGCGCGACAAGTCACGCATCGCAACGTCGTGCGCATCCACGACCTCGGTGACATCGACGGCACGAAATACATCACGATGTCGTTCATCGAGGGCGAAGACCTCTCGACGGTGCTCAAGCGCGAAGAGAAGCTGCCCATCGAACGGGTCCTCCCGCTGGCACGCCAGATTGCGTCAGGCCTCGAAGCCGCGCATGAAGCCGGCGTGGTGCATCGCGATCTCAAGCCGGCCAACATCATGGTGGACGCCGAGGGCCATGCGCTCATCATGGACTTCGGCATCGCGGTGCAGGGGTCGAAAGCCTCCGACACGGACGGCGTGATCATCGGCACGGTTGAATACATGTCGCCCGAGCAGTCGAAGGGCGAGCAAGTCGACCATCGCACCGACATCTACGCGTTCGGCCTGATTCTCGCCGACCTGCTGCTGGGACGGCGCAAGGCCAAGCCTGGTGAGTCTGCCTGGCAGTCACTGACAGACCGCATCTCCCATCCCCCGGAGCCGCTCGCGACGCGCGACCCGAATGTGCCTGCGGACGTCGACGCGGTCATCACCAGGTGTCTGCAACTCAGCCCGGACGACCGGTATCTGGCGACGGGCGACCTGGTCAGGGCGCTCGACCGGCTCGATGACGCCGGCCACCTGATTCCTGAAGCCCGCAAACTGACGCCGCGCATGATGGCCGCTGCGGCTGTCGTCGTCACGGGATTACTGGGCGGCACGTGGTGGTTTGCGCGCGGCCCCGCCGTGCAGCCGACCGAGCCGGTGTCGGTCCTCATCGCGGACTTCTCCAACCAGACCAACGACCCGGTGTTCACCGGACTGGTCGAACAGGCCATGGCGGTCGGCGTTGAAGGCGCCTCGTTCATCTCCGCGTATCCCCGGCGCGACGCGCTGCGTCTGGCCTCGACCCTGCAGCCGGGGGCATCGCTGGACCCGGCCGTCGCGAAGCTGGTGTCGATGCGCGAGGGCCTCGACGTCATCGTGGGCGGCGCCATCTCCGCCTCCGGTGACAGGATCGCGTTGCGGGTCACCGCCACGCGCACGGAGAGCGACGAGGTCCTGCTCGACTGGACCACGACCGCAGATCGCAAGGATCAGGTCCTCGAAGCGGTCGGCCGAGCGGCGGCGCAGGTCCGCGAGACGCTGGGTGATACGAAGACCGAAAACGCCGTGAGCGACGCGGAGACGTTTACGGCCGCGTCGCTCGAGGCCGCGAAGGCGTATGCGGAGGCGCAGGAATTCGGGTGGGCCGGCAAGCAGGAGGAAGCCCTCGGCGCGTATCAGCGCGCGCTGGCGATCGACCCGGACTTCGGGCGCGCGCACGCCGGCCTGGCAGCCACGTACGCCAACCTGCGGCGGCCCGCAGAAGCCGAGGCCAGCTACCTGGAAGCCCTGTCGCACCTCGAACGCATGACCGAGCGCGAGAAATTCCGCACGCGCGGCGGCTATTACCTCTTCAAGCGGAACTCGGACAAGGCGCTTGAGGAATTTGAAGCGTTGGCCGCGCAGTTCCCCGCCGACTCGGCTGGCCTCGCCAATCTCGCCTTCGCCCAGTTTCAGCGGCGCGAGTTGGCCAAGGCGCTCGAGACCGGCCTGCGCGCGTCCGAGATTTATCCGACGAACGTCATCCGGCGGAACAACGCTGCGCTGTTTGCGATGTACGCCGGCAACTTCGATCAGGCCATCGCGCTCTCCAATGACGCGCTCCAGATCAACCCGGAGCGGGTCAAGGCGTATGTGGCGCTGGGACTCTCCCACCTGGCCCTGGGTCACTCGGCGGACGCCGCAGCGGCCTGGGATCGGCTCGCCGCGCTCACGTCGGCAGACGCCAAGGCGGATGCGGCGAGCGGCCGCATCGACCTGGCCCTGTTCGAGGGGCGCACCGCCGAGGCGCTTGTGATGCTGGATGCCGCCATTGCCCGTGACCGGGAGGCCAAGAACCTCGTGTCGGTGGGACGCCGGTTGGCGATAAAGGCCGAGGTGCTGCTGGCCCAGGGGAACAAGTCCGCAGCCCTGCGCGCGGCTCGCGAGGCGGTGGCGGTCGGCCGTGAGGACGGGATTCTCTACACCTCAGCCAAGGTCATGATCGGGGCCGGCCAGGCGGCCGCGGCAGACGAGATTGCCGTCGAGATGGATAACCGGCTTGAGAATGACCCCCGCATCTACGCCGCACTCCTCAAGGGCGAGGCGGCCTTGGCGGCGGGCCGCTCACGAGAGGCGCTGACACACTTCGAAGCGGCCCAGAAACTGGCGGACACCTGGCTGGGTCGTCTGAGTCTGGGCCGCGCGTATCTGGCGTTAGGCGCCTACCCGGAAGCGGCGTCGGAATTCGATCGCTGCCTCGCACGCAAAGGCGAGGCGACGGCGGTGTTCCTCGATGACCTGCCGAGCTACCGCCTGATGCGCCCGCTCGACGATCTCCTGAAGCGCGCCCGCACCGGCCTCAAGTAGGGCGTCGGCTCGTCGGGCGCGGGCTTTAGCCCCGCCGGATAGGCGGACGCGTTTAACGCGTCAGGGGCGGCACCGAGCTGCCGCTCGGCGGCGCTGCGACCTGAATCGTCACCGGGGCGCTGAACGCACTCGCGCCCTGACGAATGCGCACGTCGATCGGTCCAGGTGCGGCGCCACCTGGCACGTTGACCTGCACGATCAACCCAATCACGCCGTTGGACAACGCGACACCTGCGCCGACATCCCAGGTAGTCGCGCCCTGCGTGAAGCGCACCACCGCGCCAGTGGTGTCGGTGCCGTACGCCCCGACATAGATCGTACTGCCCGCCGCGACCGGCGCGGCAACCACGTTGAGGCTCCCGTCACGAATCGCCGTGATCTGCGGCGTGCCAGGCACGGCGGTGATGGTGATCGGGAAGGCGTTGGTCACAACCGTGCCGGCGTTATTGCGCAGCCGAACCGTGGCGGCCCCGAGCGGCATCGCGGGCAGTCGCACATACCCGGCGGTCGCCGACGACGGCCCGCCGAACCAGAAGCCGTTCGCTGTTGCGACCCCGTTGGTCACCTCGGCGACGACATCACCGGGGGTGGCCGGCAGGTTCGTGCCCTGGAGCACCATGAAGCCGTCGTTTGCCGCGCCGTTGGCGGGAGTCGCGGAGTTGATCGTCGCTCCCGACACCACCTGCACGCACTGCGAGAACTCCGACGTGTTGCCGTTCCCGTCGGTGGCCGTCGCCGTCAGGAACTGACCGGCCGGCACCAACTCGTTCAGCACCGCTCCGACCACAACCATGTCACCCGCGCCGTCACTGATCTGCTGGAACGAGCCGACGAGGCGCTCGCCCTCGCCGTTGCCGGACACGTCACACACGCTGTTGGCAAACACCTGAATCGTGTGCAGCGCATTGATCTGCAGACTGTCGAGCGTGTAGTTGAACGTGGTGGCTACGCCCGCGTTGGACACGTGGCTCAAAACCGGGAAGTTCTGCCGGTTGTTGGGTCCCCCATCGCCATCACCGGCATCGTTCACCGTAATAAAGTCCGCGCCCAGATCAATCGCCAGACTGCTGTTGCTGTAGATCCGGTTGCTGAGCAATTGGTTTCTGACGTCGCCGGCGGCCGCGTTGTAGCCCACCTGGATGCCGATGCCGTTGTTCCGGATCAGATTGCCGTTGACCGCTGTGCCGCCCACCGTCGCGCCCACGGTGCCTTCGACCAACCAGACCCCGGCCGTGATGTTGTGCGCGATGGTGTTGCGCTCCACGCGCGTGCCGGACTGGTCACCGTAGAGCCCGATACCGATGCCGTTTGCAACAGCCACCGCCAGCGACCGGTTGATGCCCACGAAGTTGCCGGTGATGACGTTGGGCGCCTCGCCCAACGTGCCACCCGACCGGATGCCCGGGGATTGACTGTGCGTGCTGCTGCCGCCCACGACGTTGTCGCGCACGATGTTGTTCGGGGCGTCGACGAAGAGGCCGGTCATACAGCAGCCGATCTCCGGCGTCCCACCCTGCGGCATCCAGGCATTCCCCAGTGCCGCGTTGCCCGCGGCATTCACACCCACGAGGTTGTTCTCGATCGTCGTGTTGCCGTTGGCAAAGATGCCATCACCGAGATTGCCGGAGATCACGTTCTCCTTGCCCTCGCCGGGCTCACCGATCACGGCGCTCGACCCCACCACTTCAATGCCGCGCCGGTTGCCGCGCTCGGCGGTGCCGGCCGCGTTGGTGCCGATCCGGTTGCCGAGCACCCGGACCGCAGCCCCCACCGGTCCGGTGATGTGAATGCCCGCACCCGTGTTGCCGGACACCGTGTTACCAGAGGCGGTGTCGTTACCGATGATCGTGCCCGTGCCCCGCACCACCCGGATGCCGCCGCCGGTGTTGCCCCGGTTAACCGGACCGCCGTTGACCACCGCACCGGGGCCCAGCCAGTTCGGGCCGCCGCGGCTGATCAGATTGCCTGACGCGTCCAGACCGATGATGTTGTTCGTGATGACGGTATTGGTCACATCCGCCAGCCCACCAGACTGCTGGATGTCGATGCCGTAGCCATTCGGCTGACCGACGGTGCCGTTGCCGGAGATCAGGTTGCCGTCAATGATGGTCGCAGTCGCGCCGTCGTAGAGCGTGATGCCGTTGTCGAGGTTGGGCATGGCCGTCAGCCCGTCCGCGCTCATGCCGATGCGGTTTCCGGTAATCAGCGTGCCCGACCCGCCGACGATCAGGATGCCGGACGTCTGTGACGAGGAAATCACGTTGCGCGCAATCACGTGATTGGTGCTGTAGTTCAGCTGCACGCCAACGTTGTTGGCCGGCCACGTCATCACACCGACGCGTCCGGCGCCGATGGCGTTGTCTTCCACGCGCACGTTGTTGGTGCCGTTGTTGACATACACGCCGGGTCCCGGGAAGCGGTTGATGCCAAGACCACGGATGGTCACGTCCGAGGCAGCCACTTCGAACCCGGGCGCCAGGCCGAGATTGGTGCCTGGCTGGTCGTCGTTATTGTTCGAGACGAGGTTCAGCATGAACCGGCCGTCAAGGTTGATCATCGGCGCCATAGAGACCGTGCCCGGCTGCGACAAGCCGTCGATGATGACCGGATTCGAGATGACCGGCAGCGGTGTGGCTGGGGCGATGTGGTGGACCCACGCCCCAGGAATCGCAAAGGTAATCGTGTTCAGATCTGCCGCCGCGTTCGCCGCAATCACCGCCGCGCGCAGCGACCCTGGACCGCCGTCCGACGCATTGGTAACCACGAACGGACTCGGATCCGTCGCGCCATTGACGACCGCGGTGAAGGTACCCTCGAGGGCATAGGTACTATCATAATGGCTGCCGGCGAGCCGGAAGCCGTAGGTATCGCCGGGCTGCACGACCACCGACGTCACGCCGGCGAAGGCAAAACCTGCGCTTGGGTTGTTCAAGCCGACACAGGTGTCGGCGTACTGCACCAACGGCGCCGTGAAGACATCAAGTCCGCCGCGGTTGACGAACGACTGCAGCTGGACGGTGGACAAACAGTAGGAGTGGAAACCGGTCCACTCCCAGTCAAGCCGCACCGCGCCGGCTCCGCCGGCGACGCTCGACAAGCTCCAGGCGCCGTTGAAGTTCGGGATGCCGTTGCGCTGATAGGTCATCCGCGGTGTCCCGCTGACGAGGCCGTTGTCGACGAGCGCGACGATGCCGTCACCCGTGGCCGACCAGGCGGCCGGCGGCGGTGGTGGTGGCACCACCGCGCCAACACCGAACGCGTCTGACAGGATGGGCATTGCCTGCGCCGCCGCGGCGGACGCCGACAGCCGATAACCCGCGCCATCCCGATCGATCGAGAGGCCGCCAAATGTCGCCAGGCCGGCGGCATCAGTCAGCACCGTGACGACGCCATCGAGTTTGCCGCCAGACGGATTAATCGCAATCGCGATCGTCACCTGCACCCCGGGGGCCGGGTTGCCACCGGTCACCGCACGCACGACGACATCAGGAATCGGGCCACCCGCCAGCGTATTGGCCGGCTGGGTGACGAACGACAACACCGTCGTGGTCGGCGACGGCGGGGCCGGCGGATCGGTCGGCAGCGGCGTCGCGGGCGGATTGGGCATCGGGTCATTCAGGTCCGGTGTATTCACCGCGAGCGACTGAATGACCGGGGTCACGTCCGTCACCGGATTGATCCCGATGTTGTCGGTGGGATTGGGATCGACGATACGCAGCGTGATCTTGCCTTCACCGCCGGGCTCGAGCCACAACGTGGTGTTCGAAATGTCGGGATTCGCGGGATCAAACGTCGTGTCATCCCCGGCCGTCAGGAACGTCGGGTTCAGCACGTTCGCCACGAGCACGGTCTGGGTCTGTGACTTCAGCACGCAGCCATCCGACACGGGCGTCTTGTACGTCTTGTGCACGACGAGCTGGGTCTTGATCCCGCCGGCCGTCGCCGCCTGATTGGCGATGAACAGGTTCACATTGAAGCTGGCCGTGGTGTTGCCGTCGTTCCGAATCGTCCACGTCACATCGGTCAGCGAGCCGTTGGAAATGTCGGGATTCGAGATGTCGGGATTCGAGATATCCGGGTTCGAGATATCGGGATTCGAAATGTCCGGATTGGAAATATCAGGATTCGAAATATCCGGATTCGCAATGCGGACGTTTGAGATGTCGGGATTGGAAATATCCGGGTTCGAAATATCCGGGTTCGAGATGTCCGGGTTGGAGATATCGGGATTCGAGATGTCGGGGTTGTAGACCTCCGCATTCGAAATATCGGGATTCGAAATGTCCGGGTTGGAGATATCCGGGTTGGAGATGTCGGGATTCGAGATATCCGGGTTCGAAATATCCGGATTCAGGATAACCGTCGTCGCCAATCCCCCGCTGATCGGGAGGAAGTCGGCCAGGCCGACTTCAGTCACCGAGACCCGCACCTGTTCCTTCGCGTTGGTGGACGTCGCGTAGACCGTGCGCGTGACCATCGACCTCGGCGCGACCTTCACATCGACCGACAGCAACAGCGGCTCGGGCGTGGCCAGGCCGAGCTGGTTGAACGACGCACTGCCGCCGACCGGCTGATTCTCAATCGTGAGGCGGTAGGCCTTCGTCTGATACGTCAGGTTCTGCGCGAACACCACGAAGCCGCGCGGCGTGTCCGTGCTGAGCGGCTTGGTGTTGCCGGGCGAACCCGCGATCAACCCCATCGTGATGCGGGCGGAATACACGTTCTGATTCCGCATGCCGGTCTGGCCGTCGGCACAGCCGATCCCGCCCGGGGGGGTGTAGTTCTGCCAGTTGCCGTCCTTGGGCTTCTGCACGTCACGGTTGTCTGTCCACACCGCGTGAAACACCGGCGCGGAGGTATTCGCAGTGTTGTGGATCCAGGTGCCG
>Ga0222713_10000363_pt1 | contig 50251 bp, 41 predicted proteins | sample C33_649DmetaG_FD_165061 | JGI IMG/M metagenome (GOLD analysis project Ga0222713, IMG submission 165061) | Estuarine water microbial communities from San Francisco Bay, California, United States - C33_649D | ecosystem: Environmental > Aquatic > Marine > Unclassified | place: USA: California...
CTACGGATAGTCGCTTCAGACACATCAAGATTGGCTTGCAAATATTCATAACCACAAAAATATTGCCAATAAATATTTTCCTTTAACTCTTCCTCCGTAAACGAACCAAAACCGTTGTACATAGCTTGAAGCATTGATATTGCTAGCATTAATCTATGATCTTTCTTATTTCTACCAAATTGCTTGATTTCAATGTTAGGCACTGCTCTGGATTCAAGTTCAGACCAATTTACCAAATCCCTTAGTTTATATAATTTGTTTGTAGGATTTAGTTTTATAGATAATTTCTCGTCAAATAACCTTTCTTGTTTTTGAGAAAAAGTAATATTTCTATAGGTGTAATTTTAAAATCCATAAGCTTTATTGGCTGATTATAGCATTTTCTGATGGATCTTGTAAGCTGTTTATAACATCAAACCCCTTGCTAATTAAGCCGTGGAGAGTTTTGACGGAGAGGCTTTGTATTCCTTAAGATTATAAAATCTTATTTTTTTGCGGAGGGGTGCTCATATTATCTCCCTCATTTTTCTTTTTTCCTCTCGATTCTTTATACGTTACTCTCACACAGGTACGAATCTAGCCTATATTTAACAACCCATTATTATTACTCTTTTTTCTCAGTAACATCTTCACTTTTTTGATCCTCAGCTGTTTTTTTTACTTGTTGAGTTTGAGCGGCTATTTGTCTTAGTTCTAGAATAATAGAAGAGAATTTTTCTTTATCAATTAATCCAGGTATAAATATTCCGTTAACCACATAAGATGGTGCACCTTTTATACCAAGGCTTTTAGCAAGCTCGAAATTTTTTGCTATTATCTGTTTTATTGAAAAGCTATTAATTTCGTTATCAACAATTTTATAATCTATATCATGGGCAAGTAATAATGCTTTTAGACCTTCTTCGGTAACAGGCTTCATTTTCATCATTTCGTTGTGAATAACAAGGAATTTTTCTTCTGATATTTTATGCGTAGCTAGTGCTATTTGAGTTGCATACATAGAAGTACCGGCTAATATTGGCAAAGGACGAAGTATTACCTGTATTTTTGGATCATTTGCTAGTAATTCATTAGTAATTTCATTTGCTTTTTTGCAAAAAGAGCAATTATAATCATAAAAAACTACTATGGTTATGTCGCCATCCTTGTTACCAAGAATGGGAGGACTTCCTTCTTCCTCGACAGCAGATTTGTTTTCTAACAAATAATTAGTAGTTTGTTTATTAGAGTCATCCATTTTCTTTCTTTGTAAATTTTCAATAGACTCAATAAGAATTTCAGGGTTATTTAAGATATAATCATGAATTTTTTTATCAAACTCTTCTTTGTTTAACTTGTCTTCAGTAATACCATCTTTTGATTTGTTATCTTCAGCGTTTAATGTTTTGATAATAGAAACTTTGGTACTCTCTGGGGTTTTAAATGTTTTATAAGTAAATAAGCTTATCAGAAGAGTGAAAATTATAATTAATATAGGGGTAAAGATTTTTTGCATAAATTTATTCAATGTTTTGAGTTGCAAAATGTAAACAAATTATAATTACTAGATAAATACAATTTTTGCAAAATAAAAGCACTCTTTGTTAAGTAAATTAGAGCTAAATATTATTTATTTGCTGCGATAATATCTTTTGCTTTATACCAATCTGGTGATTTCTCATTTAGCTCTTTTAGAGCTTCGGTAGCAAGATTCTTTGCATTTTCTCTATTTCCAGATTTATGTGCTATAATAGCAGAATTAAGGTAAATCTTCGCTTTTAGACCTTTTTTTTCATAGTAAATAGCCATATAATATAATGCTAATAAGTTATCCGGTTCTTTTTCAATAACAAATAACAAATCATTATAAAAAGGAGTTAGTTTTGATGGTTCATTACTATATATAGTTATTCCTACTATTGCTCTGCTAAGTAACATTAAAGGGTCATTTTTCCTTAGTTCACATGCAATATTATATTCTGTTAATGCAGCATTTTTACCAGCTTCAAATAATATTTGTGCTTTTAACTCGTGGTAATAAGGATCTTTCGGATGTTTGATAAGTAATTTATTAACATGATTTAAAGCATTGTCGAAGCTACTGGTTCTAAAAAATTTTATGGCTTTCATGTAATTAGTAAATTCATCTAAATTTTCTTTATTACCATCGCAATCTGGTAATTTATTAAATTCAGTAGTGTAAGCGGCTAATTTAACGGAAGATCTATGAAATTTATATAATAGATCTTTGCTATTTTGGCTTTTACTAAATTTTGATTTTTTATTGTGATTCTTCAAAATAAGAAGCCTATCGTGACTTAATGGATGTGTTTGGTCATATCGATTTATTAAATTACTCTTTAAATTCATTTGTGTTTGCTCAAGGAATTTTATCATACCTATGCTGCTATGATGAGATTTTTCAAGTAAATTTAAAGCCATTTGATCTGCGCTAGACTCGAACACTCTAGAATAAGCTTGAACAGATCTTTCAGCAACATGATTTCCTGCTAGAATAATTGCTAAACCAGGGGATCCATTTCCAATAGCGGTTGCAATACCTATTGCTGCACTACCCATTGCAAGAAGTGTATAATTATCTATAGTTTCTTGTCGGCGGCTAATATGTTGACCAATTATATGACCAATTTCGTGCGCCACTACGCCACGTAATACATCGGGATCAGGAAATTTTGTTATTAGACCGCTATGAATAAAAACTATCTTGCCACCTAGAGTAAAAGCATTGGGGTTTTCATCATTTATGATAAATATTTTTAAATCTTGTAATCCAGAAATTTTTTTTAAAGGCTTGGTTACCAAATCAATGGTTTCCTCAATTTCCGAGTCCCTTATTATGTTCGCATAACTATTATGAAATGAGAATAATATTAAAAAAATAGTAATAAATAAATTTTGTATCATAAAATATAATAAATAAGTTTCTTTTTACAGTATTTTTTAGAAAATATTAAGCATTTTCAACGAATATTAAAATTTCTAGTATGATGCTAGCAAGACTAAAAAAAAAATAAATAATTAATTTGTAAACTAATTATAAATAACTTGAATAATTTAATTATTTGATGCAAATTACAATCAATATTTTAAAAAGAGAGAATGATATGTCTAAATTAGCTATTATAACTGGTGGAATAAAAGGTATTGGAGCAGCAATCTCTATTGCTCTAAAACAAGAAGGATATGATGTTGTAGCAAATTACGAGCAAAATCATAAACTTGCTGAAGAATTTTCTAGAAAAAATGGGATTAAAACTATTTCTTGGAATGTGGCAGATTTTGAAGAATGTAAAAAATATGTTGCAAAAATAGAACAAGATTTTGGCAAAAATGCATCTGTTTTAATTAATAATGCTGGTATTACACTTGATTCTATGATGCATAAAATGGATTTATTACAATGGCGTCAATTAATAGATGTCAATTTATCTTCTTGTTTTAATATGTGTAAATCTGTTATCGATAATATGAGAAATAATCAGTTTGGTAGAATAATTAGTATCAGCTCAATCAATGCACAAGCCGGACAAATTGGACAAACTAATTATAGCGCATCTAAAGCCGGCATGATAGGATTTACCAAAGCTTTAGCTAGAGAATCTGCTGTTAAAGGAATTACTGTAAATTGCGTGGCTCCTGGTTATATAAATACAGATATGATGAAAAATGTACCATCCCAAATTTTAGAAAAAATTATTGATTCTACGCCCATGAAAAGATTAGGTACGCCAGAAGAAGTTGCGCGCGCTGTTATGTTTTTTATTGATGATAGGTCAGCTTTTATTACTGGAGAAACTTTATCTGTTAATGGTGGATATTATATGAGTTAAAATGTATGCCTATAGAAAATAGTACTTTTTCCTAAAAACAAAAAAGTTTATTTGTTTTATTACTCATGATGATTTCAACTTTTCTATTTGGTCTAGATTTAAACTGGTAAGATCTATAATTTCTTAAATATTTTTTCCTTTAATTAGCATTCTTCTAGCTATTGCAGCCTTACCTCTAGCTTCACCTCTAGCTTCTGCGGATTGCATTTCATCTCTGTCGTTGTAAAGTTTCTTTTGGTAATAAGAATAGTGCGCTCTTTCCTCTTTGGTCATTTTAAGGATATTGAGTTTTTCTGCTACTTGCGCCATATAAGGAGAGTGGTAATTTTTTGGTACTTCGTCATATTTCATCACGTGTAGCCAGTCGTCTATTTCTTTTTCTAAACGATCATTGAAGAGCGGTACTGAAATACAAAAATATTCAGGTAAAATATCGGTAGCATCAAATATTTTGCCGGTAAAAAATATAGATAATAATTTTTAAAATCTTTGCATGGTGATAAATAAAAATACAGAACTATTGTTAACAGCCCTGCAAGGTTTAAGTTGCCAGCTTCTATGACGGATTTTATTACTTGGCAATAATTTTTCTTTTTCCCATTCATGAAATATTTTATTTTGTGTTTTGTATATCTTTTTTATAGTTCCTTTAAATTCATTATTAAAATTTGTATTGAATACTAATATTGATGAATATTTCCATAGAAAATCTTTGTTGATATTAATTTTTTCATAACGTTATTTTCTTTTTTATCTTCTTCAAAAATTCCTTTATCTATTAGACGCATAAATGATCTCTGAATAATTTAATCTGATAAAGCAGTTATATTTTTTATTAAGAAATTAGCACAACAAACACCATTAAAACCATTTTGTGCTATACATACCATAGTAATAAAACAATCAGTTGATTTATTACGGAAAATTTTTATAAAAGCATTAAATAAAGCTACGCTAATTTTTTTCATCTAAAAATCTCAAAAAATAACGTTATTTATCATTTGTAAGTAAAAATGCTAATTTATTCTTGTTCCAATCTTTTCTCAAGAATTTTCTTGAAATCTTTCTAAGTTTTTAGTTATCCGAAACTCAAGTTAAATAATACCAACCAAAACTTTAGCAAAGTCAAGAGCAACAAATGGTTTTAAATCATCTACCCCTTCACCAAGCCCAACAAAATGTACTGGCAACAAGTATTTATCAACAATACCTACAATCGCTCCAGCTTTTGCCGTGCCATCTAATTTAGTAATTACTAACCCAGAAATAGCTACAAGATTTTTAAATTGCTCTGTTTGAACAAAAGCATTTTGACCAGTAGTAGCATCTAAAACAAGCAAAATATGATGGGGAGCAGATTGATTAATTTTTTGAATAACCCTAACTATCTTAGCCAGTTCATCCATTAAATTTTTCTGATTATGTAACCTACCAGCAGTATCTATAAACAAAACATCTATCTTGTTATTGTAAGATTCGGTAACAGCTTTATATGCAATACTTGCTGGATCAGATTTTTCTTCTCCAGCAAATAAAACAGCCCCTGTTTTATTTGCCCATTGTGCTATTTGATCAGTAGCTGCGGCTCTAAAAGTGTCGCAAGCAGCAATTGCTACTTTTTTTCCTTCACGAATGTAAATAGACGCTAATTTTCCTATAGAAGTAGTTTTACCATTACCATTAACACCACATACCAAAATAATATTCAAACCTTCGTTTAACTGAAATTGATGGTCAAATTTATCCATCAATTCACTTATTATTAATGCAAGTTCAGATTTGATATCTTCAGGCGTGATGTCTTTATTGAATTTTCTTGATCGAAGAAGATCTATGATAATACCTGCAACTTTTATTCCCACATCAGCAGATATCAAAAGCTCTTCTAATGAATTTAAAGTTTCTAAATCAAGTTTCTTTTTAACAAATATGTTGTCTATACCAACACTAATCTTACTTGTGGTTTTACTAAGAGCCGATTTTAATTTATTAAAAAATCCTACCATTTAAACGCTCAAAAATTGTTCTTTGTACTTGTCTAATAGCATTTTCATTTGATCTACATTTAAACTCTTATCTAAATTTTTATAATCTATAGCATCTGAACCTGTAGCTAATAATTCTATAGTATTTTTTAATATTTGATCTTTTGTACCTATAGAGGATATCAAATTAGTTAATAGATCCTGTTTATTAAGCATATAATAAGCAATTCCTAATCTTAGAATATCTTGAATAGCTGATGGGTTTTTATCATCAAGTTTTTCAAGTAGCTGATCAAAATTAATATTTACTCTATCAGCATAAACATCCCAGTATTTCCCCTGAAAGAGGGCTTCTCTTTTAATAATTTCTGCATCTTGTGTGTTATCATCTTTTAGATATTCCAGCGCATCCTTATATCTTTCTAAATCAATTAATGCTCTTGCTCTTAATCTTATACGATGTTGATACTCCTTAAAATTAAAATTATCATTATCAGTATCATCTAAAACTAACATTGATTCATTTGGTTTTTTATCCATTAATAAAATGAGAGCTAATTTATCAGCATTTATAACTCGTTTTTCACCATTCAATCTGTATTTAATTTGATGACGCAATAAATCTGATGCATTATCAAGCAAATCCAGTTTTACTAACCTTTTAGTAATAGCTATTATTACATCATCCCCTTTCTCTCCAATTGGATTTAACTCTTTAAATTCATAAAAAAGTGCTACAACAGTGAAATCATCCATTTTTTCACCAAGCCCTCCTTCCAAAAATATATCGTTAAATATTTGTGCCATTTCAGAAGTAATATAAAAATTGCTCACTTTATTATTAAACGCAGACTGAATATATTGATACATTCTCAGACAATTCATAAACTCGTTATTCTCTTTGTAATACGAAGCAAGCTGTATTAACAGCTCATACTCTAATTGATCCCCTCTCCATTGGAATCTTATAGCTTCAAGATATTTAATAGCTTCTACAAGATTCAAATCACCTTCTTTTACTCTCATTTTCACAAGACTAAAACCAGCTCTTGTCGCGTTAAATAAATCATCTTCACGATTAACTAATTCTCCATATAATTGCTTGGCTAAATTAGATTGATTCTTTTTACGATAATATTCAGCTTGATAAAACCTTAAACTATTATCATATTTGCTACGATCAACTGGATATCTATGTTTCTTTAAAAGATTTTCAACTGTTTTTAAATTATTAGCAAGCAACTCTATTTCTATTTCTGCAAATAATATTGGCCAATATTTATCATCCGAGTAATAATTGATAGTTTTAGCAAAATTTTCTATAAACCCTATAAACTCAGGATTTTCGCCTAAGGAAAAATTATTATACTTATTCCATAAATTTATTTCAGCAATTTGGGAAATATCCTGATAGCTAAGCAATTCGTCATATTCGTACTTTGCTTTAGAATGATCGTAAATCATCGTATAATTAACAGCCATTAAAAAACGAGCTTGAAGATTGTTTTGATAGCTAACAGGGGAATTCCTTTTTGCTAAAAGTAGCGCGTCCAAAGATTCTTGATATAACTCATTAACAAAATAGAATTTGGCTAATTCAAAATTTTTCTTAAATTGATCTTCCTCATCTTTTGCTTCAGAAGCTTCGCTAATAAGTTTGCTTTTTTGATAATTAAAATTCAATATATCCAGATTTTTATCAAGATACGGTAATATGCTAGGCAATTTTAAATATCCTTCAATAGTGCTAGGAAAATAATTTTGACCTTCCTCTTCAAAGTTATTATTAGAAAGGGAAACCTCTGAAATAATTTTTATCTCTTTATCAGATTTTTCAATTTTCACATCATCACTATAAAGAGATATAGCCACACCTTGAATAGATTTTAAAACACTAAACTCAACTGAATCTATTTTGTTTGCAACTCTCATACCTTCTATTCCAAATGTTAAAACACTCAGAACATCCCCGATCTCTGGATCTTGAAAATTTACAATTGAATTTGACTTAAAATCACCTTGAATTAATACGCCATCTTCTCCAGACTTATCTAACGATTCTACTTTAAGAATATTATGAACATTAGCAGAAATGATTGATTTCTTTGATAAGGCCAATTCCCAACCCATAGAATTTTTAGATAATTTTGCATTCGAGTAACCATCTTCAACTCTTAATCTAAAAACAGTTCCATCTGAACTAGGTACAAGCTCAAAATTACTAAAAATCCCCTTATTCTTAAAAGATAAAACTTTTTTCTGATCTAGCACTATCCATAAATATTTACCACGCAAAAAAACAGCCGCATTATTTTTACTATTCCCTAAATTAAAAGAAAGAATATGCTCATCACCTTGTTTTTTATAATTAATACCATCAGGATGGTTATTAGACGAACTTATTGAAGATAAATCCTCATTTATTTTTTTCTCAGGTAAATTGAATTTAATAGCATCAAGTTTTTCACCATTAATAATTGAACTATACTCAATGGAATCCTTAATATCAAAAATTATAGATTGCTTACTATCAGAAATTTTTAATGACTTAGCATATTCATTAAATTTATTTTTATTAACTAATCGAAATTCACTTGGAATATTAGACTTTACAGAGATTGTTTTTCCTTTAGTGACAAAGTCTAATATTTGATTCTTTTCTCGATAAAAAATAAATACAACCTCACGATTAAAAACTTTAACTTCAAGGTTAATTATTTCATCGGCTACAACTATATTTACTAAAGCACCAAAACATATTACAAAACACAATATTTTTTTTATCTGATTCATTGAAATTATCAATTAATAACTTAACTTAAAATGCTTAAAAACAAAACTTAATACTAATTAGCGCAAGATAAATTTATGGATATTCTTCCCCGCAAATAATTAATTTTAGACTTAAAAAATAATTATTTGCAACACATTTATTGTAATAAATTATATCATAAAAACTATCTTATGTAAATCGAAGCATTTACTTCTTTAGATAAAAACAAACTTATTTTTTCAATAGAACTAATAATCAAATCGCCAATTCACACCAAAAGAGCTATCTCCTTTTTCACTAATTGTAGATTCAAGAGATATTTTAGGAGTTATTTCTATCTCTATCTTAGTTTTGCTACCAAAATCTTGACCTCCTTGTTCTAATTCAAGATACACCTTATCTGTAAGATATTTACCAATTCCTAAGTATGAACTTTCTGTATTAGAACTATCTTGTATACTAATAGTATCAACGCCTAAAATTTTTCTACCAAGGGCAAGAGGATCAAAACCACCTCCATAACCTGATAATTTTCTCATTCCATTTGCAAGACCTATAGCTTGCATTGGTGATATACTATCTTTATTCTTACCAAATAGTAATAATGACAAAGCATCCTGCTGACTAAGAACAGGTGTAGATTCAATAGTTATATCGGGATTAAAAATTGAACGAGATAATATTACTCTTATTTCTCCGCCCTCAACAGCCTTAACACCCACTATGTTTAAGTAAGGAGATGGAGGAATTCTTCCGTTAAATTCAAGAATCCCATCTCTGATTGTTAAAAATTTTCCAAATTCTTGATAACTACCTCTTACAGACTTAAGCTTACCAAAAACATGAGGCTCCGTAATATTATTAACAATCTTTAGGTTACCAGCAATAAGAGCATTAACCCCCCTACCTCTTACATAGACATGTTTTTTTGCGTTGAGATCAATATCCATCTCTAATATATATGGCTTGTCCTGATTTAGATGCACTATTTTTTTATCATAATTTATAGTTTGAATGATATTGAGTACAGGAATATTATCTGCAAAATGCTCTGGAATTTTTATTTCCATAGGACCAAGATCAAAACTCCCCCTTGCTAAAGCTTTCTTACTATTGCCTGAGATTAACAAAGTTCCATTTATTTCCCCTTGTAAATATGGGTTGTTGATTAAACTAAATTTCTTAGTATTCATATGAATTTTAAATGGCAATTCATCTTTTATAGATAATATGCCCGAGCCTTCTAACAAATTAGAATAAATATCTTCTGCCACAAAATTCATTATTGAAATATTCTTATTTTTGGCAATTATTTTAGCTGAAATATTTTTGAGTTTAATTCCATAAATTTGATATTCATATTCAGCTTTGGAAAGAGAAATTCCACCATTAATCACTGGCGATTCTAAATTACCAGTTAAATTAATATCGCCAATAAGATATCCTTTCATTTTATTACCATCAGACAAAGGTACTAAGGATAATATATTTAATTCTTTATTGATTTTTAAATTTGCGTTAATATTGTCTTTTTTTAGCAAAGAAAAATTAAATGGTGACAAGGAAAATTTACATGGTATCTGGAATTTTAACTTTCCTAACACTTGCTTCTCTTCAAAAACATTAGCATCAAGAGATAAAATATTATTTTTAATATGTGACGATATTTTTAAAACCATCTCAATATTGTCTTTGCCCAAAAATTGAGTATTAGATATTTCTAATAACGTCTTAACCACTGGCTCAGACATAGTACCATTCAATTCAACCGAACCAGAAATTAAAGATTGATCAAAACTTGGTGGCAAAAATTTAGATGCAATAGAGGCTGGGAGGTTTGTAGCAATAATCTTGCTTTTTATCAAAGAATCATTGACCGTTAAATCTAATTTTAGATTCCCATTATTTGCTTTAATATCAGGAGCAACAATAGAAAATACTTTGCCAAAAATTACTGTTATTGGTTGTTGAGTTAAAATCTTTGCTTTGCCTATAGTACCACTCACATTATTGATAAATTGTAGATTTACATTAGGATCATCAAGTTTTTTTTTCAAATCACTGATAAACAGTTTGTTATTTATTTTTAAATTAACAGAGTGTGACCCGATAGAGTCAAGTTGGGATGTGAAATTAATAAAATCACTTTTCTCACTAACCTTTAAAGAAAAACTTTTTAGAACCCCATAATCGCTAGCAAGACCTTTGATTACTATATCGGTGGGATTCAACTTAAAATCCTGTAAATTTTTTATAGATAAATCGAGATCAATAGATTCTGCAGTAAAAAAAGAAGTAGAAAAATGTTTGGCATTACCAACAACATCTAACTTCTGATTCCCAGAAGCTTCTCGTTTGTAGATAGTTTTTATATCTAATTTACCTTTTTTTAAAAAAGGAAAGAATTCTTTAAATTCATAAATATTTTTACTATTCACATTAAAAATACCGTCTATAAGTTTTGTTTTTTCATCAAAAGAAAAACTAGACTTGCTAACTATAGTTTGACCATTTCTAATAGCAAAATCTTTTAAATAGTACTTTGATCCATCTTTACCAATTTCCCCATAAGCATTAACACCCCCCCCATCAAATGAAATCTTACCACTAACTCCCTTCTGATTAAAAACAAAATTTGAATTCCAATTTAAATTAGGCAATTGAAAATAGTTGTGCTCCGAATCGATCATTGAAATATAACCTTCTGTATTAATATTAGGAGCAGATAATTTACCAGAAAAATCTATTTTTCCTGAACATGAAGTTTTTAAAAATTTGTGATCAGAAAGCAAATATTCCAATATAGAACTATTATAATTTAGGACTCCAGTTATTAAATCTTCTACAAAATTAATAGTTATCATTCCTTTAGCATTAGAATGTAAAGAAGAAAATTGAAAATTCTCTATATTAATAATATTTTTTACAAAATTAAATTCTCCTTCTAAATATAAAAAAGCATCTTTTGTGAGGGATAATTTATTTTCTAATAACTCATTTTCCGTTAAATCAGTTTTTATTTTTGCTTGGAAATAAAGTGTATTATTTTGCAAATCTAAATCCATATTTCCTTGTATTTCAAGAGCAATATCATTACCCAAATCTGTTAATCTTGGTGGTAATACAAATTTATGAATTGATATATTTGGGATAGCAACTATAGAAATAAATCCTGTCTTCTTTTGACTTTCTTCTAAAACTTCACTGGAACTTAAATTACTATTTGGTAATCTTAACAAATTAATTTTTTGCGCCGAAACCTTTCTCAGATTAATATCCCATGGAAATATCAAGGAAGATGTTGCATCAATAAAAAAATCTTCAAAATTAACAAATTCTCCTTCTTTGTCACTAAAAGATATTTTTTGCACCTGAATCACCAAAGGCAATGATATAGTTAGATTTTCAATTTTTACTTTGTAATGATAATCAGTTTTTTTTTCAATATAATTAACAATAAAATTATTAATTAATTGAATTCCACTATCAGTTTTTAGAAAAAGGAAAATTGATATTATTCCTGTTATTAGCAATAATAATAAAGAACTTAAAAAGAATTTCATTTTTTCTGTAACATTATAAATTTTATTCAAAAACTCTGACCAATGCCAAAATACACTTGAAAATCTTTGTCAATTTTTTTTCTTCTTTTAATGGGGAAAGCCACGTCTAATCTAAAAGGAGCAAATTCAGTAAAATACCTAATACCAAAACCATATCCTTGAAACATTTTTTGGTTAAATAGCGGAGTAATTGAAGAATATACATTTCCAGTGTCAAAAAAACCTACAAGCCCAATATTATTTTTAACTTTAATTCTCAATTCAACATTAGCTTCAATAATTGAACGACCACCAATTGGTCGATTTTTCTCATCTAATTCTCCAGCAAGCTGGTAAGCATAACCTCTCACAGAACCAACTCCTCCAGTATAAAACCTTTCATTCGCTGGTATTTTCGCTGATTTTGTACCACTAATTGATCCTAGAATTGCTCTAACTGCTATCACTGGATCAAACTTAGCTCTAAAGGGAATATATTCACCCATCTTAACTTCACTCTTCAAAAAAGATTTTCCTTCTTTTTTTATCGGATAAAATGGCTCTACTTTTAATTGTATCTCATTGCCTTTATTAGGATTTAATAAGTTATTTTTTGTATCACGTTTTACGAATAATGGAGCAGATAAAAATGAAAAATTTCTTTTACCTTGGGAATCTTTGATAACACTGTAAGAATATTTTCCAGAAACTCCCTTTGTCCATATATCACTTAGTTTTCTTTCAACACCAACCAATACTGAACCATCCCTGCTATTAAAAGCTTTAGATACAATGTTTTCTAGAGATAATCCTATTTTTAAAGTTTGATTATCTTGTTTATAAAAAGGTTGAGTAAAAACAAGATCAGCTATTTGCTCCTTTTGATTAGCAAACAATTCAGTTTTCACTGTTTCACCATTACCTAAAAAATTTCTATGATTCCAACCGGCTGTGGTACCAAAACCCATATCAGTTCCGTAACTAAAACCTGCTTTTAAAGTTCTGTGCTTCCCCTCTTTTAAATTAAATATAACAGGCACTTCCGCGTTATTATCTGTATAAGTTGGAATTTCTGCTGTTACAGTTGTAAAAAGACCTGTTTTTTGCAATGATTCTTGAGCCTCTGTAATTAATGAAGAGCGAAAACATTGACCATTTTTAAATGGTATTATTTTTTTCAGATAATCAGAATTCACTGAAACTAGCCCATTAAAATCAAAAGATTTTATCTTAGCATTAGGTCCAGCATTAATTACAAAATCCAATGATATAGTATCATCTAAATTATCTATTATAGCATCGTGTTTTACTTCCAAATTCAGAAGGCAATTATTATTTTCAATATATTTCTCTATAGAGTTTTGTACATCTATAATATTATTAGCTATCGCAAAATCTCCTTCTTTAATTGCTAGATCAATAAAATTGGGAGTTTTTATATTATGATTACTATTTTCCACATATCTAAAAAAAAGTTTTTTTATTTTATATCTTTGCCCTTTATTAATATAAAAAATAATTACGCTTTTTCTTTCTACAAACTTCGTTTCAATAGTTGCGCCATAATAACCCTCTGATTGCAAATATTTTAAAAAGGATTTCTTGGCTTCGCTTTCCCAATAAGCTTTTTGATTTATAGTATTATATATTTTTGCTCTCTTCTCCATATCTCGAGCAAGTTCATTAAGTTTTTTTATAACTTCTTTTATCGAATCCTCTATATTTTTATCTTCTTTAACAATAAACTGAATGTAATTATGCTTTTGTTCTTTAGCTAATGCAATGCAGGCTATAATAATAAAAGAAATTGTAACTAATATTAGATAATAAGGAAAATTTTTATTGATCATCAATAATTTTTATTCATTTAATCTAAATCTCGAAAGGACCAGATGAAAATCCATTAATAAATTGCACCATATATGGGTTATCTGTTGTTTCCATTTCATTTTTGGTTCCAGACCATATGATTTTCCCATTGTAAATTAACACCACTTGTTTAGCTATTTTTCTTAGACTATTCATATCATGAGTAATAGCTATAGTTGTTGCCCCTAACTCTTCTCGGATTTTAACAATCAAATCATTTATAACATTTGCCATAATTGGATCAAGTCCTGTTGTTGGCTCATCAAAAAATATAATTTTTGGATCAGTGCAAATAGCCCTAGCTAATGAAACTCTTTTTTGCATTCCTCCAGATAATTCAGCAGGATATAAATTCAATATTCGCTCAGACAAACCTACTGATTTTAATTTACGAATTGCCAAATCTTTTATTTCATTACTATTTAAAGAATATAATTTTTGTGCAAAAAAGGTAATATTTTCACTAACATTCAAAGAGTCAAACAAAGCTCCCCCCTGAAAAAGAAAACCACAATTTTCTAAAATTTTCAAACGATCTTTTTGAGAAATATTGACGGTTTCTTGATTATCAAACATAATGCTTCCTTCATCTGGCGACAAAAGACCTACCATTGCTTTAATCAAAACAGATTTTCCAGTACCAGATCCACCAAGTATAACAAGGGAACTATCTTTTTTCACGTCAAGATCTAATCCATCTAGTACTTTGTGACTACCAAAAGATTTACTTAAATTTCGTACTTTTATTTTTATATTATCTGTCATAACATGTAAAATTAGCTGAAAAACAACTCAGTAATTAAATAGTTACTGAGTAAAATTAGTATTGAAGAAGAAACAACCGCATCAGTAGTAGCTGAACCCACTCCTTTAGCTCCCTTACCTGAATAATATCCATGATAACAACTCATTATTGCTATTATAAAACCAAACACAGAAGCTTTTACTAAACCCGAAACAACATCCATTGTTTCTAAATATTCTATTGTATTTTTGATATAGCTAGTACCATTAAAACCTAGTTTATGCACACTTACTAAATATCCACCCATTACACCTATAATATCTCCGATTAATACAAGACATGGCATGGTTATAACAGAAGCGACAACTCTTGGAACTACTAAATACTTAATCGGATCAGTTGATAATATAAATAATGCATCAATTTGTTCTGTTACTTTCATAGTACCTATTTCAGCCGCAATCGAAGCACCGACTCTTCCAGCCACCATAAGACCGGCAAGCACCGGTCCAAGCTCCCTAGTAATAGAAAGAACCACAACAGTAGCAATTGAGCTTTCAGCAGAAAAACGGGAAAATCCAGTATAACTTTGCAAAGCTAGAACAGCTCCTGAAAAAATAGCAGTCATTGCTACTACCGGCAAAGAAAAATAACCTATAGAAATTAGCTGACGCAAGATCAAACCTAAATAAAACGGTCTTTTAACAAGACCACTCATAATTTTTGCAATGAAAATTGAAAGAATTCCAACTTTTTGAAAAAAATCAATTGTCTGACGACCCAAATATTCTAAAGGTAAAAACATAATTATTTTATATTTTAAATGTCATTATTTAGTTAACTAAGACAAAGTTTACACTAGACGACAGATTTGTAAACTCTATTATATCTATTACCCAACATGGTTAATATTTCATAAGCATTTGTTCCAGCAAGATTTGCCATTTGATCAACACTCATATTTTTTCCTATAATTTCTACTTTTTGACCTAAAAACAACTCTTTCATTGGTATTTTGCTAACATCAATAGTTATTAGATCCATTGATACCCTTCCTATTACCGGGGCTGGTTTATCATTGATAAACACCACTCCCTTGTTGCTAAGAGACCTAAGATATCCATCTGCATAACCAAGCGGTAATGTTGCCACTAAACAATTTTGGTTAGCTTGATATGTAGCATTATAACCAACAAATTCACCCTTTTCTAATTCTTTAATTTGCACTATAGGAGCTGTAAGCTCTAACGGATTGTGAATAACAGATTTTTTCATATAAGGTGCTGGGTTTACACCATAAAGAGCAGCGCCTGGGCGAACAATATCAAAATGGTAATTTGAACCCAAGAAAATACCACTAGAATTTGCTAAACTTTTTTTAGTATAAGGAAATAATGCTCCCCATTTTTTAAATTTATTTAGCTGCATGATGTTTAATTCATTATCAAACTCTTCCGAAGAAGACAAATGACTCATTACACACAAAATCTCTAGACTATCAACATATTCTAACAATTTAACTTCAGGCCCTGGCATTCCAAGACGATTCATTCCAGTATCAATATGTAGCAAACAAGGTAGCTTTCTATTTAATTGACGCGCTAAATCTTGCCATAATTCTAATTGATACAAGCTGTTTAACACAGGAATGAGATTTGACTCTAAAAAATCATCTTTATCAGCAATAAAATAACCATTTAAAACATAAATTTGAGAAGTTAAATTTTGTTGATTTAAAATTTTTCTTAAATTTACCCCTTCATCTTGATTTGCAACAAAAAAATGCCTGCAACCATATTTAGCAAGAACAGGAGTAATATGCAGCGCCCCAAGACCATAACAATTAGCTTTAACAGCAGCCCCTACTTCTGATTCACTACAAAATTTCTGTAAATTTTGGTAATTTTTTTTTATAATATCAAGATCTATTGTAAGAGTACATTTCGAAGTAATCATTTTTTATAATACTCTACTACTTTCTCTTCTATCTCTGGAATTACAAAGGCAGATATAGGTCCACCAAGACTTGCTATTTCTTTTACTAACCTAGAAGAAATGAACTGATTTTTTTCTGAAGCTGGCAAAAATATAGTTTCTATATTTTCTTCCAACCTTGAATTCATACAAGCCATTTGAAACTCATATTCAAAATCAGAGACAGCTCGAAGCCCTCGAATAATTATACCGGCTCCAATTTTGCTAGCAAAATTAACAAGCAAACCATCAAATTTCATTACCCTTACATTACTAGCAATATTATATTTTTCTAAATAAATTCTGGCAAGATTACATCTTTCTTCTATAGAAAACATAGGATTTTTACTGTAAGAAGTGGAAATAGCCAAAATTAGTTCATCTGTAATCTTGCTAGCTCTTGAAATTATATCAGCATGACCATTGGTTATTGGATCGAAAGTTCCAGGGTATATTCCTATCGTTTTTTTTATCATATAATTTTTACTAAATTTTTTTCAGCAATCTATATAAACATAAATCAATACTATACCATAGAAAAAACATATTACTATAAAATTACTTGATTATTACTATAAAAATACTTGACTAAATACTTGACTAAATACTTGACTAAATACTTGATTAATACTTGACTACCTGTAGTTAATATCTTAAATTAATCTTGAATAATTATAGAAAATTCTTGAATAAGACTTTTTTTTTACTAATTAAAACAGCATTTTTCTAAAATTTATAACTAGGTAAGATCAAGTTGGATATATCAGGGTCGGCAATGAATAACAATATAAACTACTCGTAATGTTTGATAAATTAAAAAAATTCTCAAAATATGCCGATATAGTTTTAGCCTGCTCTATAGTTGGCATTCTAATGGTATTGCTTTTTCCAGTGCCGACCGCTCTTTTGGATTTGTTACTAGCTTTTTCAGTAGGAAGCTCTCTTATCATTTTAATGACAACTTTATTCATAATAAAACCCCTTGAACTTAGTGTATTTCCAACAATATTGTTAGTGACTACTCTGCTAAGATTATCACTGAATATTGCTTCAACTAGACTCATTTTATCAAATGGACATAATGGTCCAGACGCTGCTGGTCATGTTATTGAAGCTTTTGGCAGCTTTGTAATGCAGGGAAATGTAGTAATTGGGTTAATAGTATTTTTAATTCTAACCTTAATTAATTTTGTTGTGATTACAAAAGGTTCCGGACGTATTGCCGAAGTAGCAGCAAGATTTAGTTTAGACGCAATGCCTGGTAAACAAATGGCAATTGATGCTGACCTTGCTGCTGGTTTAGTTGATGAAAAAAACGCTAAAGCAAGACGCAAAACCCTTGAAGATGAAAGCACTTTTTATGGCGCAATGGATGGTGCTAATAAATTTGTCCGAGGAGATGCCATAGCTGGCTTAATAATCACTTTCATCAACTTAATTGGTGGCATGATAGTCGGTATTCTTCAAAAGAATCTTTCTTTTGATGTTGCAGTTCAAACATACACAATATTAACCATTGGAGATGGTCTTGTATCCCAAATTCCTTCTCTTATAATCTCAATGTCAGCTGGTCTTTTAGTTACAAAAGCTGGATCATCTGAATCTGCTAACCAGATGATCTTTGACCAACTAGGAAAATATCCTCAAGCCATGATGATGACTGCGATTGTTACTGGTTTTATGGCGTTCCTTCCTGGCTTACCATTTATTCCTTTTGCATTAATTTCTTTGACTACTGGCGGTACATCTTATTTAATATATACTAAGCAACAAAAAGATATCAACCCACAAACTGGCTCAGCCATATCTGACTCTTCAAGTACAGGGCAATCTTTAGAAAATTCAGAACAGAAAGCTTTGCATCAAGATGCTCAAATGTCAGAAACTCTACAACTCGACTCAATTAGATTGGAAATTGGCTATGGACTAATGCCATTAATTAGTAATAATAATGGTCATAGTTTAACAGAACAGATAAAAGGTTTGCGTAAACAAATAGCTCAAGAATACGGTTTTGTTATGCCTTCTGTAAGGATTCAAGATAATATACAATTAGATAATGAGACGTATATAATAAAAATCAAAGAATTAGAAGCTGGTAGAGGTTTTGTAAGAGCAGGGAAACTTATGATTATCGATCCTCAAGGATCAAATGTCAACATACCAGGAGAAAGCACAAAAGAACCATCTTTTGATCTACCAGCTAAGTGGATAGAAGAAAGTTACAGAGAAGAAGCTTTGTTTTATAACTGTACTATTGTTGATCCAACAACAGTTATTACCACACATCTCACTGAATTAATAAAAGAAAATATTACCGATTTATTATCTTATAGCGAGACTCAAAAACTTCTTGATAATCTCAATGAAGAACATAAACAATTAGTAAAAGATGTAATACCCGATATAGTATCAGTTGCCTCTCTACAGAAAGTATTACAAAATCTACTATCAGAGATGATATCTATTCGCGATTTGCCTACTATTCTTGAATCAGTTGCCGATTCAGCAAGGGCTAACAAAAATTTAATAGCAATGACCGAAGCTGTAAGAGTTCAGCTTTCACGACAAATTTGTCATTATAGCACAAATAAAGATGGCTTCATTCCTATAATAGCAATGTCACCTGAATGGGAAAAAACATTTATTGAAAGCTTAGTAGATGATGGAACTGGTAACAAACAACTTTCTATGCCACCATCCAAGTTGCAAGATTTTGTTGCAAAAGTAAAAAAATCTTTTGATAACCAGGCAATCAAAGGTTACATACCAGTTTTACTTACCAATGCTTACACAAGACCTTACATAAGATCAGTCATTGAACGGTTCAGACCATCAACAGTTGTTATGTCTCAAAATGAAATTCATTACAAAGCTAAGATAAGAACCTTAGACTCAATTTAAAATAAACTGGCGATAATAGAAATGGATCTTTATGAAATTTATTCACTACTATTTACAGATGTTTTAACCAGCAACTTTGCTTTTAATATTTCATCGGAAATAGTGCTTGATACTATGCAGACATTTGGCAATTATAATAAAAAAATTATATTATTAGTTACTATAATTGCTTATACATTCTCTATATGCATAAATTATATTTTTGGAATTATGTGTTCAAAAATTTTGGCACCAGCAAACCAAAAAGCATCTGAATTAAATTCAAAAATTGAAATTATAACAAAGTCTAGATTTCTTCCTATAATAATTATTATTAGTTTTGTACCATTTTTTGGTAAATTTATAATATTATTCTCAGGTTTTTGTAGGATAAATTTTATAAAAATCTTAACAATCTCTGTTATTGCAAAACTTATCTACTATATAATGGTAATATTTTACACTTAAATTACATGGCAATATATCTCTCTTCACAAAAAGAAACTTTTATTTCTGAAGTAGCAGATTTTGTTCTTGCTAATTTTAGAATCGATTTAAATAATGTAAAAATTATTTTACCAAATGGTTATCTTTGCAATTATTTACAAAAAGAGATTATCACTAAAATTGGTACAGCAGCAATATTACCTAATATTATACCTATAAATGATATTAGCTCTTCCATGGAAGAAACTTTTAGAATCCCTTCTGATCAGATCGGTAAAATTAATAGCTTAGAAGAAAAAATGATTATGACAAAAATCATTAATTCTTACGGTAATTTAAATTATTCCACAATCCAAACTATCAATTTATCTTCATCTATCATAAGATTATTTTTTGAATTTGAGGCTAATGATATTGATTTTACAAAATTAAAAAACATACCTACTGTAAACCAAGCAGAGCATTGGCATTTTATTTATGATTTTTTAGAATTTGCTTATAAAAACTGGCAAGAACAAGTTAGTTTGATAAAAAAATCAACAGCTTCTCAATATCAAAAATTAATATTCGAAACAGAGTTAAAAAGCCTAGAAACTAGCAATAATTATATAATAATTGCTGGCGTTATCGGTAATAATAAAATAACAAAAGACTTTATCATAGGAGTATCCAAACTCTTAAATAGTCATATTATCCTACCACCATTTGCTTTAACTAAAAACAAACAACTAGTTCCAGAAGAGGCTTTATATAATATATATAAATTATTAAATCGGTTAAATGTTAATCCTATCAAACTACCTTATTTAAATAAACCTACGAAACCAACAATATTAGATAATTTACTAACTGAAAGCTCTGATAATGATTTTATAAACAAGATAGAATATATTGAATTTGATAATATGTTCTTAGAAGCCGAATATGTTGCTACTACATGCTCTGAAACTTTGACAAAAAATCACAATGCCAAAATTGCAATTTTAATTACTAATGACAAAATAAAAGATTATTTTACTGCTAAACTTGATAAATACCGACTTAATTTTTCTGATCTAATAGGAGAAAACATATTAAACCTCCATATAACTAGTTTTATAATAGAAGTAGCTAAAATTATCTCCCAAGAATTTTCATTAAAAAATTTTATAAGTCTAATTTTACATCCTTTAATTATTTGTGAAGAAACAATAAAATTAAAACAATTAATTATTAAACATAATAGATTTGCTCAAAATATCGATGTTATAAGAGAAATAATCGCTAATAATTTTAGCACTCCAGATGAGATAGAGAAATTAAATAATATTTGCAAAGCTTTATCAAAGAAAATTACAAATTTTGAATTTAGTTCGATATTAACAACAATTATTGAAGCATGCAAAATAATTCACCCTAATTTATGGGAAGGATTTTATAATAATAAAATTGCTACTACCATAATGGAACTTACCAATATCAATTGGCTATTAATGTCAGATGATTTAACAATATTTTCAGAAATACTAAAAGAGTTACTATCAGGTGGAAGAGTTTATAACTCACCAAGCAACAGTAATATAACTATTTGTTCTGCCAATGATATAACTTTGATAAATTATGACCTTATAATATACACAAATTTTATTCTTAACTCTTATCCTCTACCTAAAATAAATAGCCCTTGGTTAAACAACCAAATGATTAAAGAGATAGGTTTAGATTCTTGGGATGCACGATTTGGAAATTCGATGTATGATTTTTATCTAAACTTACATAATAAAAAAGTGCTAATCACTAGATCGATAAAAACAGATAGCTCTTCAAACTCTATGCCATCTCCTTTCTTATTAACTCTAAAAAATATATTAGGAAATAAGCTAACTCAAACTTTTATAAAATTTCCAGAAAATAAATTTACTCCTCAATATGAAGAATATGCAGTAGCTGATTTTTTCCCAAAACAATTATCAGCTACAGATATAGAAACTTTAATTCGCACACCATATAATTTTTATGTCAAAAAAATCTTAAATTTAAAAACTGAAAAAGAATTAGAAGATACTACACCCCTTTCGGAATTTGGTAATTTTTTTCATAAATTAGTTGAATTATATAGTAAAAATTACAATCAAACTGAATTTATTGGTTGTGATAATTTTAATAATTATGCTAAAGAATTATTAAATAATAGTATATTTCCAAAACAAACTCAAAATCTTTGGCAACTTAAGATCGGAGCAATGTCCCAAGAATTCGTATTATTTGACAATGAAAGAAGAAAAAATGGGATGCAAATCTTTTCAGAAGTTCGAGGCGAAATTATATTAGATATAAATGGTACAAAAATAAAAATCATAGCAATAGCTGACCGCATTGAGCTAAACAAGGAAAAAAACAAAGCAATAATTATTGATTATAAAACTGGTGCTATTCCTACAAAAAAAGATGTTTTATCAGGTCTAAGCCCTCAGCTAATTATTGAATCTATCATCTTGCATGAAGGTGGGTTTCCTGAATTAGGAAAAATAGAAACAGCAAGTTTAATTTATGTCAAAATTGCTAGTCAAGAACCATATATTTCTACAATTGAGATATCAATTACTAAAGATGATATTTTGCAACATAAACAAGGTCTTATCAATTTACTTCATCACTATATTACTAATGGTAAATATCTAATAGAACCAAATTTAATGAAATATGACGATTACTGGCATTTAGCAAGAAGAGAATAGTTATAAACCCAAAATAGGGAGTGTTTATCAACTATACGCGTCAAGATAAAGGTACAATTAATGGGACTGTTTTAAAATGGGAGAATAATAATATAAATTTGGTAATAAATGAGTTGGAGTAATGAATTATCTCATCTACACAAGTAACAATGGCCTGTTTAGAAGAATTATTGAGTCAAAATCATCAATACCGCAAATTTAGAGAGTTGTTTAATTTTTAAGGAGATTGAGTCTGAACTCAAATCGGTTGAATCTGCTGCTAATTACAAATTCTATGGTGTTGATAGATTATTTAAATGTTTATTGCTGTAATTTATAGAAGATTTATCTGATCGGGAACTTGAAGGATACTTAGGAGACAGTAACGCGGCTAAATGGAATATACCGATATCAAATTGGGTTTTGACAATTTCTCAGCTAGATATTTATTTTCCAGATAGACCGAAATTTGGGAGATTATTTTTAAAATGACACAGTCCAAAGAACCATACGCATCAAGTTAAGGGTTAATGTCTATTGATCTGAGCATATTTAAGCTGGATAGTCTGGTTTTTCTATATCTATCTTTTAGGCAAAATTTTGACCAGTCCAACACCTGTTTTTCAAGAAAATTCTGTAAATTTTATAGATTCTGATTATAGTTGGGTTGAGAATGTTTTAATAAAAGAGCTAAAGCTCGGACAGTTTTTAATGATGGGTAATGCTTCGTTTCATAAATCCCAAAGAACAAAAGATCTTATCGAGTCTGTTAGATGCAAGATAATTTTCTTACCTCCATATTTGCAAGACCTGAACCCAATTGAGAAATTCTGGGGCAATATGAAACGATGGTTTAGAGGTAAAATTAGTGAATTTACTCATCTGTATCACGCTTTACTTAAATTCTTTAATACGCAAACCTCAACTTAATTTATTATATTATTAATACACAACTCCTTGTAAGAAAATTGACGTTTTTTATTAGTGATTTCTCTGAATCATAGGTGTTGTAATACCTATTAGAAGTTATTAACAAAATAGGATGTTTTTAGATTCTATTTTGATGATCTACTCCCCCCCTTTTATAATAAGGTTTTTGTATTTCTTATTGCCGAAATCACACGTTGCGACCATCTGAGCCAATATCATTAATTATTCTAAATACTCTTGATAGGAAAGCTTTAACGATGTATGGTGGTAGAAAAAACATTCGGGAATGGATATTTTAGCTAATTATTGTTTGATGAATTAGCTATCTGACTGTTCTCTAAATGTGAAATAGTGTTTGAATAATAAGCATAAGAAATGAAAAATACAAAATACATAAAATATTGCTGCACGATCGCTCTTATTGTTCTTACAATAATTAGCTTAAGGTTTTTAGGAAGAAATGAAAAATTTTTAAATTATTTTGCTCATCATTATTTTGATCAAAATTATTATCTTGATCAATATCCAGAAGTTAAATCAAAGAATATTGATCCATTTGAGCATTATATAAAATATGGATGGAAGGAAGGAAAAAATCCTAGTAAAACTTTTGAAACAAATTTTTATGTAAGGCAATATTTTAGAGAACCGATATTCAGAAATAAATACGATCTAAATCCACTGGCAGATTATGTAAAATCTAAATTGTTTTTCAAAAAAACTCATCTTACTAATCACACAGAGATAATCAAAACAAAACTGCTGATGACGCAGAAATATTACATAAGTTTGGTAGCTATTTTCCAAAATGAAGCCAGATTTTTGAAAGAATGGATTGAATTTTACAGATTAATGGGAGTGGAGCATTTCTATCTCTACAACCACTTAAGCACTGATGAATATATGAGTGTTTTAGAACCATATATTCAAGATGGTATTATTGAGTTAAAGCAAGTTATAAAAACACCTAAAAATCTAAAAGATTGGAATCGTATACAAACAGAAGTATATACAGAAGCTGCATCAAAAACAAAAGATATAAGTGAATGGTTAATTGTTGTTGATACTGATGAGTTCTTGTTTCCCGTTAAGGACAAAAATCTAGTAGAGCTTTTAAAAAAGTATGATGATTACGCTGCTCTTTCAGTAAATTGGAAGGTATTTGGTAGTGGAGATGTTGAAAAAATTGAACCAGATAAGCTATTAATAGAGAGTCTAACAAAATCAACTGATCAAGAAGATTTGCGTGTTAAGACTATTGTCAAACCTCGATATGTTGATAAATTTGAACATCCACATTTTCCATTTTTACTTCAAGGTTATTCACAGGTCACAGAAAATTTTGAGTTTTTTAGAGGACCATTTGTACCAAAAGAAAGTAGAAATATAGTAACAATAAATCATTATTGGGCAAGAGATGGAGAGTTTTTTAAATCACACAAACTAGCTAGGGTGCATATGGCTGGAAATGGTCCAGATAGTAATGAAAGAAATATTGCTCTAGATATCTTGATGAAAACTAATAGAGATGCATCAATAATTTATGACGATTCAATACTCAAGTACGTTAAAGATTTAAGACAAGGAATGGGCATGAAGCCTTTTACAGATTAGAATTTAATAAAGAAAGATTGAGCATAAAAAACTTATAAAATATAATATAAAAGGAAAAGAAATTATTCTTTCTGGTAGTTCAGGCAGCTGTCTTTACCCTTAAACTATATCAATATCAAAGCAATTGCTTCAAGTTTTTGATAAGACAATAATTTACTAACATCTTTCAGTTTTGATGTTAACAGGAATTTGTGATATTTTAATTATTTCAACTCCACGTGATTTACCATCATTTGAATATTTATAGCTAAAATAGAATAAATTATCAGTAACTACTCTTGACCGAGGCTATACTTGGCTTGATACTGGCACGCATGAGTCGCTTTAGAAGCATCTGAATTTTTGGCATCGGCAAGGTTTTAAAATCGGCTGTCAAGAAGAAATTGCTTGGCTTAAGGAATGGCTTGATAACTCAAGCCTAGAAAAATTAGGAAGGTATAATGGCTAAAACTCCCTATGGTCAGTATTTACTGAAGTTATTGAAAGAAAAGTACTAAGTAAAACTTTATTCCCCAACTCAAAGCTCTAAAAAATTTGAATGGATTATATTTACTAGCATTTAATCCTGCAGATACAAAATAAAACGAGTCTCTAAAATTTAATTTAATTAGACTTTTGCAGAATGCTACACAGGCAAAATCATAAATCGCTGGGCTAAGATCACTAGCATATTGTGGATATTTTTTTTGTAGTATCTTAATAGCTTCTATGTGATCTTTTCTATATTCTTTTTGGGTTACTGTAATATTTGAATCGTGCTTTTGATATTTATATAAAACTTCAGGCAAATATTGTATTTTAGCACTCGAACCTGCAATAATCATTATCTCTTTATAAAATGCTAAATCCGTTCCGTGTCTTAAATCTTTAAAAATATTTTTTTCTGGCATAAGGGACCTACGAAACATAGAAGTAGGTGAATAGTATATTGAATCTTGCAGAGCTATTTTTAATCCACCTGACTTTGTTGGAGTTTTATCACTTAAATTATAAAGTTTCTTTTGATTCATTACGTCGAAAACCACTGCATCTGCATAGCAAATTGCAATATTTGGATCATTCTCTAATATTTTGATTTGATCCTCTATAACATTTGGCAATAGTTCATCATCATCTGCAAGACCAAGAACATATTTACCACTACATGCCCTAGTACATTTGAACCAATTTTCAGTTGCTCCTTGATTTTTTTCACTGGTTAAAATTTTGATTTTATCTGGATGTTGATTTGCAATATTTTGTGCTATTTTCACAGTAGCGTCAGTAGATGCATCATCAGAAATGATGATTTCAATATTAGTATAGTCTTGCATTAAAACACTTTTTATAGCCTTTTCTATGAATTTTTCGCTATTATAAGTGATAATTGCTATAGATACTAATAGCATTTTTTAACTATATTGTTTTGAGAAATTTTATCTATTACCTTTAAATACCTCTCTTTTTTGCTTAAAAATTGTTCCTTGGTATATAACATTAAATAGTCAAGATCAGTTTCGTCTTTAATAACTGCTCCGAATCGTAAATAAAAATTCAATGCAACTTGATTTTTCTTTCTTACATCAAAATTTGTTTTTTTAAAGTCAAGATCATTAAAAGCGTAATCATATAATAAAAATGCTGATTCAAAGCTAGCATATTTTCTTGCTTCAGGTACAACAATCCAACTACCCCAACAAAAACTATCTCCCTTAATATCATATATTCTTATGGTACCCACTGGTTCTTTTTTCTTGTTTTGAACAATAAAATACCATTCTTGTTTATTAAGTTTAGACCTCCTAATCCATTCTTTCTGTTTATCTAAATCATCTTCAACTACTGAAATATGCTCATTTAATTCAGAATCAAGCCTTAGTGCTAAAATAAACTCAGCATCACTAATCTTAATTTCTCTAAGATCAATATTTTTTCCTATAATCATAAGTTATTTTCTAAATAACTTATGATTAATTTTTCATCTATATAAAAATCCTTATGAATAGTAAATTTATTATGAAAAGATACCCCTTTACCAATAAGAAAGTCTATAGAAATACTAGCTGCTCGAGCAAGAGAGTTAAATAAATGCAAATTTGTTTGAGGAGCATCACTCATCATAATTAAAATCTTACAGTTATAACGGGCAAAAATAAAATTTGCCATCCCAGCTCCACTTTGACCAACGATTATTTTAGCTTGAGAGAATAACTCTACCTGCGCAACAAAGGATAAATGCTCTGGAAACACTATCTCAAACCCCTGTCTCACTAAAAGATTTTCAATTTCAGTAGTATTTAATAATTGTCTATAATCTGAATTTTTCCTAGAAACATATATCTTTCTATTATTTTTACGATGAGTAATATTTAAATTCCTTAGTATAATACTCTGTACGTAATTTATTGCTTTAAGTGAATAATAAGCATCTTTATCATAAATTGGCAATCCATAATTATCATGTAATACCGATAATTGTGAAGGATAATATATTTTTTTTACTTTATAAGCTTCAGCCCATTTAAGTTTAATTACTTTTCTCTTGTCATTAATTAACTGCAAAGCTTCATAAAACTGCTCAGGTAGATCATCATCAACTATCAATGGTATATTGATATCTAAATCTTCAATTAAGCTTAATCTTGGCAAACATTCAACAATCCAGTGAAAATAATTTTTAGAATGGTCTTTTGTAAAATGAATACCACGCTCTATAATTTTAGTTTTTCTTTTGGGCAATTTAATAGTTATCAGACCATCTTTGATTTTATCAATAATAGAAGATTTTATTCCATATATATATTTTTTATTTTTCTCAATTTCATCATATAACACTGTATTCTGTACTAGAATTAAATCTATCCCACCAAATATTATAGCATCATCTAATTCTGCAAGATAAGTATCTGGTAGTTTTGCTTGACACTGATATTCACAAGAAACTTTAAAATCTTCATTAATAACTTTTGGTAAAGATAAATTTATGGTCTGATTTTTATCAAAATATTCTATTTTTTGACCAAGAAGTTTGCATCTTTCTGAAAAAGAATAAAAGGGAAAGGATCGTTTTTTAAAAGGTGGAAATTTATTATATTGATTTTTTTTAAGAATAAAATATTCTTTTTAAAAATCGACCTACTCGAATCCAGATATATCGTTCCTAGAATTAAGATACTACAAAATTCTGTTGCAACACGAAATAATCGCATAGCAAACCAATTAAGTAAATTGGCAATGGTTAATTTTTTGTATAATCTAACTAATTTTGCGTCCATTTATTATTATCCAAAAAATTCCTTTATTTTCTCAGTACAAAATCTAACTTCTTCTTCAGTTAAATGAGCTCCTATTGGTAAACTTAGTATCTCGGCTCTAATTTTCTCAGTTATTTCAAAAAAATTAGCTTTGATATTCATGTTCTTATAAGCTCCTTGTAAATAAATTGGCTTTGGATAATGAATAATTGTAGCTATGCCTTTAGAAGCTAAAAACTTTTGCAATACATCTCTTCTTGATGTTCTAATACCAAAAATATGCCAAACATTTCTATCATTATATTCAGGTAAAATAAGTTCTGCAACATCTTTTAATTCCTCCAAGTAAACCTGCGCCAGTTTTTGCCTTCTTTTATTCCACTCATCCAAGCATTTTAACTTAATTGACAAAACACCTGCTTGTAATTCATCAAGGCGGCTATTAATTCCAACCACCTCATGCTCATAGCGTTTTTTACTACCATAATTCCGAATTAGCCTTAGTTTTTCTGCTAGAATATCGTCATTTGTAGAAACACAGCCACCATCACCAAAGCATCCTAAATTTTTTCCTGGGTAAAAACTAAATCCAGAAATATCACCAAGCGCTCCTGCTTTTATATTACTTGATACATCGAACGCCCCATGTGCTTGGGCTGAATCTTCGATAATCTTTAAATTATATTTATTAGCAATATCTTTAATTGGCTGCATATCACAAACCAGACCATATAAGGTGTACCACCATTATAGCTTTTGTTTTTGCGGTTATTACTCTCTCTATTTTTGAAGGGTCTATTAGACATGTAGTTTCATCAACTTCCACAGGAACTGGCGTCGCTCCTGCTTCTGAAACTGCTAGCCAAGATGCTATGTAAGTGACGGAACGATTACTTCATCTCCTACCCCAATATCAAGAGCTTTAGTCAGCAAATTCTTTTTCAAATTTTTCTAAACGACTACCTAAAATGTAGAAACTATCTCTATTTATATCTTGCCATAATTGATCCAGCTCAGATTTTAGCTCAATATATGCTTTTTTAAGTCTAAGAATGGGACTTCCATTTTTTAAATTCCTCGTATGATTTTATGTAATCTTCTTCCTCGTAAACATCAGAAGCAAAAACAATGAGTTGTGGATTATTTTGATAATTAATTATCTCTCTCCATTAAGATTTCGTAATCAATATACCTTTATTTGGGGTATCTAAAATAATTGATTCTTTGGAATGTCCATCATCAAGAATAACTTCTAATGCTCCATGAAGGCAAAATAAAAATTGCTGCAATTCTTTATGGGCATGTGCTCCACGAGCTTCTTTTAAATTATAAAGCCAGTAAACACGCTTAATCACAGAAGGTAAATCTTTACCAAACTCAATAAATGCAACACTACCACGATCATCAACAACCGAAGATGTTGTTATTATTTTATATCCGTCAAGCATTTGATTAATCTTAAGTATTATTGAGAAAACTATCGAAATATTTATTCAATTGTGTGATAAATATTTCGCTATAAATCTAGCAGGATTCTCTACAGTATCAACTATTTTTTAAAATCATTATATTGCTAACTATAATAGTATACTTAATTCAAATAACTAACAATTAATTCATAGGCAAAAAAGGTTGGTTTAATGTTCTAGTATGCACCTTTATGGGATAGTAATTTTCAGTTTTTTAGGAAATTTTACATTTTTAGCAGACCAGTTTTTGGGTACCATTATATAGTTCCTGGTGTATATCTCAAAACCGCAGGATCATGAGAAACCAAATGTTGTATCACTTTAGCATTGCTTTCTATTCTAGGTATACCAATAGCGCTCAAACCATTTTTTCTCCTTTTTCTAAATCTATTTCAGGGAATTCTTTAAGCAATTCTTTAACTAAATTTAAATCATTATTTTTACAAGCTCTAGCTATTGCAGCATCTCCATCTAATCTGTAATCATTTATTGTATCTTTACTGCACTTATGATTTGCATATTTTTCTTATTTATATTTCTTTAACAAAATAACTAATTATTAGTATATATTAAAACAGAATTAAAGCAAATATTTAATTTAAGATTTATTAAAACCTCTCAAATAAAATTTCTATGAACTCTTGAAGTCAATGGGGTTTTTTGAAAAGATATCTACATAACTCAACTCTTTAAATTCCCCTGGTTTTAAATTTCCCAATTCATATTTACCATATTTAACTCTAATTAAACGATTTACTTTGAGGGAAAAATATTCAAAAATTTTTCTAATTTCTCGATTTTTACCTTCGGTCAAAGTAACTTTAAACCATGAATTTGTTATTCCTTCTGAAGTAAGTTGTATTTTTTTAGGGCGATAAGTTATATTATCAATTGTTATTTGATAATATTTTTTCTGAGCTAAATAAGCCATTAGATTAGAAATATCACCATAGACTCTTACTTTATATACTCTTTCAAAATTATTTTTAGGTAATTCTAATTCCCTAACGAATGTTCCGCTATTTGTAAGAATCAATAGCCCTTCGCTGTTCAAATCTAATCTGCCAACGGAAACTACTCTTGGTAAAACCTCTTTCAAGGCGTTAAAAACCGTTGGTCTATCTTGCGGATCACTGTGTGTTGTAATCAACCCTATTGGTTTATAATATATCCAAACTCTTGTTTTATCAGATAGATTTACTATTTTATTATCTATTTCTATAATATTTTGTAATCCAACATTTATAGCAGGCGTGCTTGCTATTTTCCCATCCAATTTTACTCGCCCATCAGCAATCATCTTTTCAGCTTGCCGCCTTGAACAAACTCCAGCCATAGCAATAAATTTTGCTATTCGACAAGAGATAAATTCACTCATATATTTTATACTAAAATGTTAACTATTTTTTGTGGTACGATAATAATCTTTTTGATCTTTGCACCATCTATGTGTTTTTCAATCGCAGGAATTTTAATCACGATTTGTTTTATTTCTTCCTCATTTGCCTCAACGGAAAAATCATAAGTGGCCCTCAATTTACCCTGAACCTGAATTGCCATAGTATAGCTGGTAACTTTTAACTTTGTTTCATCGAAACAAGGCCAATTTGTTTTATATAAAGGAATATCATTACCAATTTTCTGCCACAATTCTTCGGTGATATGAGGAATGAAAGGATTCAGTAACTGGACAACGGTCTTAATACCAAAACAACTAGTATTAATATCTCCTAATTCTTTGGAAATCTCATCTGAAATATTATTAAATAATTCTCTGATCCTAGCTATTGCTTTGTTTAAACGATATGCAAGAATGTCTTCTGTAACATTTTTTATAGTAGCATGGATCTGACATTCAAGCTCATTGTTAGTTTGATCATTTGATTGGCAATTTTGCAATAGATCAAAAGATTTTTCCATTTGATTAACTAATCTTGCAATGAATTTTTTACATCCATCGATCCCAGCAAAAGACCATTCTAAATCCCTTTCAACTGGGCTATCAGATAAAGCAAACATTCTAATTGCATCTGCTCCGTAAGTTTTAAGCATTAGATCCAGATCTACAACGTTATTTTTAGATTTACTCATTTTTTCGAGCTTACCTTGAGTAACTTCTTCTCCAGTTATTTTATGAAAAAATTTACCATTTTTTGTTTCAACTTCACTAGGATATAACCACTTACCAGATTTATCTTTATAAGTTATATGCAACACCATTCCTTGCGTTAAAAGATTTTTAAATGGTTCACGAATATTCAAATAACCAACATCAGCCATAGCTTTTGTAAAAAATCTTGAATAAAGTAAGTGTAATATTGCATGCTCTACTCCACCAATATATTGATCAACTGGCATCCAATAATTACAATCCTTTGTGTTAACCATTTCAGAACTATGGATATTACAAAAACGGGCAAAATACCAAGATGATTCAAAAAAAGTATCAAATGTATCTGTTTCTCTGGTTGCTTCGCCTTGACAATTAGGACAATCCACATATTTCCAAGATGGATGGTGATCAAGCGGATTACCTAATTTTTCAAAACTAATATCCTGAGGTAAAGTTACTGGTAAATGATCTACTGGAACTGGCAAAGTCCCACATTTATCACAGTAAATTATCGGTATAGGACATCCCCAATATCTTTGCCTTGATATACCCCAATCCCTTAATCGATAATTCACTGTACTAGTGCCAATACCAAGTTTCTCAAATTTATCTATAATTGCTTGTCTAGCTTCTAAAACAGTCATTCCAGTTAAAAACGAGGAATTAATTATTATATCATCTTCTTTATAGATATATGCTTCACTAGCTAGGTTAATTTTGCTATTTTTACTCTCGGCTATTTGTTTTATCAACAAATTTTCTGTAACTTGTGTTAATTCAAAATCTCTTTGATCATGCGCAGGACATCCATAAATCGCTCCAGTGCCATAATCCATCAAAACAAAATTAGCTATAATAATTGGTAATTTGATATTTTTGTCAAAAGGATGCTCAGCAAAAGACCCAATAAAAACAGCTTCTTTGTTCTTTTTTTCTATATCTGCTTCTGCAGTAGAATTATGCCCACATTTATCAATAAATGCCTTGATTTCATCAGTTTTTTTGATCTTGTTAATAAATGGGTGATTATAAGCAAGCGCAACAAATGTTGCACCAAAAATTGCTTCTGGAGTAGTTGTGTATACTTCAATTTTTTGATCATGATCCATTACATTAAAATGAAAATTGACACCTTGTGATTTGTCTATCCAATTTTTTTGCATTGTTTTGACCTTATCTGGCCAACCGTCAAGGTTATCAATATCTTTTAATAATTCTTCATTATATTCTGTGATTTTTAAAAACCATTGTTTTAAGTATTTTTTTTCTACTAAAGCACCAGATCTCCAGCCACGACCATTTTCTACCTGCTCATTAGCTAAAACTGTTTGATCAACAGGATCCCAATTAACGATAGATTCTTTTTGATATGCCAATCCTTTATGGAGTAAATCAATAAAAAACTTTTGCTCATGTTTATAATATTCAGGATCACAACTAGTAACTTCCCTTTTCCAATCGTAAGAAAGACCAATAGCTTTCAATTGATTTTTCATTACTTCAATATTGGAATAAGTCCAAGTTTCAGGATGAGATTTATTATTAATAGCTGCATTTTCAGCAGGCAAACCAAAAGCATCCCATCCCATAGGGTGAAGCACATTATAACCCCTAGCTTTGAAAAATCGCGCTATTACATCACCAATTGAATAATTACGCAAATGCCCTACATGGCATTTTCCAGAAGGATAAGGCCACATTTCAAGAACGTAATATTTGGGTTTTTCTGAATTGTTATTCGCAACAAAAGCATTAGACTTGTCCCAGATTTCCTGCCATTTCGTCTCTATAACTTTTGTATTCATAATAATATTTATGTTTACTTTTCTGCTTGATAAAGAGTTCTTGCTCTTCTAATAATTTTGTCCTCTAATATACTAGCAATTGCCGATTCTTTGTAATCTTCTGACCACTTATTATCAATTTTACTTCTCTCATAAGCTTTAACATCTAATGCTTCAACACTTATTACTTCATCTTTGATAAAAACATTTATCTTTAATTGGGTATTAGGTTGACCTTTAGGATTGTACCATTCGGTAATCACTACCCCACCCACACTATCGGCAGATGTTAAAGGAACAAAATCTAGAACCTCCAATGTTGCTTGGTAAAGATATTTATTAACGTTACCAATTTTTGATTTTGTTGCTGTGCTTTTAGTTTTCCCAGGTCTAAAAACAAGACCTTCTCCTTTTAGCACGGATCCCATTTCATCCATTTCATTTTCCACCCTTGATTTTGGATAATCTCCAGCTAAGCTAATGGTTGTAAAGCCAAACATTATTAACAAAACAAAGGTAGTTTTAATTTTCATGGTAATAATTAATTCGTTTTATTTCTACAATTGAGAAATATAATGTTTTTTACAAATTAATACAACTAAAAAAGCGTAAAAATTGCCGCTACTTAGTCTTATAAGTTACTGATCAATTTTTTAGATTGTTCTTTTATTAGCTCTACTCCAGGTTGATCAAAAGGATTAACATTCATTAACTTTCCAATTGTAATTACCTCAAACATAAAATGGCAAGTAATCGCCCCGAAAGCCTTGGCAGATAAGCTTTTTAGAACAATGCTTCTTATAGGTACTTTTTTCAGTAATAAAGCATTTATAGTAGCTTCTAGATTTATTTTGTTTATGTCAGATAATTTTTTATTTACCAAACAACCTAATGAATTTAAACCACTAGATTGGTAATTTGACATATCTTTATTAATATCATTTATATAAAAAAAACTGAAATATTTATCCATTGGACCTTCTAAATATAATTGCAACATACTATGTTGATCATTAGGCCCTAACCCTTTTAATGGCGTTAACCCTTTTCCATCTTTGCCTAAAGATTCTGCAATAATTTGCGAATACCATTCTAAAAACGGCAAAAATCTTTGTAAATAACCGATATTTACCAAGGTTTTTTTGTTAGAATAATATATTGAATTGGCACTTAAAACAGGTTTGCTTTTATCCAAGTTAGAGCAAAAATCATCAATAACCTCATTTGCACCTGATAAATAACTTTCCATATCAATTCCAGCTACAAAACCAATTAGCAGAGATAAAGATGATAAACCAGAATATCTACCACTAATCCCTTCTTGGTGAGAAATTAATGTACCACTAATTTCTAAAGCTACATTTTTTAGCGCACCCTTTGTAAGGTTAGTAACAAAAAAAGATCGATGCGCAAGATCTTGGATATTATTTTTTTTATATTCTTGCAGTATACATCCAACTAAAATATTAGTCTCTAAAGTTTCCCCAGAGTTGCTAATTGCAATGAAAGCAGAATTTTTTATATCTATATTGCTTAATAAGTCGTTAAAAAAAAGAGGATCAGTATTATTTAAAAAATGTATCTTCGGAGATACACCATCTTGACCTAAAAAACTTACTAACATTTGAGGGTTTAAGCTTGCACCACCCATACTAATGACGATAAGATCGGCAAAACTATTTCTGATCTTATCTGCTATATCTATAAAATTTGGGGATATATTTTGTAAATCATTCCTTTTAAAAATTTGATAGTAAGAATCACCAGATTTTATATTATTAACTATATTTTTTGCTGTATCTAGTAATAGATAATCATCACTACTATTATCAAAATTATGATTATGATATTCTACATTATACATTATACAGCAAAACCATGGGTTATTGGTAGCACAATACTCATATATCCAAGTCCAAATTTACCCAATAGCCATTCTTTTTGCAAACCAAAATCTTTAAAATTCTTTTGCCATTTTTCCGCTTGCCGTACAATGCGAACATGAGATGGAAATTGATCATTACTGACGAGTATAACCCTGTTACCACCACCTATCAAATTGATAATTCCACCAAAACTATTTTGGTATAATTGTGACTCTAATTGGTAAGATTCACTTGCTAAAAAGGTGTTTACACAAGCAATCCCAGTTTTTGTTAAAATCTTTTTTAGACTATCAGTAAATTCGCTTGTCAAAAAAGCTGGCGGAATATAATTTACATCGAATCCATCAAGAAAAACTATATCATAAGTTTCAGGCGTTGCTTTTTTAACAAAATCAACCCCATCTTGTTCAAAAATTTTTATATTATCAGTGGAAGAAAATGAAAAATACTCTTTAGCAATTTTAATAACTTCCGGGTCAATTTCTACAACATCAATTTTTACGTTTGGCAATAGCTTCATCAAGGCTTTAGGTATAGTCGCCCCTCCAAGACCGATAAAAAGAATTTTTTGTGGATCTGGTTTGATATATAATGCGGCAAGCATCAATTTAGTATAATCAAATATTAGGAAATCTGGCTTATCTAAGCTAAGACAAGTTTGCAGAGTAGATTCTTTTGATGGCGGAAGAAATGACAAACAACGAATGTTGTCTTCATCAAAAACCCATTTAGAACCATAGTCATTTGTAGTTTTATATAATATAGAAGGTGGGGTAGCATTTGTTACAAAACTCCACAATATTAAGCTTAGCAGTAATAAGTAGGACCTTATATTCATAACGATCTCAATATATTAATGTCTGTTTTATTTTAATTTGGCTGGGACGAGAGGGTTCGAACCTCTGACCTACGATACCAAAAACCGTTGCTCTACCAACTGAGCTACGTCCCAATGCTGTTTTGTGCGCAAATTTATTTGCAAAATAAATACCCTAGCGCAAGATTTATATCAATAAATTATTCTGCAGTCAACAACTCAAATAATCTAAATGACACAAGTTTCAAAAAATATATTATCAACGGAATAAAAAACTGGTATATGTTGTTTACATATAAGGTTTTGTTGTCATAATCACACTATCTTTGTTTCATATACTTAAACTTTATACCCTTAGTATATTCGGCAAAATATAGATAAATTAAAGCTGAGATATAAACATGAAAATTTTAAAAAATCTTATTCTTGCTTCTGTTGTTAGTTTTTCAACCGTTGCTCTTGCTTCAAAACCAAACGATGCAAAATCAAACGATTATTATGCAAATTATTATGAAGATGAAGGTTCATTATTGTTTAAAATTCGTGGTTTTTACGCATCTACAAGTTCAAAAATAAATAGTTTTTCACCTTCTTCACCTAATCCTAATACCCCACCCCCATCAACTTTAGGAACCTTTGGATATGGTTTTGATACAGCTACGACAATATTCGTCACTAATAACATCGCAGCTGAAATATCCCTTGGATTTGCTCTTTATAAAACCAAATCTTCTGATTTATCGATGGTAGCAGTAGCTTATGGCAACACCAATGCTGCGACCGTTAACAAAAAACAGATTTTCATGTTTCCAGTTACTTTCACTGCACAATACCACATAGCTCCATTTGGTGCTATTAGACCATATGTTGGGTGTGGTTTAAACGGAACTTACATGTATACTAGATCACACGCTATTAAAGCTAGCGGCGGTTTTGGACCAGTTCTTCAAACGGGGGTAGATTTTGTTGCTAAAGATGATACTTTATTTACCTTTGACATTAAACAATATTTCTTAAAATCAAAAGTTAATTTCACAAAAAGCTTTCTTAGAACAAACAGTGATGTAAAATCGAAAGTTACTTGGAATCCTTTAGTTATTTCAGCTGGTATTGGGTTTAAGTTTTAAAAATAAACATTAAGGATAATAAATATATATAGTGAATGGATGGCTTAATTTATATAAACAAAAAGGGATTAGCTCTGCTAAAGCAGTTCATCTTGTTAAAACCTATTTCAAAAAATGTAAAATTGGTCACACAGGCACTCTGGACTTAGAAGCGGAGGGAGTTTTGCCCGTCGCTATTGGGCAGGCTACTAAACTGGTCAGCGTTCTTATGGACAGTAAAAAACAATATATCTTTACAATAAAGTTTGGCGCTCAAACAACTACTGCAGATTCTGCTGGAGAAGTAATAAAAGAAACCAATTTTATACCTTTAGAAATTGATTGCAGAAAGATATGCGATCAATTTCTTGGCGAAATAAAACAAACCCCACCAGCATATTCAGCTTTAAAAATCAATGGGGTTAGAGCTTATAAATTAGCAAGAGAAAATAAGATATTCGAACTAAAACAACGCTCAATAACAATATACGACCTAAATTTACTTAAATATGATCCTCAAAACAAGACCGCTACTTATTCAGTTGATTGCTCTAAAGGTACATATGTCCGAAGCTTAGCAGAGGATATTTCTTTATCCTTGCATAGTTTAGGATTTGTGATAGAATTGAAGCGTACGAAGGTTGGTATATTTAACGAAGAAAACTCAATAAATATTTTAGATCTAAACTACGAAATTTTTGATGAAGCATGGGCTTTATTAAAAAATAAATGCTTGAGGGTTGAAGAAGTACTAGACGACATCCCGGTACTTGAAGTGGATAATTTAATCGCTCAAAAAATCAGATATGGTCAGCAATGTAATTTTGATAATGTAGGTAACTACGATCAAATTTGGCTTAAATATGATGATAAAATTTTGGCTATAGGAAGTTTATCTAACAATAACTTCAAATCTTCAAGAGTTTTTAACTATATAGAAAATGGAGAATAACGATGTCGATACAAGCAGAGATTAAAACTAACTTAATCAAGGAATACGCAAATACTGAAAATGATACAGGTTCTGTTGAAGTACAATGCGCTGTTCTTTCAGAAAGAATTAAAAATTTAACTGAACATTTAAAAGATAATCATAAAGATTTCTCTTCAAGAAGGGGGCTTTTAATGTTGGTTGGACGCAGACGTAGATTACTTACCTATCTAAAAAGCAGGAGTCTTGATAGATATGTTAAATTAATAGGCAAACTTGGGCTTAGAAAATAGATATTATAAAAAGGGTCTTTGAAGACCCTTTTTATTTACTTGATAAGAAGATTGCATCAAGTATTAATAATTTAAACTGAGCAATTAGATTTTTTGAATTAAGTTAACGCAAGGCATAAATAGATTCGCTGTGCCGATCATAATTTTCATTAATTTCTTGGTTTATCTTTATGTTTTAATATTGCTTAAAGATCTTGGTGAGTCTTGCACATGAATAATTATAAATAAAATAGGTAAATGGATGTTTAATGAAGTGATAAAAAGAGTTAATTGGAATGGTGGAATACTTGAACTTTCTACTGGTAAAATAGCACGTCAAGCTGATGGAGCTGTAATGTTAAGAATGGGTAATGCTGCAATTTTATGCACTGTTGTTAGTGCAAAAGAAGTAAAAGAAGGTATGGATTTTTTCCCTCTTACAGTTAATTATCAGGAACGTTCTTATGCTGCAGGTAAAATTCCTGGTGGTTTTTTTAAAAGAGAAGGACGTGGTAGTGAAAAAGAAATATTAGTTTCTAGGTTAATTGACCGCCCTATCAGACCATTATTTCACCCTGGCTTCTTGAATGAAACGCAAGTCTTATGTACTGTGCATTCTTATGATCCAAAATATAATTTAGATATTCTATCGGTAATAGGAGCATCTGCAGCACTTGCTATTTCAGGAGTTCCTTATCTTGATATAGTTGCTGCAAGTAAGGTTGGTTATATTGATGGAAAATATGTATTAAATCCTTCTCTGAAAGAATTAGAGAATAGTAAACTGGATTTAGTTGTAGCTGGTACAAAAGATTCGGTAATGATGGTAGAATCAGAAGCATCATTACTTACTGAAAATCAAATGCTAGAAGCAGTAAAATTTGGTCACGAAGCTTTTCAACCAGTAATAGAGTTGATTGAAGAACTTAAGAAAGATGCTGGAAAAACAACTTGGGAAACCAAAGAATTATTTCCTAAAGTTCTAAAAGATCAGATAAGAGATTTAACAAAATCTGCTATTACTGAGGCTTTTGCTCTTAAAGTCAAACAAGAAAGATATTCTATAATTGATGATATAAGATCTGCAATGATGGAAAAATTTACGACTGAAGGTGATTATACTTCAGTTCAAGTAAATTTTGCATTCAAAGAAGTGGAATCTGAAGTTCTAAGAGCTGATACTTTAAGAAAAAGAACTAGAATAGATGGTAGAAAACCAGATGAAGTAAGGCAGATACAATGTGAAACATCATTATTACCAAATACTCATGGCTCGGCTTTATTCACTAGAGGTGAAACTCAAGGGTTAGTAATAACTACTCTTGGGACTGGTCAGGACGAACAAATTATTGATGCTCTAGAAGGTGAGTATAAGGAATCATTTTTATTAAATTATTTATTTCCTCCATATTGCGTGGGAGAGGCTTCCCCACTTAGGGCTCCAAGCCGCAGAGAAGTAGGTCATGGTAAATTAGCTTGGAGAGCTTTAAAAAGAGCTTTACCATCAAGATCTGATTTTCCTTACACAATAAGAGTTGTTTCAGAGATTACCGAGTCTAATGGCTCCTCTTCAATGGCAACAGTTTGTGGTGGTTCAATGTCAATGATGGATGCCGGCGTTCCAATGATTGCTCCAATTTCTGGTATTGCCATGGGTCTTATAAAAGAAGATGAAGATTTCATTGTTTTATCAGATATTATTGCTGATGAAGATCATTTGGGTGATATGGACTTCAAAGTAGCTGGTAGTAAGGATGGTATTACAGCACTGCAAATGGATATTAAAGTTAGAGGCATTACTTTCGAGATAATGGAAAAAGCTTTAGAACAAGCAAAAAATGGACGTATTCACATTTTAGACAAAATGGCAGAAGTGATTAAAACTAATGCATCGGTAAGTACTAATGCTCCTATGATAGAGTCTTTCATGGTAAATAAAGACAAAATCAGGGAAATAATTGGCCCTGGTGGAAAAGTGATAAGAGAAATTTGCGAAACAACAGGAGCTAAAATCGATATTACAGATGATGGTATGGTTTCAGTATCAGCAGTTGGTAAGGATAAATTAGATGCTGCAGTTGCTAGAGTAAAAGAAATTGCCGTTGATCCTGAAATAGGTGATATTTTTGAAGGTACAGTAGTGAAGATTTTAGACGCTGGGGCTTTTGTGAATTACTCTGGTAGCAGAGATGGTTTTGTTCATATTAGCGAAATTTCTCATGAAAGAGTTGAATCTGTTGGGGGCGTTCTCAAAGAAGGTCAAAAAGTAAAGGTTAAACTTATTGGTTTTGATCGTGGCAAAGCTAAATTAACAATAAAAAATGCTGATGTTAATCAATCTGTATCATCAAAAAAAGAAGAAGATCCTGTTCATGTTAAAATTGACACTGCGAAGGAAATTATTTCTGAACCATTAGTTAAAAATGAAAAAAGGGAAGTAGCTAAAAAATGGAAGAACAAACCAGCTAATCCTGCTGTCGATAGTCAGAATATAAGTGAGAGAAAATATTTTAATTAAATTCTAATACTAAACCTCATTTTTCAGTGAGGTTTAGTATTAATGTCAGACTATTTAATCAACAATATACACTCAAATGTTATTATTTATTACTGTTTTAACTATCTGTATTATCTCTAGATCGGAAGCTGATTTTTTTATCCCCTGTATTCCATTATTACAAAAATACTTTGTTTTATCACCATTTGCGGTGCAACTTTCATTAAGTTTAAATTTTATTGGTTATTGTCTTGGTGGTTTAATAGCCGGTTTCTTAGGTGATAAATTTAATCACAGAATAATAATTATTAACAGTTTATTAATATTTACCGCATCTACTTTGCTTTGTGCTTTAACCGATAATTATGGTGTTTTATTATTTGCTAGGTTTATGCAAGGATTTAGTATTTCTGGTCCTACTATACTTAGCTATGTAGTTTTAATTGAAACAATTAAATTCCAAGACCAATTAAAAAGACTTGGTTTGATTAATGGTTCTATCACTTTAATTATGACTATGGTTCCAACTATTGGTATTTATATAGGTTTATACGCTAATTGGCGTTTTAATTTTTTGGCTGTTTTCTTTTTATCCTTAGTAGCTTTAACTTTAAGCTATAAATCTATAAAAACTAGTAAAAAAGTGAATAGTAATATAAACATTTTATTACCGTTTAAAGAATATTTAATGCTAATTAAATCAAAAAACTTATTGATTTTTACAGGAGCATTATGTTTTATCATAGCTCCTTATTGGGTATTTATTAGTATGTCACCTGTATATTATGTAAATGATATGGGAGTCCCATTGATAGAATATATGTGGTACAAAAATATATTAGCCATCATATTCGGTGTTATAAGTTTGATGAATGGTGTTTTGGTTGGTAAATTTGGTTACAAAAATATTTTCTTTTTTAGCATTTCCATGTGCTTGATCAGTATAAGCTTTCAGTTTGTAATAGTTATGATGAAAATAGACGAACCAAGAATTATTACTGTATCCATGTCTATTTTAACTGTTGGCACAGCATTTTTGATTAATTTTTTATATGCTAATGCTTTAACAACTATTGAAAATCATATGGGGAAAGTATCGGTCGTAATTCATTCTGCTAGATTAATATTTACTTCAATATCTCTAAGTATAGTGAGTAAAATATATGATGGTAATTTCTTTTTCATAGGTACAACTTTAATTTTTATGATGTTAACAGGATTATTAATAACATTATATCTATATTCTAGAGGTTACCTTAAAGGCTTTTCTGTTTAATTTCGAGATTAAAACAACCGATTAATAACAAATATTTTGAAATATTTATTATTAATGAAAAGTTGACAGTTTTAAGTTGATAGTTTAGCTTCTGGATTATCAAATATTGAATTTTAGAGATTTTTTATGTCAAGCATTGCTAATTTATGGTCAATTATTAGGCATAGTAAAATAAGATATGTAATTTGGCCTATAAGGTCTAATGAACTACATAAATTCTTACCCATGGCATTACTAATGTTTTTTATTTTACTGAATCAAAATTTGGTAAGAAGTGTAAAAGACAGTTTTGTTGTGACAATGATTGGTACAGAAATTCTCAGTTTTATTAAACTATGGGGAGAAATGCCAATGGGCATATTGTTCGTGATACTATATTCGCGCATGTGCAATGTAATGACCACCGAACAAATTTTTCGTATTATAGTTACCTGTTTTTTACTTTTTTTTGCTGTGTTTGCTTACGTTATTTTTCCTAATACTGATTTTTTTCATCCGGATCCTGATCGTATAAAAACTTACATTAACATTTTTCCGCATTTTAAATGGTTCATTGTTATGTGGGGAAAATGGAGCTATGTTTTATTTTATATCATGGGCGAACTATGGCCAGTAATAGTTTTTTCATTATTCTTCTGGCAATTAGCTAACAAAATAACTAAAACTGAAGAAGCAACTAGGTACTATGTGTTTTTTGGTTTGTTTGGACAAACGAATTTATTAATTTCTGGTAGTATTATCATTTACTTTTCAAAAGGTCAGCATTTTTTACTACCTTTATTCACAGGAATTACTAATACATCGGAAGTGATATTAAAATCAATGACAATATTAATGTTATTATCTGGTGTGATTTGTTTGCTATTACATAGATATGTCGAAGTAAAAAATATTGAAAATATTAAGGGAATAATTTTTAAAAACAGAAGGACAGATATATTAAAATTAGGACTACGACAAAGTGCTAAAATGGTTTTTACTTCTAAATATCTAGCTATTATTTGTATTTTAATGATTTCTTTTAGTACCTCTGTTAATTTGATTGAGGGACTGTGGTTCTCTAGGGTTAAGGCTTTATATCCTGAAGCTAAGGATTTTATGGCTTACCAAGGTAATGTATTATTTTGGACAGGAATTTGCACTTTAATTTTTGCTTTTGTAGGCAACACAATAGTAAGAACTTTGGGGTGGTTTTGGGGAGCTGCATTAACCCCACTTATAACTTTGATTGCCGGTGGTATGTTTTTTGGGTTTGTAATAGTAGAAGAACACTTAAATGAAATATTTATTAATTTTCTACATTTATCACCTTTGGCAATTATTGTATTTATTGGTGGATTACAGAATGTACTTGGTAAAGGTGTAAAATATTCTTTATTCGATGCTACTAAGGAAATGGTATATATACCCCTTGATAAAGAGATGAAAACCAAGGGGAAAGCTGCGGTTGATGTTTTAGGAGCAAAACTTGGTAAATCTATTGGCGCTTCGGTACAATTTATTACTTTTTCCATTTTTCCAACTGCTCATCACGAAGATATAGCAGGGTTTTTAATGGCTGTGTTCGTTATTGTTTGCTTGGCATGGGTCTATGGTGTCGTGTTGTTAAATAGAGATTACAAAAAAGTTCTAAAAGCATCATCCTGAGTAAAAACTATAAGATATTGATATATATATTATAGAAAAAATTCTTTTAATCATGTTATCATCTATTATAATTAATAATTCACATCAAAGAGGAAGATAATGTCAAAAAATACTCCGATTACAGTTGCATATGGTGATGGAATAGGTCCTGAGATTATGCAAGCTGTTTTACATATATTAATGAAAGCAGAAGCAAAAATTAGTATTGAAGTTATTGAAGTAGGAGAAAAATTATATAAAAAAAATTACACTTCTGGAATTGCTCCAGATACTTGGGAATCGATCGAGAGAACTAAGATTTTACTAAAAGCTCCAATTACAACTCCACAAGGCGGAGGATACAAGAGTTTAAATGTAACAATGAGAAAAACACTTGGTTTATATGCAAATATACGTCCATCAATCTCTTATCATCCATTTGTAAATACTTTACATCCAGATCTTGACCTTGTAATAGTGCGAGAAAATGAAGAAGATTTATACGCAGGTATTGAATATAGACATACACATAATATGCGAGAATCAGTAAAGTTAATTAGCAGAACTGGTTGCGAAAAGATAATTAGATATGCATTTGAATATGCAGTAAAAAACAACCGAAAAAAAGTAACTTGCTTTAGTAAAGATAATATTATGAAATTTTCTGATGGACTATTTCATCAAGTTTTTAATGAAATAGCCAAGGAATATCCAATAATTACCAATGAACATTATATAGTTGATATAGGGACTGCTCGTCTTGCAACAAAGCCTGAAATTTTCGATGTTATAGTAACTTCCAACCTATTTGGAGACATTATTTCTGATGTAACAGCTGAAATTTCAGGTTCAGTAGGTTTAGCTGGATCTGCAAATATTGGAAAAGATTTTGCGTTATTTGAGGCGATCCATGGTTCAGCTCCTAATATAGCTGATAAAAATATTGCTAATCCATCTGGTCTATTAAATGGAGCAATTATGATGCTCGTTCATATTGGTCAAGGTGATGTGGCAAATTTGATCGAAAATGCTTGGAAAAAAACCCTTGAAGATGGTGTTCATACAACTGATATTTATAATGAAAAAATCTCTAGCAAAAAAGTTGGGACTAAAGAATTTGCTGAGGAAGTAGTTACTAGACTTGGGCAGAAACCTACAAATTTAAAAATTGCTAATTATAGTTCGTTTAGCGAAAAATCTGATAAAAACTTTACTTATGAGATCAATACGCTTGAAAAAAAATCACTGGTAGGAGTTGATATTTTTGTTGATATGAATGTAAATTCAGCACATGATGTAGCCAACAAAATAAATCCTATTGACGCTGGTTGCATGATTCTGAAAACAATCTCTTCTAAAGGATTGAAACTTTGGCCAAGAGATGATAGTTTTTTTATGAATTCTGATCATTGGTGCTGTCGATTTATGCCAGATTCAGGCGAGATATCACATGAGGACATTACTAATTTGCTTAATAAATTAGTAATTGCTAAAATAGACTTTATTAAGGTTGAAAATTTATATAATTTCGACGGAAAACCAGGTTATTCTTTAGCACAAGGTGAGTAATAATAGTACTAAGATGAAAACAAGGCAGCTTTGAGAGTACAATTTATTTCTTCAGCCCCTAATTTAATGGATTGAATCTGCCATAATGAAATTTATACATATTAATTTAGCTGCTCAAAATTTATCCACTACTTCAAAATGATTTTAAAATGGCAATATTTAGTTTAGTATTTTTTAAAGTTCTTTCTTCTCTTTTGAGTGTGTTGATTGGTTATTTATCTGGTAGATTCTCGAATGTAGAAAAAGACAGTATAGCATCTTTGTTGTTTTATTTTGTAGCACCAATCGTATTTTTTGCAATTCCCACTAGTGCAAAACTTACTTTTAGCTCACTTGGAATTACTGCTGTTACTTTTACTATTTCTACTTTTCTAGGTTTTTTTAGTTACTGGTTATATGGCAAATTATGGTCTGATACTCATAGAAACATCTTAGCTCTTTCTGCTGGTACTGGTAATAGTGGATATGTTGTTCTACCTATTGCTACAGCTATATTTAATGATAGTACTCTTAGTATTTATGCACTTGGATTAATCGGAATTGCAATTTATGAAGCTTCTGTTGGTTGCTATTTTTGTGCAAGAAGTGCTAGTACTTTTAAAGAGAGTATGATAAAAGTTGCAAGATTACCATTGCTTAATTCTTTCTTTTTAGGTTGTACTCTTAGCTTACTTGGTTTTCAATTACCAAGTTTTTTTCATGAATTTGTTTCTAATATGAAGGGCGCTTATTCAATTCTTGGAATGGTTATGATTGGGCTTGCACTTTCAACTATTAGAAAATTTGAATTTGATGTAAAATTTACAGCTGCAGCTTTTGCTAGTAAATTCTTGTTTTACCCAATTGCTTTTAATATATTTATTCTTTTTGATAGGTTTGTTTTAGGTTGGTATAACAATGAATATTATAATGCATTGCAACTTCTTTGCGTTGCACCTCTTGCTACTAATACCATTGTTCTTGCCTCACTTTACAAAATTTACCCAGAAAAAGTGGCTACCGCCGTTTTGCTTTCTTTGATTTTTGTTTTAATATATATGCCAATTATGACTTCAATCTTTTTGCAAGATATCAGCCTTTCAATTTAACAAAAAACAACTTCTCGTAAATTTTTCTTATATATTTGATAATTTGTTCTTTACAGAAGGAGATAACATAATATTTAACTCACGAAGTTGTTTTTCATCAGCATAATTTGGTGCACCCATGAGCAAATCCTCTGCTTGTTGATTCATTGGAAAAGCTATCACTTCACGAATATTTACAGTATCTGCTATTAACATTACCATACGGTCTATACCAGGTGCAATACCACCATGCGGAGGAGCGCCATATTTAAAAGCCCTAATCATCCCACCAAATTTAGTATCAACTTCATTTTTAGAATAACCAGCTATTTCAAAAGCCTTATACATTAAATCTGGTTTATGGTTTCTGATAGCTCCGCTTGAAAGTTCTATACCATTACAAACTATATCATACTGAAAAGCTTTGATTTTCAATAACTCTTCTTGAGAATCAGCTCTTTGCAGAATTTCAATCCCCCCTTGCGGCATGGAAAATGGATTATGACTAAAATCAATTTTCCTTGTATCTTCATTAAATTCGTAAAATGGGAAATCAGTAATCCAGCAAAACTCAAAACGATTATAATCTATTAATTCAAGTTCAACACCTAATTTTGTTCTAATTTTACCAGCAAGTTTTGAAGCTTCTAGCTCCTTAGCACAAATAAAGAATACTGAATCTCCATCAGCAATCTTTGCAGTATTTTTTAAATTATTTAATTGATCTTTACTTAAAAATTTTGCTATTGGACCTTTAGCTTCTCCTTCTTCGGTAAAGCTAATATAACCAAGACCATTTGCTCCTTCATCAATAGCAAATTTAGTTAAATCATCAAAATATTTACGTGATTTAGTTGCTACATTCGGTCCAGGAACAGCTCTAACTACAAATCCTTTTTGAATATTATCTTTAAAAATAGTAAATGATGAATCTAAAAAAATACTTGTTACATCAACAATCTCAATTGGATTACGTAAATCTGGCTTATCATTACCATATTTAAGCATAGATTCAGCATATGGAATTCTTATAAAAGGAAAATTCGAAACTTTTTTCTTACCAAATTTACTAAAAACTTCAAACATTAATGGTTCTATAGTACTAAAAATATCATCTTGAGTAACAAAAGACATTTCTATATCTAGTTGATAAAATTCTCCAGGTGATCTGTCTGCCCTTGCATCTTCATCTCTAAAACATGGGGCTATTTGAAAATATCGATCAAAACCTGACATCATAAGCATTTGCTTAAATTGCTGAGGCGCTTGAGGTAACGCGTAAAACTTTCCTGGATGCAATCTACTTGGCACCAAAAAGTCACGAGCTCCTTCAGGAGAACTTGCGGTAAGAATCGGAGTTTGAAACTCAGTAAAATTATGAGAAGTCATATATTTTCTGATTTCAGAGATAATTTCAGAGCGAAGTATTATATTATTATGTAATTTTTCACGCCTTAAATCTAAAAACCTATATTTAAGTCTAGTATCTTCCGGAGCTTCTTGCTCGGAATTTACGCTAAGAGGTAACATTTCTGCTTCTGATTCTAATATATAGCTAGTCACCAATACTTCAATCTCGCCTGTATCTATTATGTTATTTATATTATCTTTATCGCGCGCTACTACTACCCCTTCAACTGTAATAACACTTTCATAACGTAAGTGACTAGCTCTATCTTTTAAAATTAGATCTTGATCTGTAAAAACTAATTGCGTTATTCCATAATGATCTCTAAGATCTATAAACAATAAATTACCATGGTCTCTTCGTCTATGAACCCATCCAGATAGTTTTGTTGTTTGATTAACAGATGGTTTGCGAAGCTCATTACAATTGTGAGTTCTGTATTTATGCATAAATTTAATAATATTAAAATTCTAATCTAAGTAACTAAATATATATATAACAAGCGTTTTAGGCAATAAAAATATGATATTCATAAATACCCAATCTGACTTTGATAAAATATGTGAAGATCTTTCACATGAAAAGATTCTTTATATGGATACTGAATTTCACAGAAGAAATACTTACTATGCAATTTTAAGCATTATTCAAATTAGCTCTTCCAAGCAAAAAATAATAATTGATGCTCTTGCTAAAATAGATCTATCTAATTTAAAGAACATACTAATTAATAAAGATATTATAAAAGTTTTTCATTCACCGGATCAAGATTTTGAAATATTATTAAAGCTTTTTGGCGTTTTACCAAAAAATATTTTTGATACTCAAATAGCAGCAAATGTTTGTGGTATGGAAGAAGGTATGGGTTATAGAAATTTATGCAAATCAATATTAAATATTGAGATAGACAAGTCTTTTCAAAAAGCTAATTGGCTTGAAAGACCTTTATCTCAAGCTTTATTAGAATATGCAATACGTGATACAGAGTTTTTGTTACCTCTACATAGAATTTTATCTGAAACTCTCACATCAAGAAAATTATGGGATAATTACAATGCCAAGAGTGCAAAATTATTAAATACTCAATCATACAAATTTTCTCCAGAGAAAATACTTCATAAAATGAGGTTATATAATGAAAGCACAGAATTAACAAATAATTTAATAGAATTTATTGCCTTGCGGGAAGAATGCGCCCAGATACTTAATATTCCAAGAAACTATTGCGCCACTGAGCAAGATCTTATAATTTTTGCCACTCATTTACCAACTAACAACGAAACATTAATCAAATTAAGACTTAATTCTTTGGTAATGTCTAGAAATCAGTTTAAAAATAAAATATTTAATTTATCAGAAGGTCTTAGGAGTAGATCATAAATTTTATTACCGACTCGATTTAATTACCTAGAAAAACCACTTCCTCTTGGTTGATGACCAGCATGCGGAGCTTTATTGCTACTTACTTCTAGTTTCAAACCTTTGTTTCTCTCTATTTCTTTTTGCATTGCCTCATATTGCCCTCTATTTACAGGTAGAGTATATATTTTTCCATCTCGCTTAATACATACTGGCGATTCTTTGTCTTTAGAACTATAGTAAACTGGTATAGGAGTTGTCATTTCCACTAATTTCCCTGCTTTATCGTAGTGAGCCGTAAGATATGCAGCATTTTTTTCACTAATATTTTTACCTTCTAAATCTTTTATCGCTAAAGAAATATGAACAGGACCAGACTCAGCTTTTAATGGCACTTCTAAGCTTCTATAATTTGTAATATCAGTCCATCAATTTGATATACAGATTTCTTACTATCTGTATTGCTTAACTTAAAAATTTCTACACCATTTTTTGATATACTTGCCTCTTTACCTTCTTTCCATTCTATATCACTATGCTGATATTTTGC
>Ga0222713_10000365_pt1 | contig 50222 bp, 57 predicted proteins | sample C33_649DmetaG_FD_165061 | JGI IMG/M metagenome (GOLD analysis project Ga0222713, IMG submission 165061) | Estuarine water microbial communities from San Francisco Bay, California, United States - C33_649D | ecosystem: Environmental > Aquatic > Marine > Unclassified | place: USA: California...
TCTCAGTTGTTGTGATGTTAGAATTTGCATAAAAATCTTGTACTTTATATTGTTTTAATTTATGTATCATAAAAAGACATGTGTCTTTTTGATTTGAATTGATTAGAAATACGAACCGAAAAACATTTTCATCGGAGTTTTTTCTCTTGTAATAAATATAGATGTTAGTGTCTGAATACTTAATCAAACCTTCCAACTTATAGAATTTACCATCATCAGTATAATGATTGAACCAAGACTCTTCTGAGTTCTTTTCTAATACTGCAATCGCTTCTTCCTTGAAGAAATTTGTCTGTAATATGCAAGGATATTGACCGAGCTCTTTATTAACTCGGTCAATAATATATTCAGGTACTTTGTTATTATCCATTAGTCTCTTTTTGAAAATTCTTCTCTGAGATTTTCCTCAAAAGAATCCATGTCAGCAATAAGTTTAGGTATCGTAATTTCTTTGTTCTCCATGTTGTGTTTGATTTGTCCAAGGTGTTCAGCATAATCCAAAGTTTCACTTATCACTTTACAAATCTTATATGGGTCACCATTTGATGCCGGTCTACGGTCTTCAACATATCCTTTCCATTCTTTAGCCGTAGAAAGTGGAACACGGATTGATGAACCCCTATCTGAAACACCCCAACTAAACTTATCAATTGACTGTGTCTCGTGTTTACCTGTTAAACGTAGGTTATTATCAGAACCATAATTCTGAATGTGTAAATCGTGACGACTATCAAATGCTCTGAAAATATTTTTGAAATATTCTTCCCCACCTTCGTTTCTCATCTTGTCATTAGAGAAGTTACAGTGAAGACCTGAACCATTCCAATCACCCATTACAGGTTTAGGGTGGAACTCAATGTCATAACCATATTCTTCAGACATCTGTTGAAGGATGTATCTTGAAATCCATAAGTCGTCTCCAGCCTTTAGTTTACCTTTTGAGAAAACTTGGTATTCCCACTGACCTAAAAGAACTTCTGCGTTTGTTCCTGTAATATCAATACCGGCCTCAATACAGTTCTCCATATGTTTATCAACAAACACTCGTCCATTAACTTGTCCATTACCAACACCACAATAGTATTTACCTTGAGGTTCAGGGTATCCGTTGTACGGAAATCCCAATGGTCTTCCAGTTTGCATGATAGTGTACTCTTGTTCGTACCCAAACCACAAATCAGGGTTGTCATCACCAGCTTGCGCCCTTGTGTTACTTATGTGTGGTGTCCCATCAGGATTCATAACCTCACATAATACCAAGTAAGAATCAATATAACCCATATTCAAAGGATTTTCATAAACTCTCACCGGTTTCAATATACAGTCAGAAAAATGTCCTTCAGCTTGTTTAGTTGACGAACCATCGAATGACCATTCTGGTAGGGTCTCAACTGAAACTAATTCTAAATCACATACTTTGACTTTGCTTCTTAGATTTGGTTCAGGTTTATAACCATCCAACCAAACATATTCTAATTTAACTTTCATGGTTTAAAAATAATTTAATTTACAAATAAAAAAAGGGCACACCCCATAAGAGTGTACCCAAAACTTTAACTTTTTTTAATATTAACGACCTTGTCCACGATAAGCTTTCTTGTAATTTTTAGAATTCTTCGACCGTGATGTCTTGGTTTTCGCATGAACTCCAGGACGTGAAACTTGTGAACGCTCTTTGAACGAGCTGGTGGTGTTTGATTTTACTTTTGCCATTTTTAGTTTTTATTTTAGACTACAAATATATATCAAAGTTTTCATTCAACCAACAAAATCGAAAAATAAATTTTCATCTTCATCTACTTTTTCATTCCACATAGGTTCAACCCTTGTTGGTGTTTTATCATCAAACACTGCGGTATAGTGCTGTTTTACTTTTCCGTTGTAACTTTCCTTTTTCATACGTGGAAGTGTAAGTGTTTCTTTACTCCAAAGTCTTTTTATACGTTTGTCTAATATTTCTAAAGGTAAGTCCCATGATGAGTCCAAAACTTTATTGAATTTACCAAGAGACTGTACTCTTATCATTTCATTCCTCCTGAATCTGTACTCGATAGTTGCTCTTTCATTTGATTTAGGTGAACCCATTCTCAATGATATAATAATACAATTTGGTTTTTCAGAATAAGTTCTAACACAGTTTTGTTGCTGAGTTGATTCGTCATTGAACTCCATTGTTGTTTTCAACACTACAGGATAATAATCAACATTGAATCCCATGATTGATTCTGATATTTGTTCTTCTGCAAAATCACCATAAGACCTTACAATCAAACCTTTACTGTATGAACTGTATAATTCTGATAACAAGTAGTGTTCAGCATTGAATGAACTCTTATTTGTAAACCTCATCTTAAAGTCATGGTTGTACTTATCTTTGAGTTTCTTAATGGTCTCTAAATGGTCAATAATATTAGATAGTGAAACTTCTGAATTAATTGCTTCAACCACTTTTGATTTTTCAAACTTCGTTAGCTCAGTTGGGTTACTGAATAAATTATTACTCAAGTAATATGACGAACTATTATTATACTCAAAAAACTTCTCATTAATCTTATTGAAATAATCAACTCCTAAGGTTCTGTAAGCCCAACTTAAATTAAACCAATCTATCTTGGGAATTTGATTCATATATTTTTTTATTTTCTTACCCCCAAACTTATAATGAGACATAAAAGCATCCACATAGTTTTTATGTTTTTTTAATACTGATTTTGGAAGACTCCATTCAATGTAATTGTCAATCATATCATGACACTTAACACCGTTGGACTCCAAAAAAAACTTAAAAAACTGGTTGTGTAGTTTTGAATTGTATTCTAACTCAACACCAGTCTTTTTCATAATTTCACCGAAGAATACCTTAACACCCTCACCCATAATGTTAAGTTCTGGTCTATCATTTTTTGTTTCGGTAATAGAAGTGTGTATTGAAAATGGATTTCTTATTCGAGGTGTATAACAATCTTTAATCGTGTGATGAAACATTAATAAGTGCCTCTGTAAACCAATATCCCCAAATTTGTTACAGAATATTTTTTTGTCAATTACCTTTTTATTACTTTTTAATATAGAACCACAGTATAGGTTATTATTTTTAAAGTTATAAGTTACAAAACTTATAGAACGTCTTACTTTGAAGAATCTATTACCAAACGTTCTAACTCTTTTGGTCTCATATATTTTCAATGAAACTTTATCATCGTTCGCATCACAAACAAATATAATATTTTTGGTGGTTACTTTATGTAACAAATCACCATACACACGTTTTAATGTTTCATCATCAACTTCACTGACTGATTCTACCGCCCATTTAACTCTTTTTGAGTTTACATTATTATCATCAATAATGTTGAAGTCGGACGCTTTGTGTACTACAAAGTTGTCGTAAGACCATTTATATAGGTTAGTCATTTCCATTATTGCAAATATAATGAAAATTAATCAATGATTCCACCGTAGTAGTGGTTGTTAGATACGTATATTGTTCTTAATCTATTTTTACAGTTTATTGAGAATATTAAGTCATAGTCCTCGTCACCATTGAATCGGTCGTTACCTTCAGTGAAAATTTTTTCCAAATCAGTAAAGGATGAATTTTTAATCAACCAAATACCTGCAGTATAACCAACGGGCCAACATCCTTTATTTTCATAAACATTAATCTTAACCTGTTCTTGGTTGAATATAGGGTTACCTGACTCATCAGTTACAAAAGAAAAGTTAATCCACCCCGAGTTTTGTTCTTTAATCATAGGTGAAATGATTTCTTTATCTTCTGATATTAATAACTGTAGTGATTGTCTATTTCTAAAAATGTAATTACAATCCATCAACAATAGGTAGTCGTAACCAACAGCTCTTTTAATTGTATCGTTTCTTAACTCACCTCGTAATCCTTCTTGGTAGGTTACAGTGGTTCCCATGTATTCACCACCAAACTTATTCATAAATTTGTCTAACTTATACTCATGCGATTTATCAGAGTATACAACATTCAAGTGAATTCTATTTTTAGGGTATGTAAGATACCTTATTTGGTCAAAAACTTGGTTGATGTCACCAACAGGTATATCAAGTATTACTGAAAGGTATATTGTTTTAGTCATGTCCATTTCGTTCTTATTAACAAGGTTAGATGACCCATAAGTATCGTTCCATCTACCAAACATATAACCAGTAATTGACATCAAAAAGTCTTTTGTGGATTGAGGTCCATTAGCATGAATTACACATGGTTCTTCGTTAGTAACCTTGTTGGTAATCCTTCCATCTGTTTTGTCAACATAAACATCTTCATGAGCCAAGTTCAAGGTCTGAAATATTCTTTGATTGTAATCTAATACGATATCATGTCTTACTTCATTTACACCACTTTTACCAAACCAACCAAAACCCTCACCTTCATCCGAAGTTGAAATGGAATTTGTCCATTTAATAATTCTTAACATTGGATATCTCTCTAACATCTTAGCCGGTGTTAAATCAGGTTGATGGTGGTGTCCATAGACATTCTCATACACTCCATCCCACTCTTGCGGGTAGTTGAAGGGTACAACTATTATTAACTCTCTAACCTTATCTTTAACCTTGTTCAACCACTCGTACGCCTGTTCTTGCGTAACATGTTCAAACACATCACCCATAACGATAATATCATACTTACCAGATTCAAATTCATAATCTAAGAATGACATAACATGAACCTCGTTGTATATCTCTTTCAGATTATATCTTTCAACATAAGGTTCAAATATTTCTACAGCATCCACATTGTGGAAATAACTTCCTAACTTCAAACCCCACTTACCATCACCCGCACCAATGTCTAACACTCTATCAAACTGACTAAAATTATCGATACAATATTGCATGATATCATTATCAAAATAAGTTTCACTCATCCATCCAATCTTATAACCATTCTCATGTCCTTCATTATCATTAGGACTAACACCATCAAACTTTACAGGTTCAGGTATCGGTTTATTCAAAAACTTATTGGTATAGTATCTTTGGTCATCCTCGTGATTTTCAACATCTTCACTGATTAACTTTACTATATGGTCAGCATAACCAATAAACCCACCTGAGTTTAAAAACCTATATTCAGTCTTAGCCTCAGGATATAAAGACTCAACCTCACGGTCGGGCCAACATGTTTTTTCTGTTGAGAATACAATCGGTGAACCAAACTGTCTGAATTTAGAAACTATTTCTAATGGACCGGTATTAAAAACAACATCATAGGAATCTGTGAACATAACAATATGGTCTTGGAGATTGGTCCACTTTGACAACTCCTTTTTAAGGTAGTTTACTTTTTGTGCACCGCCAGGTTCTAACAAAACCCCGTTCTCAGCTTTTCCACTTGACCACTCATCACCTAATCCAAGTATAATGTATGGTACGTTGTAATAATGGCATGACTCCCTGAATCTATTCAAGTTTTCATTCTCCTCGGTGGCTACGGTAATCACCACAAATTTATCAATACCGTCGTCGTAGAAATTGTTGTCGAAATACACTTTGCTTTTTTCTGTGTCTGAATTACTAAATGCAAACTCTTCTGGCCAAATAATACTATTTTTTAACGCAAGCCCATTTAGTTTTTTATTGTTGTTATAATGGTGTAACATGTGTCTTAAACCAGGATTTGGTGTACCAAGAACTATTGGAACGAACTCATCTACCGGTATCATATTCTGAAGAAAGTTACTATTCAATAATTTCTTAGCCCCACTCTTCTTTAGAACATATGCCAAACACCAATATGAAAAATAAGGCTGAACTACATCAGAATAAACTAAAGGTTCATCCTCGTCTACCATTTTTTTTCTTCCAAGATACATGAAGTCATAATCAAGATTTTCTAACCCCGATTTTATTCTTTCGGTTACTTCTAAAAACTCAGGTTTGAAAACCGCATCGTCTTCTATAATCAATGCATTTTTTATTGAGGGTGTGTTTTGAACCATCTCCCAAGCCTTTATATGTGATAAAGCACAACCTATCTCACCGTATGTCATCCCACGACCTCTCATTGAATCTCGATAAAGTGGTGATATTCTAATGTTGTTCTTTAACCATTCATCGGTTAACTCTTTACCATCAACCGCTGACAGTACTTGAATATTTAAACTCTGTTCGAGTTTTAAATCATAAATTCTTTGTAAAACCTTTTTTAACTTATCAGGTCTTCTTTTGAGATTGATAATAATGATGGTATCAAAAAAAAAGTTACTCATATCATATAGAGATAACTAATTCTTGAGAAAAATCAATTAAGAAATATATTTCCGTGTTTTGTAACCATCATTGGGACCTTGACCTTCATCTCTTCAGTCTTATCATTTAATTCAAGGATAAGGGATATCATCTGTTTTTGAGTTAATTGGACATCATTACCTTCTTCCCAATTTTTTTCAGCCAATTTTCTAACACCGCTGAAAAAGTCTTCTTCTTTTGCCTTACCTATAAGGTCAATTAAGTCATTAGGGTTTTCCTTAAAAAACCTAACAAACTCATTCATATAGATTTCTACGTCAACGTTCATAGTACAAATGTAATAAAAAAAAAACAGGACTCAAGGTCCTGTTTTGTTATTACTTAACGATGTGAATTTCGTTGTTGTCGATTTTTTCTTGAACTCTCTTTGGAATTTTGATATTAGGATTTGAGTTCTTCAAATTCAATACCATAAGTTGTGGAAGGTCAGCAATTGACTCCGGTAATTCCTCCAAGTTCTTATTATTTGGAAGAGACAAGAATTGAAGTTTCTTCAAATTACCAATTGTTTTTGGTAACTTACTTACGACACCGTCCAAGTGTAATACTTCTAAGTTGTCATAATTTCCAATCTGTTCAGGTAATTCCAAATTAACTGGTTGAACCTGGTCACCATAACGACCGCTACCACTACTTGTGAAATCAAATCTTTGTAAAGTCTTAGGAAGTGATTCAAAGAACTCATCGAATCCGTAAAGTGCAATGTACTTAGATGTTGCATCACGTGGGTATTCAACAACCACAGAGTTTCCTGTTGGACCTGACAAATTCTTCATGATTTCAGGTTTGAAGAAATCTTTCATTTCAGCACCTTCACCATTCAAGAAACCAATCCAATCCATTTGTCTGTCGTGAATATCCATGAACTGTTGGTCTTGGAAGTGCCACTGATATCTGTGCATCGGTAATCCAGTTAGATTACCAAGATTATTATCATTCTTATCCATGATAACATATAAAGGACCACGAGAAATATAACTATTAAAGTAGTTTAATCCAGGTGCTGAAGTACACCAACGTGTTTCTTGGTTATTACCACCATAAAAACATGCAGCTTCTTTACCTATTTGACCTTTATCTGTAATCTTAATAATTCTCCATCTATCACCGTCAAATACTAAATCACCACCTGGATGTGAAGGCATCGATTTTCTTTCAGCCTTAGTTGTAGTGGCCATAGTCAAATCGAAGTCTTTAACCGCATTGAACAATCCATCGATAGTCAACTTATTAATATCACGAATATCCTGTGGGAGTTTTTGTTTGAACTTATCAAACTTTTGTAAATCATTTGTTGTCTTATATAAATCTTCAAAGAACAAATCCTTTTTTCTCTTTAGAGCTGATTTGTATTGAGGTGTACCCTCTTGTTCGTCATCAGGAACCAAAGAAAGAAATTGTTTTACAAGCCAGTTAACGTAAGTACCTGCTTTTTTGATTTCATCACCAGCTCTACGTGTTGTAGGGTCAGCTAAAACAATCTTGTCAAACTCCTGAGGAGTCATCTTGGCTGGTATAACCTTGTCATCTTTCTTTCTGGGTTCAGTCAATGTCTTTTTCAAGATATCATAACGACTGTTCTCCAAGATAACACTCTTTAACAAATCATTGAATTTCATTTCTTTTCTATTTTTCATATAAATATATTGTTATTGATATTTGTTACAAAAATACAACTTTTATCAATAATTCAAAATCAAAAGTTCTGTTCCCTTGTTTTGTGTTTTACCCTTTGTTGCTGCCGCTGCCTTGACAAATTCTTTACTCTCCCAACGATATTGTGGTTGTGGAAACCACTGATGAAGTAAGTCAAACTCATAATATGATAATGAAAACTTACCCTTTACTTGGTGTAGTGTATTTGCCAATCTTTCGTGGTCACCCCTGTCAAAATCGTGATTAGAGTAATAATTTTCTGTTTTCCAATATGGTGGGTCCAAATAAAAATAAGTTGATTCTGAATCATATTTTTGAATTACCTTTTCAAAATCCATGTTCTCAACGTTTGTAATCTTCAAGAACTTTTCAACCCATTTTGGGTTGGATAACTTATCACGGAAAGTTAAATACTTTGACTTGTACTTACCTTTCAAGTCAATAAAAGAACTGGTTTCGGGTTTTGAACCACTGAATACTTGAGTAAGAATATATGCATACTGTGCAGCAACCATATAATCAGGACTCTTAATTTTCAACTCACCACTAAATAATGACTGTTGAAAGTTTCCGAAAAGAACTTTATAAAGTTCAGGTGTGTTCTCCACATCCTTCTCTTGACACGGAATTGAATTTACAGCCCTTAATAGTTCTGTTGGGTTCTCTAAACATTTGAATAAATTGTAATTCAAAGGATTGAAATCATTATAGACTACTGTCTTCAAATTTGGATACTTCTCTAATTCCATATTGTAGAAACACCAAAACATTCCCCCGAATGTCTCAACGTATGTTTCCATATCTGTGGGATAGAATGGTGCAATCCATTTACCAATCTTACTTTTACCTCCGATGTAACTGAGCATACTTTTTCTTTTATACAAATATAGTAAAACTAAACTCAAAAAGCAAATCAATCTCAAAAAATTTCCAATGTTAAATTTTTAATGACCGCCCAATTTGTTAGACAATTGTTATATTTATGTTAAGAGAGTGTTAACACTTTCCATAAACCAATAAAATAAAAATACTATGAAAAAGATATTGTTGGTTTTAATGATGGGATTAATGATACTACCATCATTTGCTCATGGCGGGAAAGGAAAGAAGAAACACAGAAGACATCAACAAACAGAAGTTGTGTCTGAGGTGCGTCCAATTCATAGAGAACGTTGGGTTGAGAAAGATGGTGAATATTATGTTATCGTTTCAAGGACAACCATAACCGCAGATGATTACAGAAGAATCAGAAACGTAAATAAATAATTACTTATAACAGTTTTTATAGGGTCTACACGAGGCCTTTTGAGTGAACCCCATGTCCCCACATGGGGTTTTTTCACAATAAGACTTACTATATTTTCTTGGCTTTTTAAATTCTTTTTCAGTCATTTCTTGTTTCTCACTCTGACTTAACTGTGATTCAATATCTTCAGTTGTGGTGTACAACATATTGAGAAACTGATTCCAACGATTAGGATTGTGTCTTTTGAGTAACCAAATGAACTTTAAGTAATATGGTAATGTCATCAAGTCTTCAGGAATATATAGTTCAAAGTCATCATCTTTACCACCAGCCATTGACTGTAATATACCGTAAGTTAATTTAGATAACTTTTCATTTTGTTTGAAAAACATTTTTAGATTTTTGAGTGATTCCAAAACTTCTTTCTTATCCAAAGACGATACCCTTTCAAGGTATTCATTTTCAAGAGCCTCAAGAAATTCATTTGACATCGCCTTAAACTCAGCGTCATGCCCATAGTATTTATCATCCGCTTTAGTTGAATACTTTGACATATGTTTTTCACTCTTCCTTGTTGTCATCGCAGGGTCCGTGAGGTGTTGTAACTCGTGGTAAATTGCGTTGTAAGTAGACTTTAGTGATGGATACATTCCATTGTCAGGATTTACAACTATAAAGTATTGTGATAGTTCGTTAGGTCCATCAGCTTTGAATTCGGTAACCGCTTCAGTTTCTAATTCATCTAAATAGTAAACTTCAACCTCACCTTTTTCACCCAACGAGTTTTCAACGTAAATTGAAGATACTTTTTCAAAGTCGGTGTCCTCATTTTGATATGCCCTGAACGCCTCAACAGCACTTTTACGTAAGTCTTGTATTGTCTTTTCACTTAGTTTGTGTCTTTTGGATGCTTCCGTAATCACAGAACCGTTTACTGTGTAATTATTATTTGTAGACTTACTCATAACTATAAATATTCTATGGAACAAAAAGATAAAAACTGTAAATCCTGTAATCAAAAATTAAGTTCAACTCAGTGGTGGATTACAGCCCTCTCAATATACATGTTGGCCACCTCAGTGTACGGTACAGTACAACTTTATCATTTATTGGTAGATTTTATCAAATAAGTCTTTGAACTTTTGATAATTTACTTGGTCGGTTAACTCTTTGTCAACATACAGTTTTAGGTACATATCACCTATTCCATTCTGTAATCTATAACCCTTACCTTTTAGTCTCAACGGAGATTTAGTATTCAATGTCTTTGGTGATGTTATTTTAATCTCACCATCAGGGTGTGGTATTGATATAGATTCTCTAAACAAAAAGTCCAAAGGTGACATAGCAATATTATACACTAAATCCATACCCATCTTTTCAAAACCGTCGGCGGGTCTCATTCTAATTTGAATGACTAAGTCGCCCTTCCCTTGTTGGATGTTGAAATCCCCCTTTCCTTGTATTCTGTAAAAATCACCATCATCCATACCTGAAGGAAGTGTAACCCTTATTGTCTCTATATTAGGTTTTATCCCTGAACCACCGCAATTATAACAAGCATTAGTTACTTGGTATCCAGTCTGATTACAAGCTCCACAAGGTGTTTGAATTATTTGTTGGAAGAATCCACTACCAACTCTTTGTTGAACCATACCACGACCAGCACATACAGAACACACTTTCCTTTCACCTCCTGTACCACCACAACCCCCACACGCTTCTTTTGTCTGAATGTTTAGTTCTCTCTCAACCCCTTTAAATGATTCAATCGGCGTAACTTCAACTGTAATAACTTTATCAGGAGCTCTTGTAGGTCTCCTTTGTTGATTAAACAAATCAAAAAAGTCGTCGAACCCACCACCAAAAGGATTCTTTGGTCCAACATCATACTGTTGTCTCTTCTGTGGGTCACTTAAAGTGTCATATGCCGTGGCAATCTCTTTGAACCGTTCAGCTCCCTCAGGGTTTACATCTGGATGAAATTGTTTACTTAATTTTCTATATGCCTTTTTTATTTCATCTTGTGAAGCCTTCTTATCAACCCCTAATATTTCATAATAATCTCTTGCCATGACGGATAACTACATCGTTGTATTGTTTAAGAATAAACAAAAGAAAAAGATTATCAAATCTTTCAAAACAGAAAAAAGGGCAAAAGAGTTTTATGAAAAATATTTGAAGTCAACAAATCCTGTTTTTGATATGATGTATGAGAATGCTGAAGAGGTTCAATTCGAGTTAGGTCTGATGACCAACCAAAACGCATATCAACTTTTATTATTCAAATCAGACGAATACGGAAGAAATGAAAAAGTATTTGTTAGTGATGATTCAGGTTTTTCAATAATAGATGTTAAACCAATCAAGATTGAGGAAAAAATTTATGATTGGTCTGAAGATAAAAGAATATCATTTGACGAGTTTCTAAAGAACTATTGTAACAAAAAGGATTTCAAAAATATATTCTCACTCAATAATAAGGTAGTTGTTCAAATTGACGAGGATTTCAAATTGTTCTCAATGAAGAATTCTGCAGATAGTCACAGATTTATCACTGTGCTTGAATCTTACTTTATGAATAATGGTAGAAGAGACGCAATGTTTGTAAGAGATACTTCAACAGTACAACGTAAATGGTTATATAATGTTTTGGTTGAGAATGGGTTTGATAAGAAAAAACTGTATAAACAAGTTACTACTTACTCAAAACGATAGTAAACTCAACTCCTGAGATATCTATAACAATCTTTTTTTGTTTCAAGTCTTTTGGACTAAGATAACTGATAACTTCTTTGAAGTTCTCTTCTTTTAATTCGACAATAACTGAAAAGGTTCCTTTTGAAAATATACTGTTCTCTAATAGTTCTGAAATCTCTGCGAGTTTTTTTAACTCATCCCTAAAACTCGTTTGATTCTCTGCCATAATGTATATTTTTTCTCAACTAAAATTGTGTTATTTATTTTGGAAGCAGGAACCTTTTTGATTTCGTTAATGAAATCAATCTTAGCCTTGTTCAGCTTCAACTCGTCCTTCACTGTCTCCGTCTTGTACCACGTCAGCAGTTCCTCGTTCTTCTTTTTCGTATTCATAACCAACTAGTTTTTCATATTCATCTAAGTCAAACTTTAAGGTACGGAGTGAATCAATATCCTCTTTCTCAAAAAGACCTTTCAATTCTTGTATTTTGGCTTTGAACAATCTTTCCTTCTCTTCTCTTTCTTTATTGAAACGAATAATCGAATCAAAAGATTGTTCTAAATTATCTATTACTTTTTTTTCATTCTTACATACAAATGAGATGGACCTTTTACTTGCCGACTTATCACCAGGTATAACCTCAAAGTCTTTAACCATTTTGTTAGGTATGTTCCAAGTTTCTGGTAGGTAGAAATCAAAAGAAACGTAGTCTTCTAAAATTCTACAGGATTTCAAATATCCCTCTGTTTTGTTTATAAATTCTGAAAATGTCATATTGAATAAGCAATTATGTAGGTAAAAAAGTAACTGATTAGTAGTCCATAAAAAATTCTTTCTCTTTCAGTTAAAACAAACTTTTTAGGTGGGTTTGAAAATACTGAAAGGAAAAAATTAATGACTAAACTAATGATACCAACGGACGATGATACCATCAAGAAAAGTGTAAGATATTTTATATAATCTAACAACATTTAATTAGTCTTTTTTGAATTCAAGGATTTCTTTTCTCAAATCTTGAAGTTTAGCTTTCAACTCTTGAGCTGTTTTTCTTGCTCTTGTACCTGCTGACTTGTTACCCGCATAGTACTTAGTTGTGTCAACTGAAAGTGACTCCATCAAATTTTTAATTGTTTCTAAAGTTTCCATTTGTTTAAATTTTGTAATACTTTTTATTTTTTTAAAACATAATTTTTCTTTACTGGTAGTAAAGCCAACAGTAAAAAATTAATTTACAAGGGACCTTTCTAATACTTTGTATACGTCAGTAAACATTTCTAAATCAGACTTAGCAAATGCCCTGTTCCTTGTGAATAGTTGTCTTATAAAGTCTTGAATGGCATCTCTAACTTTATAGTCTGTTTGTTCATAAAACACTTCGAAGAAAAAACTTTCGAAATAGTCGTAGTCATCTTGTTTAAACTCAAACAAGATATTTTCTTTCTCAAAGTTTTTAAGTGTGGTGTTCCAACACCATTCAAAGTGTTGTTTTTTATCTTCAGCAGTCATACCAATCTTGGTCTCCCTACTGTCTCCATGACTGTCACCTAAGTACGTGTCTTTAATCAAAAACAAAAGTGAAAAACAGAAGTCTTTGAATAGTTCACTATACTCTGGAATTATATTGTTGGCTCTGAACCACGCATCAACGTCTTCAGGATTTAATGGTTTAGCCATCCAATTAAAAAAAAACTCCATCCCCTTATTCATATAACTAAATAGTAGGATGGAGTTATTAAAAGAAAATATAAATGTTATTGAGTATTCTTTCTGTAGTTTAGAAGGTTTTTCATCTTATCGATATCTTCATTGATTTTTGTTTGTTTTTTTTCATCAACTGATTCACCGATACCTAACATTTTTTCAAGGTGTGTACTCTCACCAGCAACATCATAAACAGATTGTGGTGCTTTTTGGTAAGACTGTTTTTTCAACATTGCCAAAATGTTTTTCTTTCTTCTTTCATTAACTTTCTTGTTAACATCAGTTGGTATTGCATTTGCATAATCTTGAGAATTACCAGTTTTAGATGAACCTTCAATATTAAGTTCCAACCACTCATCATTAGGTTTGATTTGGTCGTAATCTAAGTTTTCCATACCACCTGACCTTGCGATTTGGTCAATGTATTCTTCAACCGCATCAGATGCTTTGTAAGCCTTTTTCTTATCAGAATTCTTTTTGATTTTACCCATGTCTTCAATATCCATTTTAGTATTACCTCTTGGGAATTCTTTATTATCAGCCTCGTAAGATACACCCATGTTTTTAGTGTATTCTTTCATCTTCTTAGTTGTTTCCTTTGTAGACTCATCGTTTTCTTTCTTTGAATCTTTCAAGTTCTTATTTGTAATTTTGATAGAATTTTGTTCTTTTTCTTCCATGACAAGTCTCTGAATTAATTCAATAACTTCATCTTCAGTAAGTTGAATTGTCTTCTTCTTAGACTCTTTCATATAACCTGATACGATTTCACCATGTTCAAATCCTGCTGGTGTTCTTGGTTTTTCTTTCTTGTCTTTTCTTAACAATTTGAAATCTTCAGCATCAATCTTACCATTTTTGTTTTTGTCGATTTTGTCTTGGTTACCCTTCAACTCTTCGTTCTTTTCCATTCTAGCAGCCTTTCTCTCTTTAGCAACTTTATAGTTTTCTTCCATTTCATCTACCTCTTCACCCATAGGTCTTCTTTTACGTAGTTTGAATGGTCCTCCGAATTTTTCTTTATACATATCCCAAAACTTTCTGCCAGGTCTAAGTTTGAAGTCAAAATCCGTTTCATCTTTATCGTCCATTGGAAACCAACTTTGATTTGGATATTTTGAAACAAACTCATCGAAATCATCATATTCTTCTTCATCATAATCGAAGTCAAAATCTTTCATTTGTCTATCAGATTTGTCATAAAAACCGTGGTCTCCAATTCCTAAGTACATATCCTCCATATCATTATCTTCGTCCATAGAACCTTTACCTTTAGGCCAATCTTTCTTAGCTCTGATAGCAAATACGATTTCACTTTCTTGTTCTTTATGAGACTTAGGGACTTTTTCACCCTTGTCTTGAAGTTGTTTTGATTTTTTCTTCAAAGCCTCTAATTCTTTTTCGAGTTGAGCAATGGTTTTCTTAGCATGTTCACCAGTTTGTTTAACCTTAACATCACCTTCCCACTTTTCATTAACTCTATTAACGGCTGAATTAACCTTAGTCGACAATTCCTCATTAAGGATTTTGTCAACAATTGAATTTATCTTTGACTCAATTATTCTATTTTTCATGGTTTTATTTTCTATATAAATATTAGTAATTGTTGTTTATTCTACAAAACCCATTTCCTTTGCCAATATGTTTTTAATAACATAATCAGGAATGTTTGTTTTTTTGGAAACATTTTCAACAACAGTTTTAATTGTTTTGTTTTCAAATATTTCAAGAGCATTGATATCTCCCTGATTACAATAAGGGAACTTGTTACATTTCTCTTTAATTTTTACGTATTTGGAACCAGGTCCACCAAGTTTAGGAAATGATTTATCCTTTACCGCTCTACTGTTGTAGATACTTTTAGGACCATCAATGGCTAATGGGTCTTTTCTTTTTTTAGATGGAAACGGTACGTCGTATTGACCAACAGATGCTGAAGTGGTTGCTTCAGTGGCTTCAATCTTTTTAAGTTTTACATAGTACTCAGGGTCTTCAAAAATATGGTCCATCGCAATTTCTTTAGCAATTGCCTTAGACTTTGTGTGTTCCATTTCTACCTCGATACCTTTTTCTAATTGAGATTTGATTTTATCTAATGAAACCTTATGTTTTTTTGCCAAATCGATTAGAGACATTCCTTCTGACTTACCACCTTCAATTTCGGACTCAGTAACATCACCACCCATAGGTTTTGTCTTTTCAGGTTGTTCTGTATTCATAGGACCAAATAATGCTCCTGAATACTGTCCTGAAGAGGCTGTTGTTGTCGCTTCTTTCGCTTCAACTTTATCTTCTTCCTTGATATCTCCAATTGATTTCATTTGTGCTGTTGTGTTTTCACCTGAATCAAGACCAGGACTTTTAAGTTTGTTTTCTTGGAATGCACGATTCAAAGAAGTCTTTATCATAGATTTTAATGAACTTTCAGTAATACTCATCACTTAACATTTTTTAGGGCTGGTTCCCAAAAACTTCTTTGGGTCCACATGAGTCTATAAAACTCTTTCATTATTTTGGCAACAATCTCATTGATGTCTCCCTTAATCTTACCTTTTTGAATTTCTTGTCTGATTTTTTCTATCATCGCAGTTTCAAATTGTTTCAAAGTATTAGAGTCAAGAAAATCTTTAATTTCTTTTCTAACAATTCCTTCAATTTCTTTTTTATCCGCTACAGAGAGTGCCATGTTTATAAATATTAAAGAGCTACCAATACACCCAAAACAATCCCTAAAATTCCTGTACCAAATCCAATTCTTTTAAGGTTCTTTTCTTTTTTATATAATCTCTTGTATTCTTCAACCATCTTCTTATTCTCATCGATGATTTGTGTTTGAGCTTGTAGATTACCATTCAATAATTTAATTTGTTGTGTTTTGTTTTCTATTAATTCATTTTGTGAAGAAATAACACTTGACAGGATTTTAACTGAATCACGAACAACACTCAATTGATTATCTAATAGTTTTTTTTCTTCTAAAACTAATAATGCATTTCTCAATGATTCACATGGTACTACACATTGTGTTGGTTTACTTGATGGTGCTGAAACGTTCTGTGAATAAATCGGTAACGTCATCATCGTCAAGACTGTTAAGACGAGCAACTTGTTTTTCATAATCTTTCTTATACTTTTTTGATTGTTTAGCTAAATCGGCTAATTCTTTATTTTTCTTTTCAATATCCTCAAGAATTTCGTTGTTTCTTTTTTCGATATTTTTAAATGCAATATTGTTTTGTTTGATTACAACATTCAAAGAATCAATAACTCTTTGTGATTCAGCAATCTCCTTTGGTCTTTGGAATGTAAAAAAGAATACGAACCATAAAATACAAATGAGTCCAATAAGACTCAAAATGTTTTTAATTTTATCCAAAGTAATCCCTTGAACAAATGATAATACTTGATTATAAATGTTTTTAATCTGTTCCATTACTCACTATCTGGCATTGTTTTCTTTCTTGAAGCCATTACCTTAGCCCATTTAGATTTGAATTGTTCATAAAACTTAGTTAGTTTATTAATCAATTCAATTAACTCACCATCTAGTTTAACCATATCACCATTGATATATACACCTGAGTTTTCACCAATAGTAAAGTAGAATTCTAAATCAAAGTCAATCACCTTACCACTCCAATCAACATTATTAGGGTAAACGTTTAAGACACCAAAATCAGATAAGTCAGAAACTTGTTCTACAAATTCATCCATAGTCTCTTGAAAGGCAACTTTTTCATCAGTTGTTAGTTCTAATTCTTTTTGGTCTTTACCATGCATCTTTAAAACACCACCAGACACTCTGTATGCTTGTGTCTTGTCTTTTTGAGGTTCAGTTTCATTATCAATATCAACCTCAATATCTTTTTCAATATCTAACGGGTCGTTTGGTATTACCGCTTCTTGAATTATCCCCTTTTGAATTAGGGTCTCACGGGTTTCATCCAACTTGGATTTTCCCAACATACTTCTTGAGTTTTCTAGAAGTCTTTTTATTTCATCATACTGGTTCATTTTCTAATATTTTTTTAAAATAATCAAAATCGAAAGCCGGACTCAAATCCGTGTTATCGGTTGTGAAGTTACTTCTTGTTACAATTCCTTCAAATTTTTCAATTCCATCTAATTTTACATTATGACCTATACAGGACGCAGGTATAGAGAACATTTCACATAAATACAAACTGAGTTCAACTAAACTCTCCATTTGTTCATTTGTGTAAGGTTCCCAAAAAAAGTGTCCTCGCCACTTTCTTTCGTATATACCTTCCTTATAAATATCTCCAATCCAATTAACATATGATGGGTTTAATGGATTTTTCTTTAACCAACCAAGGTTTTCCAAACAAATAACAATTGAATGTTTATTTTGTTGTTCGGAATCAAGAATGTTTGAATATAAAGAAGGGTCAATCATTTGAAAGACCCTTCCATCCTTTTGAATAATAAAATGTGGAATTTTATCGTACTTTCCGTTATATCTATACTTCAACGAAGAAATGTAATCCGTAACATTTCTTGATGTATGTGTAAGTACAATTTGTTTTTTTCTTTTGTTTCTACCTACCGAATTAAATCCCGTCAGTTGTTCTATCTTCAGCATTACGACTACTATATACTAATCTATTTATCTGAGGTGACTCGGGTACCTCTTCCAAAATATTAGTATCTTGCTCAGAATTATCAACCTCTAGTTCTTTTTTCAAAGACATAAGTTTATTCAACTCATTCTGTAGTCTTTCTAAATCTTCGTTAGTTGGTGTAAATTTACTTTCTTCTAATTCTCTCTCAATTTCACCAGCCTTTTTAGATATCTCGTCTAAGTTTTCAACTATAACGTCTTTATCCTGTAATGGTTGAGGACTATTATTTTTACCTTTTTCTTCAAACTTAACCAACATGTGAAGGAATGATAATGATATAAGAGGTAACATTCCGCCAGCAAATAAAGCTAAAAATCTCTTGTGTGAAATCATATTACCTGATTCAACACCAATATAAGATACTATCGGGTCTACCATCTCAACCCAACTTTGAAATTGTGCTGAGGTTACATCAATATATTGATAAGCAAAGAAGATATTACCCAAGAATTGAATTAATGTTACAATACCAAATGGGAAATAAACCTTATTACCCATTTGTGCCGATATCGCAGCTAAAGCCGCAAGTGCCGCAATTTCAATACCAACTGACAAATATATTGCCCAACTTACTGGATTGGTTATTCCGTACCAAGTAGTTACGTGAGAAATAGATACAAACGCAACAGTAAGGATTGGAACCAAAAACGCAATATAAATTATGGCTTTGAAATTTCTTTGAAACCAATTCATATTATTTCTTGTTCAATTTTTTCTCTAACTCATCAACTTTGTTTTTGATGTCAGACAAAGATGCTCTTTTATTGTCAATGTCATCTTCGTAAAGAAGGAATTCAAACATAACTTTATTTTGAGTTAACTCAATCTCTTCTTGAGTTGCTTGAGTTTCTTTTAGTGTTTGAACTTCTGTTCTTAATTTAGATAGTTCACGTGAGTCTCCACAACTTTTGAAGAAACTCAATACCGCAATTGCAAGTACGATTACGGTAAAATTCTTTTTTAAAAATTCTTTCATAGTAAAAGTGTTTAGTAAATAAATATACAGTTTATAGGTAATCAAACAATACTGAACTTTCGTTTCGTAGTTTTCTAAGTGCTTTTTCCTTAATTTGACGTACTCGTTCTTTTGTTAAGTTGAAGTCCTGACCAATATCTTCAAGAGTTCTTGGTGTTCCTGAAAGACCAAAATAGTCCTCAACAATAAGTCTCTCACGCTCGTCAAGGATTTTCATAATGTCACGTAGTTTCTCTTTTAACATCTCTGCAGTATCAAATCCTTCGTCAGGTTGTACGGCATTTGTATTCTCAATAAGGTCGACCAATGTGTCACCTTCTTCATTGATGTTCATGTCCAAATCAATAACCTTTGGAAGTGATGTAAATCTACCATCAAGTTCTGTATTGTTTTTTTGTGACTCTTTCTTTGCTTTTTGTAAGTCCTGTACTACGTTAACTGGTAGTCGAATCATTCGTGAATTCTCATTCAAGGACTGTATAATAGATTGCTTAATCCACCATACTGCGTATGAAATAAAACGTAACTTCTTTGTCCAATCGAAGTTCTTAATTGCTTTCATCAATCCAAGGTTACCTTCAGCAATTAGGTCTCCAAGTTCCATACCTTGATTTTGGTATTGTTTAGCCACCGTGATAACAAAACGAAGGTTACCTTCGAGTAGTTCTTGGTATATTGCATGTTTTTCCGCTTCTGTACAGTTACCTGAACACATCATTTCCGATAGTTCACGTTCACGGTCTGGTGTCATTACCTTAATCTTACGGATGTCTTTCAAATACATTTGAATCTCCTCTTGATTAAGAGCACTTGTTGATTTGGTTTGGTTGTCGTTGTGGTTATTTTCCATGTGAGTAGTCATCTAATAGTTTTTTCTCTTGCGAAGTTAAGGCATTTATTCCTTCAACTTGTATCTTTTCTAAAATATCATCCAAGGACGGTTCTTGAACTTTTTTCTTACTTTGTTTTTTTATTTTTTCAATATCCCCATCCTCATCATCATCTTCTTGAATACCTTCGATTAGTTTAAAATCGTTGATGATTCTATTCAAATCGATTTCCTTAAAGTTGAAATCTTCTTTTTTAAGAAAGTCATAAATAAAGTCATCCGTCGAATCTTCGTCTAATGATGGAATGAAGTCATCTGATGACAATAGGTGTTCCATAACTTTGTCAGGTCCATAAACTGACAATTTGTCAGTTTTTTCTGTCAAAAAGTACTGATTTGATTCACCTGAGATATGTGCAAATATAAAATCAGATAACTCAGCAAACCTAACCTTTGATGAAAACATACAAACAACACCATAGTCACCCCATATGTATTTCATAGTTTGTGTCGATAAAACAGGTAATAGTGTGGATACCATACCCTTGACACGTTCATCATCATTGAATACCCCGTAAACAAACAGGAGGTAAGTTCTTTCTTTTATTCGACCCATGCTTCTAATATTTATACAAAGATACTATATTTATTGTAAAAACCAAAATTATGAAAAAACTTAAGTTGAACGAAGAAGAGTTAGCATCTCTTATAGAAAAGATTGTTGAACAAAGATTAAGCCGTATATCAGAAGCACCTATGGACGATATGGAAGACGAAAATGATGACCCATTCGCAGTAGGTAAATTTGATGTAGACAACATTGACTTCGAGTTATCTGACTCAGACATGACGGACTTAGACTACTACAAGGGTCCAATGAGAAAGTTCAGAGCATCAATCTACATTGATGGTATGGTACCAATGACTGACGACGTTGAATATGATAGAAAGTTAGCTAAGGCGGTTGTGGACTATTACAGAAAAGAAATGTCAAACGCTGAATCATACATAGGAGGTATCGGATTCAAAACAAAAGACATCACAAAACCTTTTGATAAAGATTTTTAAAAAAAGATTTACACTTTGATAAAACCAAATATATTTATTTGAAATTCAAAAATTGATGTCCAATCGAAATCGAAATAATCAAAGTTAGAAAGTATAGAAGAATCCGTCATTTGACGGATTTTTTTTTGCTATATAATTTTTTTTGCCCAAATAAAAATAAACAAAAACAAAAATAGAATATGAAAAACACAAAAACCTACAACGAACTAGTTCAAAAAATGAGACAGTTCTTTCTTGACAAGAACTTTGTCGAAGTACCAACACAGTCAAGATTATCAATCCTCGCAGCTTGTGAGAACCCACACTCCGTAAAAACATTTGAATACAACGGAGAAATTTGGCCCCTACCCCAAACAGGTCAAATGTGGTTAGAATACGAACTTCTTAAAAACCCTGAGTGGGAAGGTGTATTCTGTATCTCAACGTCTTACCGTGAAGAAAAGAACCCAATCCCTGGTAGACATGAAATGATTTTCCCAATGTTTGAATTTGAATCAAAGGGTGGTATGAAAGAACTTTTGAAATTAGAATCAGAACTTTTAGAACACCTCGGATTTGATTCACCAGTCGAAGTTAGTTACGAAGAAGTGTGTGAAGAATACGGTGGTGTTCCAATCTTGGAAAATGAACACGAACAAAGAATGTGGGAAGAGAAAGGTTCTGTCATCTCACTTCAACACTTCCCAAGAAGAACAAACCCATTTTGGAACATGAGACACAACAACGGTGAGATTTTCAATAAGGTAGACGTTATCCTTTACGGACAAGAGACCATCGGCTCTGCTGAACGTTCTTGTGACGTAGAGAAGATGAGAGAGATGTTCTATACAATCGAAGATGGTGGTTATTCTGCCAAGTTGTTTGAACTGTTCGGAAAAGAGAGAGTTGAAAAGGAGCTTGACGAGTTTCTATCTATGAGTTTCTTCGAGAGATTCGGTGGTGGTATTGGTCTTACAAGAATGGCAAGAGCATACGAACTAATGAAACAAGAAGAACTTGAATTAGTTTAATCCTTAGAATATCTGAAATTACAAATGGGTTTTCCGTTAACCAACGGCATCCCATGTTGGTCGAAGGTGACGGTCTTTACCGTCACCTTTTTGTTTTTAAACCGACCCATGAGAATAACATCCCCTACCTTGATGTCTAATGTTATCATTCCGTAATCTCTTTAATCTTCAACTTCTTAAACGGTCCAAATCCTGAGAAGTTACCGTGTGACATCCACAAATTTTCGAGGGGGAGGACGAACTCCCGCTTTTTATCGTCCACCCCCGTGATTACAACTTTTACTTTCATACCAACTCAACTTTTTCTTCGTTCATAACATATGCCATACTATCCCAAGTTTTGGCTTTTACCGCTTGGTATTGGTGTTGACTGTAAAGTTCGGTGTTAATCCAACAAGAGTTGATTACACCCACTTTCAAACCTTTCAACATATCTTGGTCAATCAACTTGATTTTCTTACCTACTCGAGCGAAGACTGTGAGCCAGAAGTTTGAACCTTCAGCCTTGAACTCTACAGTTTGGATTGCTCCTTTTTTGAACCAACCCAAAACTTGACTTGGGTCTTTTGAAAAGGTTTCGTTGACTACCTCGTTGAACTCAACTACAGTCATGAATCCTGCTTTACATTTTGATACTACTCGGAATTGACCTTTGTTTCCTTTGATGAAATCTACTTTGTTCAATTTCACGATGTCGATGATGTTGGTGGTTGTGGTGGTGTTTGTCATAGTTGTGGTTGTTTAACAATACAAATATACTACACCCGTTTGGAATAACCTACAACTTGGTAAAAATCTTTTTTACCATCACAGTAATCTTTTACCAACTCCAAGAGGGTCTTGAACATGAAAGCACCTTTTGTTTGTTTTTCACATCGGATAAATAACTCAATGAACGCAGTCAAGGTTTCTACTGAATAATAACCATGACCATCCATTGAGCTATAATCTGAATTACCGTACAGTGACAACTCATAACTATTTCGTTCATCTACACTTTGGAATGGTTCCATCTGATTGTATTTACTCAACATCGTAGTCACGTACTCACCAACAGTAGTTTTACTTGTCTCACATTTTACCAATAGGTCTACAATCCAATGTGTATGACTAGGTGTACGAAGTCTCTGACCAGGACTTTTGTATTTGACTATAAAATCTAAGTCAGGATTGTCTCCACGAAATCCTTGATAGATGGCAACTACTGTACCATCCCCCATAGTATAGGTTTTCAAAGGGTGATGTCTTACATCACTTCCTTTTACTTTATATGAAAGGTCCATGGAGCAAATATACAAAAAAAAAGGGTGATTACTCACCCTCATAAAAAATTACTTCAACACCACTTTCTTGGAACATTTGTAGACTTCGTTTTGCATGTTCATCCCAATGCTCACGGTTCTTTGTAGTGTCTTCAGTCTTACAGTAAATGGTTCTAATACCTGAACTGATTATACCCCTCGCACAGTCACTACATGGTATTCCACAGGTAAGATACATTGTTGTATCACGAAGAGACACACCGATACGAGCTGCGTTGTAAATAGCATTACGTTCGGCATGTTCAAACCAAAAGTATTTTTCAGGTCTTTGTTGACGTTCTTCAACATCATCGTCTATACCACGAGGGAATGAATTATAACCCGTTGTTACAATCTCATTATCTTTACCAACTATTACAGCACCAATCTGAGTTCTACGGTCTTTTGATTTCAGTTTTACCGACTCTGCGATGTTCAAAAAATATTCAGTCCAATTCATTAGTAAGGGTTGTTTGATTATATATGTTACAAAAATTTTGTAACTGTTGTTCTGTTAGTTCAGGAAATATAGTTGGATAAATTCCTTCAGTCAATCTATGATATGATTCCAAGTATGATAACTTTTCTCTTATTACCATAGTACTCATGAATTTTTCGATTGGCCAAAACCACACTCTATTACAATCTATATTCTTGAGTATATTATTAATATCCTCTTTAATATGTTCTATTTTTTCCCATTCATAATGGTCCAACAAAAGAGTATCACAACTACCCTTGTAGTCTATAACATCGCAGTTGACTATGTTCAGTTTATCAAGTATGTGTGGATTATGTTTTGAGTGGTATTTTATAACTGACTCACTTCGTTCAATAACAGTTATATTTGTTACTCTCGGGTTTTCCAAAAGCCAAGATTCCCTTAATAGAAATCCCAAACCAGTACATATACAATTCCCTTCGGCTAATTTGAAGTGTGAGTATTGTTCAGAAACTTCTTTGAGTGTCTTTTTACTCAACGCCATCCATTGTTGAGAGTCAATGAAGAGTCTGATGTAGTTGTCTTTAGTTGCAACTTTTAAATCATCAAACTCATCATCAACAATATTTGGTAATTCATATTGTAGTTCGTTCAATACAAATTGTTTCCAAGGATGCATTTATTGAACTACTTTAGAAACGTTATTTGTTTTTTCAATCTTAACAATACTATCAGCCCATTGTGATACCATAGGGTTGTGAGTGATTACCAAAATTTTCTCAAAGTAATCCTTAATCTTGTGGAAGAATTCTGCCACCATCTCTAAGTTGTCATTAGAAATCTTTCCGAATACCTCGTCAAATACAACAATGTTTGGTTTTGGTAGAGAACAAACTTTTGAGAGTACGGCTCTAAGGGCTAAAGAAGCAATTGTTCTCTCATAACCTGAACCTGATGACATCAACTTTTCAATTGCCGTTGAGTTGTCAATCATCCAAAACTCAACCTCGTTTTTATCCGAGATTCTAACTTCTAATTTGAATTCTGCAGAATCCATAAGAAGTCTCTGAAGTTCTGAATTGATTACAGGCATCATGTTCTTCATAATCATCTTGGATATACCGTTCTTACCATATATCTCCAAGTACAATTTGTAGATTTTACCTTTCTCTTCTTCCTCTGCAATTTTTTCAATGTTCTTAAGATTATCAGAAATCTTTTCCTGATGTCTTGAGATGTTGTTTGTTGATGTAGTTATTTTGAAGTTGATTCCATCTTTTTCTTTTGATAATTCACCAAGACGGATATCCGCTTTCATCAACTTTTCATCAATCTTTTTGTTCTCTTCAAGTTTTTGTTGGTTGTCTTTGAAATTTTGAAGTTTAGTTTGAATCTCTTTCTTCTTAATCTCAAATGACTCTACTTGAATCTCCAACTTCTCCTTGATTAGTTTGTTTCTTTCGTACTGGTCAAACTCAGCCTTAAGTTGTGTGAATGACTTTTCCTTCTCAATAGCACCATCTAACAAAATAGAACTGTTACTTTTGTCAATGTTCAAGTCATTCAACGTACCCCTCTTCTTTTCAGTGTACTCTGACTGAGCCAACACAATACCACAGTATTGACACTGTAGACCCCCATCAAATTCTTTTAACTCTGATTCAATGTCTTTAATCTTTGAGTCCAAAGAACCAACCTTTACCCTTAATTCCGAAACCAATTCCTTGGCATTATCATGTTGGTCTTCATGATAATATTGGGAAGGTTCCACAACATTGATTGTATTAATCTGAGCTTTGGTATCAGATATCTTACTATCATAACCAAGAATCTCTGTTTGCAAATTCTCAGGATTAATTCTCAGAAGTTCAGCATCCAAACCGGTATGTTTCTGTTTTAAAAGTCCCTCTCTGAACTCTTGTCCTGTTTTAATTCTTTGTTCTGACTCTTTTAATTCAGTTTCATAATTCTTGATGTTTCCCTTTTCCGTTTCAATCGAAGTATTGTGTTCTTCAATTTGTTGTTTCAAAGTGTTAACATCGTAGATGTTTGAAATCATACTCTTGGAGAAATTAGAATACATCTCTTTGGCAGTATCCTCCTTGAGTTTTAATGAGTCAAGTCCTAAGAATCTTGATAGGACCGCCCCTCTCGCTGTCGGTTTGGAATCAATTAATTCTTCTAAGTTTGTTGCTGTGGTTAAGATGGTCATCAAAAAGTCATCCATACTCCCGATAGATGTCTTAATGAACTGTTCCGTCTCTCTTCTTTGTTCTCCTGTAAAGTTTTGAAGACTACCGTCACCGAGTTTCTTGAAGAAGTCTAGTTTGGTACTAACGTTCCATTCACCTTTCTTTGACATCTTCCTTTCAACTTCACGGACAATGATGTAATCTTCTCCATCAATCTGAATCTCACCCTCAACACTAACCTTATTGACATCTCTAAATCTATTGAAGATTTCTTCTGCTTTACCAGTCTTTGTCGTTGTGTTGAAGAACAAGAATAATAGGAGGTCTACAGACAATACCGTCTTACCACCGAAGTTCGGTGGATTTGACTCTACGGTTGCAATCCCTTTGACTTTATCAAAGTCAAGGACTTGATTGTCACCGAAAGATAAGAAGTTAGAAAATTTAATCTTCTTGATATACCATTTTTTGAAAGACGTAACTTCAGTTTTTTCAGCTGCGATTTTTCTTTCAACAACTGAGTCGAGTTCTAACACCTTCTCTTTAACCTCTTGTGAATGTTCTCCATTTTCAAGGTATTTGATTATCAACTCACGTTGGTAGTTTTCATCCAAGATATTCATGGAGACATCAACAGATTGCATAACGTCTTCTGACGACTTAACTTTAGTTACCACATTAATGTTCTTTGATTTGTACTTCTGTTCAAAGTACGACTTTACCCTCTTGATTCTTTCTTGGGTGAAATTCTCAGGAAGGTCTTCCCATACCACTTGTACGTATGGATTTTCTAATGTAGTTACATCTAGTTTGTGTGTCATGTAGGTATAATTTAAATCTTTTGGTGGATTGAACAAATCCATTAGAGCTTTATTTGGAAATCTTGTGATGTCGATACTTCTTGATTATCGACACTACCCTGACGATTCTTCTCCTCACGGAGTACTTCCATTTGTCTCATCATTTCTTGTTGCCACATGGTTTGAATTTTCTTCTGTGCTCCCTTAATTTGTGCATTTCTTGCAGCAACTTTCTTTCTGTGTTCTTTAGCTTTTTTACCCATTGTTGTTTTTTCTTTGTTCTTTATAATCTAATAAAAATCCTACAAAAACCAAAATATTCATACCAAAACTTGCAATTATTTCATGAATATCTTGATAAATGTTTGTCATGAGATGGACATGACCTACCATCCAAAAAGGGATAGATAGATTCGAACTAATCCAAATCAAAAGATATCTCAAAAAGAATTTAAACTCTTTGAACATCTTACTTGTTTTCAAACCACTCTACGATTGCATTTATTGCCCATACACCTCCCGACGCCAACATACCATCGAAGAATACTCCGATGATTGGGTTGATTCCAAGAGTTTGAGTAAAAGGTGAATGAACCAATGCCCCCATAAAAAACCCAACCCAAGTAGAGGTACACATCATACAGGAGATAAGTCCTGATATAAAATTACCAATACCTTGAAATGGTGCATAAGGATTGTTTCCCCATTTATGAATAGATTCACGAATACCACTGAAGATACTCCCGTACACTAAAATTTGACTCATGCCGTAGGCGGCGATTAACCACATTAATAAAATCATTTTATTTCGTCATTTAAATTTGTTGATGCCAAAAAGATGGCTCTTTTGTTTGGCTGTTCCTGTAATAATAGAACATCCTTTCGTAATTGTAAAATAAGTTTATCCTTTTCTCTCATCTGTTCTCTCAATTCTTGTAGTGTTTTTTGAAGAGCATCCATCTTAGGTTTCAACGAGTTTTCAGTTGTTTCATTTTTAACAACAACTGAAAGTTTGTCTAAAGAATGTCTAAGTTCATCTAGTTCTGAATCCTTTTTAGACATTTCTTTTTGGAAAATATTTTGCATTTCTGTGGTTATAGTGGAAAATTCTCGCTCTTTATCGGTTATTTCCCCCTCTTTAGTGGAAAATTTTTGTCTAAGTTCATCTAGTTCTGAATCCTTTTTAGACATTCCATTTTCCAACTGTTGTATTTTTAACAACAGTTCATTTTCACTACTGTTGTCGTAAATTGTTACGATTTTTTCGACAGGGACTTCTTTGATGACTTCTTTGATGACGACTTTTTCCACAGGAATTTCCTTAGTGACTTCAACGATTTTTTCAACCACTTTCTCAACTGGAACTTCCTTGATGATTTCTTTGATGACTTCTTTTTCAACTTCTTTAATTATTTCTATTGGTACTTCTATTAGTTTTTCTTCAACCTGAACAGTTTTTCCCGGATTTAATAGACCATGCTTTTCAATGTAATATCCTTGCATGAAACATTCCTTAATGAACTCTTCTTTTTCAAGTTCATTCAATTTACAAAACGACTCAATGTCCTTGAGTTCTTGTTTTGTTAAATCAATAATTAAGGAGTTGTTCTGTTCCATTTTCTAAATCCGTTATGTCGGATATTTTAAACTTTAGAAATGGTTTAGGATTTGGTAAATCAACAAACTGATAGTCATCAGTCTTCAGATTATAAATACCGTAACCGTGTTTTCTTATTGTTTCACCAAAATTTTGTTGAATGGTCGAGCCAACCATGTAAGCACGTTTACCACCGGGAATATCAAATATCTGACGCTTATGAATATCACCACAAAGAACAATATCGCAACCGGCAAACCTATCAGTGTCATAACCATCCTCAAAAGTATAACCAATATCTGTCTTAAGACCGACAATAGGTCCGTGAAAAAGTCCAATTTTGAACTTGTCATTTTTTTCAATTTCAGGTTTAATATTATGTTCTGTTAGAGAATAGACTACCCATTCAACATTTGAGTCCGAATATACACCCTTATCTTTATAGTAAAAAACCATTTCATTATTTAATGAGTCAACTATTGGTGATAATGCATCAACTCGTTGCAGATTGTTTTCCAAAAAATCGTGGTTACCAATGATAACAATCGTTTTTGCTATCTTGGAACACTCAGTAAGAGTCCAAGCAACAAAATTAATCAACTCAGGTGTCATTTGATTTTTGGAGTGAACTAAGTCACCAGTGAAGACAATACGGTCAGGAGCAATTTCTCTCCATTGACCAAACATTTCTTCAAGTATTGAGCGGTATAATTCGTGGTCTTTAAATAACCTTACATGTAAATCTGAAAAGTGCACTATTTTCTCTATCATAACTTTAATAATAAGAAAAAATTATAGACAACTCAAATATCTTTCACCTCTATCACACAAAAAAGTTACAACAACACCTTTTGGATTTGTTTCTTCAATCCATCTTTCAGCCGCCAATACATTTGCTGCCGCTGAAATACCAACGAAAAATCCAGTTTCTTTGGCTAAACTTCTTGACCTTTCTTTCGCATCTTCAGTTTTAACGGTGATGATATCATCAACCTTTTGTAAATCAACCAAAAATTTAGAACCGTCTCCAATACCTTGTATACCGTGTAACCCTGGTTGACCTCCACTCATTACAGGCGACTCTGCAGGTTCTACCGCAACTATCTTCATCATTGGTACCTTCTCTTTCAATGCAAGACCTGCACCCATCAAAGTACCACCAGTGCCTGTACCACTAACAAAACCTTCTAAGAACAACCCTTTTGACTTAATTAAGTCGTTGTAGATTTCCTTGGCTGTAGTTTCTCTATGTGCCAAAACATTCATTGGGTGAGCAAATTGATTACAGTTGAACCAACCATTTTGTTCCGCCAACTCATTTCTCAATCTAATTGCTTCATCAAAATTACCTGCGCTTACTTCAATCAATTCAGCACCGTATAATCTTAACATTTGTTTTCTTTCATCACTCATATTTGACGGCATCACAATCTTACAATTGTACCCTCTTTCCGCAGCTAACCAAGCAAATGAAATGCCCATATTACCCGATGTTGCCTCAATAATAGTATCACCTTTTTTCAATATTTTACGTTTTTCCGCATCATTAATGATGTAACTAGCGGGACGGTCTTTAATAGAACCCGTTGGATTCATAAACTCCAACTTAGCAAATAGTTTGTCAGATAACTGGTGAATACCAGTTTTTCCTATACGGTCAGAAAGTCTCATTCTTTTGGATTTAAAATGTCATATTCATCGTTGATATGTCCACAAGAGTCACATGCAAATGTTTCCATAGGTTGGTATTGGTCTTCACTTGTACCGACCATGAACTTACTGATTTTTTTGATTATCGTGACTTTCTTAAAAAAAGGACTCTCACATTTTTCACAGGTTACATTTGGACACTCCAAAAGATTTACCCTTAACTGATTTTGTTCCATAGTTATCGTTTTAATTGACAGAATGATACGATGATATATCGTTGTCCTGTAAGAACTGGTAAACCTCCATGTCTGTGAGTTATCTGACCCGGGTGAATTGATATCTCACCCTTCTTACCTTTTAGTTTACTCTTTTGATTTGGGAAATATGTTCCACCACCTTCAAAGTCTTCGGTGTTCAAAGTGACTACTGAAGTTATCTGGCTCATATCGTGGTGAAGAGCCAAATGGTACTGAGCGTATGGGTGGTACCTTGCCAAGAAATTCTCTGAGTGCATCTTCAACCAAGAATCTTCTTCAAGTTTGTACATGTACTTAGCCATAGGCCAAATGTACTCCTCTAATATATCTTGATAGATTTCTTGGAATCCAAGTGTTTGAAGAACCATGTCTGTTGTTGGATAGTGTTCGTGTCTGTCCACGGTCCAACAGTTACAAGACTCAGCCTCATCGATTATGTAATCACAAAAATCCTCAGTAAATGCGGGTATTGTGTAAATGTTAGGAAGTTCTTCCATAACATACATGTCCCACTTTTTACTCAAAAGTTCGGGACGTAAAAATTGTGCCTTCCACCCTGCTTTATCCTTAAAGTAGGTAAATAACTCAGGGTGTATTGGGTTTTTCTTTTTGACTTCCGTTTTCTGTTCCATATTCTCTTGCTAATCTTAATCCGACACTTACAAACCATCCCCCAACAAATCCAAAGAGGAATGGATATTCATCACCATATATAAGTAATATCATACCCATACATGAGATAAAATATGCCCAAAAATATTTAGTTAATTTTATCATTATGGTATTAGGTAGCTAAACAAATTATATCTTTCACCTTTGGATATTAACCTAATACCGTATCTGTGTGTTATCTGACCAGGGAACATATAAAGATGTCCCTGTTTTGGTTCTATTACTGAATCATACTTTGGGAATACAAATTCTCCACCGTTTGATTTTGAGTCCAACTTTATGTAACAAGTGATGTCCACATAATCATGATGAAGTCTAATGTCTTGACCCTCTTTCATTTTCTGAATCATGTTATCACCTTTAACCTCTTTAAATCTTGTACCCTCAGTTCTCCACCTGTGATAAGAGATGCTCATTGCATATTTTCTAAGAACATCATTCATCATTTCATCCATGTTAAGGTCTTTAAGGTGTACAACATCAACACTGGTACCCCACCTTGGAATTTGTTTCCAAGTAACTCCCGATAGGTTTTCAACTAATTTATCACAGAACTCTTCGGTGAAGAATGGTATTTCCAACACATCAGGACAGGGTTCATTTAGCATCAAATCCCATTCACCCGACCTAAGTTCTTTACGTAGGTATCTTTCTTGCCATTGTTCAACATTTGACCAATCATATATCTCAGGATATTTCATAAAATAAAAATAATATTTGTTTATTTTAAATAAAGACCCATGTCCATTTCTAGTATTTTGTTGATAACTTCTTTGGGTACTCTGAACTCTTCATATTCAGAATTTTCCTTCAATAAAACAACAATACACCCAAGAAGTTTCATTTTCTCGTACTTGGTACCTTCTAACATCTTCAATAATAATTTACCGTAAAAAGGTAACTGAAGATAGTAGTGACCCAAAGCAGTACTTGGGTAATTCTCAAATGGTGAATACATTGGTTTAGTAAAATCATTTGTCTTAAAATTCTTTTCTTTGTTTGTTTTCCAATCCGTAATCAACAGACCAAACCCATCACCTGTTGCGTTTAAACTTAACCATACCTTGTCAGGTTGTCCTACGTATCCAAGTTCAGGATGGCCCAAAACTATTTCCGTATCTAACAAAACAAGATTTCGTTGTTCTGCCAAGTTTAGGTATTTTTTACCCGCATTAATCATACTGTCACCCTTGGTAATTTGTCCAAGGTCACACTCAAAAATTGGTTCACGAACTGACTTGAAATTACCGTATCTCGATATCACCTCTTTTTCTAAATTGAAGTGAACTCGTGACCCCATGTTAGACGCATAGTCACCAGCGGCTTTCCACTCGTCAAGAAGTCTTTGAGTCTCAACTCGGTCACCTTTTGCCTTGTTGTATGCAATTTCCTCAGCGGGAAATTCTTCATAAAAATTTTTTAATACTTTAGATACTGACGGAAAATTGTTTCTGTAATTTCCATCAACATCCCTCATAAAATATATGTGGTCGTCCTCAATAAACGACAACTCAAACTCATTTCTTTTTTGCTCTAAGATTTCTCGTATCTCTTTGGCTATTTCATTTAAATTAATCATCTTTCCATTTTTATATAACATTCAGGTGGAATTTGTCCTCTCAAATCACCTAAGTCTTTATCTATTGGTAGTTTAACTATATCTATTCTACCATATAGTTTACCACCACTTAATTTATCATAAACTTTTTTTGCATCTTCCCAAGCATCACCGTCCAAACAAATTATTATACGCCCTTTACATGTATCATATAATTTTTCCCATAACAAATCAGAAAGGTACTTACCCAACAAAGGTATTGAATTAGGTACAAAGAATCCATCAAACACACCTTCAACTAGAAACACATCTTTGGTCCAATCAATTCTACTTTCATTGAATATGAGAGTTTCTTTTGGTAGTGTTGGGTTCTTATATTTTACTTTCGCATTTGTTGCCCACGAACGAGCGACGAAGTAATTCAACTCACCTTTGTAATCGTATGAAGGGATAATTATTTTACCAGCAAAAGGACCCTCTGTAGTGAATCCAATGTCGTAGAACTCAATCATCTCATCGGTTACCCCACGTCTTTTTAAGTAATTGTAAGCCTCTCGTCTTGGTATGTGTGCAGGGTGTACGTCTTTGAACTTACTGTAACCTTCAGGTAATTTAATTTTTTCGTATACCTTTTCTTTTTTCTCAAACTCATCAGGTCTGATTAGTTGGTAAACTTCCTTATCTTTTTTAGAACCCCACTTATCTATTAGTTTACCCAAGTGTCCTTGAGTACCGTGTGTTTCAGAACATGCCCAACATTTAAATACGTGTTGACCGTAGTTAACTTCCAAGTTACCTTTTCCATCACCATGGTCCATACCCTTGATGTCGTGAGAACATACTGGACAGTCAAATGAAATCTGCGCTTTGTTATCGTAGTGGGCATGAGGTTCCCCTAACATATTAACCAAAAGGTCAATTACTAAAGATTCATCACGCTCCATAACTTACTAAAGATAATAAATTATGAAGTTAAATCAAATCACCATAAACCGTTCATTTTCATATAACCTCTAACACAGGTATATGCATCCGCTTGGTCAAAATTTTCTTTCTTAAGTGTATTGTTTTTGGTGTATAACCAAGTGATTTGTGGTTCAGCATCAGAAACTAATTTCCAAACAACTTCTTTTTTGTCGACACTTTTGTCAATACCACCAAACAACACATCTTTATTTCCTTTACCTTTTTGTACTAACTGAGGCCATGCAAATCTTCTTGAATTACTTGTAGAAATATATGAAGGAACAATACCCAAGATTGTATAGATTGAACGAGAAATCATTGAGTTGTATCTTAACAACGTTCCAACTGTCCAAATATTGTTTGAGTTCAGTAATGGTTCTTCAATAACAACTTTTGTAATACCTAAATCCCTGTAACCCTCTAACTTTTCTTCGAAAGCATCAACCTTCATAAGAAGTTCTTCAATCTTATCTTCAGGTTGTGGTTTAATAACGGGTGAGAAGTGTGTTAACTCCAATAATTTCTGCGTTTGAATCTCAAACAAAGACCATCCAATAGTTTTTGTGGAGATATCCAACCCCAATACCTTCGGGGTGTTCTTTAAATCTTTTGCCATATTCTTAAAAATCTAACTTAATCTTGTACTGTTGTACCCCCTGTCTTAACTCAGGAGATTGTACCTTACTGATAATCATAAGGTCTTTGTTTGAATTATAAAGACCAATTTCTGTAACGTAAGGAGGAACAGCACCGTTCCAAGTTGGATTTGAAGAATGTCCGAATTGTGCCTGACCTAAATTAACCATGTATTGCATTTCATAGATGGTTGCTTGGATGTCAGTTTTTAAAGAACCGTAGAAGAAATACTCACTACCAAAATTCATTTGAGTATCTCCTGTTTGTGGTAAATCTATGTAGTTTTCTAAACGATAGTAGTTGGTTGCTCCTGTATACATATCGTTTGTAAGTTGTAGTGTTGTACCTGTAAGTCCTGAGAATGTAATATAACCATTTACTGAAGTTGCAGATAATTGGTCAGTTACATCAATCTCTAACCAATTCGCAGGATTTGGTCTTGTTGAACCTGTTACAAGTTGTGCTAATATTTTCATATTATTAGCAGTAAATCCTGATGGTGTACTACCCGGAGTTGAATTCAAGAATGGGAATTCACCCGCAAATCTAATCGTAATATCCGCAGTATCAGGAGGACAGTCAGGATTTGTTCCTGAAATACTCGTGTAGTAATTACAATGTAATGATTGTGTGAAGGCAGTATTTGTGAAAGTGTAAGTCACCCACATAGTCTGACCTGTACCTGAAAGAACACCAATATCACTACCCGCAGTATTGTTAAATGTGTTTGGTACAATAAGACCTAATTTAGGTGCCGGTAAAGTCCAGTTTCTATTTGACTTGTATGACATAGCAGCAACTAACTCTTCATCATCAATAGTTAGAATTTTTAAGTCAGGCCATACTTTACCTACTCTGTTTGGGTATCCATTGCTATTTGGGTTAGTATCCCAAAGGTGATAATATCTAAGACCTGGGTCTACCTGATTTGAGTTAACTTTTGATTGAATGTATTGAACCTCGTCCAAGTTTAAACTATCAAAACCTCTTGGGTCAGTGTAGAATGACTCACCCATTGTCGCACCTGTTGATTTGTGCCACATTAACCAAGGTAAATCTAATCTGAAGTTACCTAACTGACCTGTAGCACCAGACTGTGTTGGGTCAAATATTTCTGTAGCAAATTTCTCACCATAGAAGTTATCAATATCATGATTAGTGTAATGAATTATTGCCACCGCTTTTTGATTAGATGGTGACAAATTAATTTGTTCGGCGAATGAGTTATAATAGTAAGTTGAACTTGTGTCACTCTGACCACCATTTGAGTTGTATCCCAAATATTCTTTAGTACCGCAATATCCTGTTGATTGGAAATAATTGTAGTCCAAATCAGGATACGCATATCCTGCGGGCGATTCAGTCCACGGAATGTTCATATTCCATATCTTTACAAAATCACTTGATATGTCACAGTTTGATTCAAAATTAAATGCATCTGTTGGCCAATAATATGAAGGTGTGAATGCGTCGTAGAATGGTTGCATTGCCGACGGAAAGAAATAAACTCTCGCATTTCCTGTAACACCCATTGCTGAAAAATCAGGAATAGTTCTGTCAACTTCAACTGTTACTGTACCTGTCGTGGCTGTTGTACTACCAGTGATGGCAACAACCTGATAAAATAATATTGGGAAGTTTCCTGTCCATGTTCCACAGTTACCTACACCATCCATATAAATCACACAGTAGTTACCCACTTGAGTATTTGCCGTGTATGATTGACAAGCAGAATACGATAAATCAAACGTGTTTCCTGATGCAAAATTAGAAAGGTCTGCAATCCAACTTGATGAATATGTATATGCTGATGTTGTAAACGCACTGAATGAACCTGTATCACCAGTAAAGAATCCTAAAGGTGCTGCCGAATTGAATATATCATCAACCTGCGAATTTTGAAATGGAATTCCAAATGTTGCTCCTGAATTTGAATCAACATATAATGGGTACTTAATTTCTGCTTTATTTTTCTGAGGAACTGGTGTTTTATTTTGTATGTTATAATCGGCTTGAAGTACATTAAAAGTAGAAATATTTCCATCTACACAATCATAGCAAACTTCACTATCCCCCACTTGGAAATACGTAATGTCAAATAATCCTTTTGACATGGCTTGTCTTCCCGCATCTGTTAGTACGGTGTTAATTAAACCTGAGGTATTTTTGAGTATATATCCCATATTCTGATAAATAGTTTGATATTAATTTTTAAGTTACGTTAGTAGTGTTTGTTAATTGTATAGATGTTGCCGATGGATTTGGTATTCCACAACTTGTTCCTGAAAGTGATACTGTATTGACAGATAAACTGTCATTTGTAGAACCATAAACAGGACATGCAGCTTCTTCAGGGAATGGGTTAGTAATAATTGAAGTGAGTGTACCACTCAAACTACCACCATAAGGTATTGTTACTTGGTATGTTCTTGTGAATGCTGAGTAATCCTGTGCTGAATTTGGACAACCTGAAACTCCGTTTGTTCCTGTAGTTACAGGACTTGCCGCTGTTAATGTTGCCGTTGCACCACCCACTCCATTGATTGTAAATCCTGAACTGAAACTTGCATTTTGAGTTGGTGATGTTAACTTATTGTTGTACTGTATGTGTGTTTGAACCAAATTAAAGGTAATTGATGCACCTAAAGGTAATGGTGGATTCACGGTCGCAGTCCAATTCATTGTCTTCGTGGCACTTGTAGATGAAATCAAACCATTTGTAGTTGATTGATTCAATACGATAGTATACTGTGTTGTTTGGGAACCGGCACCTAAAGTATAAGACGTATTTAAGGTATCATTATTTGAATCAGTAATTGTAATTACACCTGAACCTGAACACAAACCACTAAAGAAGTTTGATGATTGACTTGGTCCATAATTTACTTGGTATGTGTATGGTGGTACACCACCCGAAGCGTTAACAGTTATTGTACCATTACAAACACCCAAACATGTTTCATTTGTTTGTGTTAACGTAGCATATAAAGGAGCCGTAGAACAACTACCACTTATCATAGTCCAATTCTGTCCTACAACAGTTGAACCTACGTTTGTCCAACTACCCAATGGTGAATAACTCAATGTTGAGTTTATCATAATACCAGTACCTGTCCATCCTGACAAGTACCAATATCCGTTTGTTGGGTTGAATACCGTATTAAATGTTGTTCCTGTGAAATAAGGATAATATCCATTATACCCTGCAAATCCAAAGTCGAACTGGCTTGAACCATTGTAATTCTGTAAACAAATTTGTGAAGGTGCACTTGGTACTGGCGTTGGTGTTGGTGTAGGTGTAGATGTAATCGTTGGTGTTGGTGATGGTGCAAATACATTACATGTTGTAGTTGCGGTATAATCACCGTAGTAGTCTATTACAGTGGCAGAATAAATTCCTGCAGTTACACCTGTTAATGAAGTTGTATTTTGAGCACCGTTACTCCAATATATTGTGTAAGGAGCGGTTCCACCTGTTATCACCAAACTCATTGAGCCGTCATTTGCCGATGTCGAGGATGCTGGTACAGTAACACAGTTAACCCCCATCGGAAAGATGGTTACAACACTACAACTATTTCCACTTATTATTGCCATATTAACATCCTCCCCCTACGTTACAGATAAAACTAATACCATCATATCCGTCATTATAGTAAATTTTACCACTTCTTTGGAAGTATCTACCAGGTGCAAATGCAGTTGTTAAATATACATTTGTATACATGATTACCCCATCATTTAATGTAGTTGCAGAATACGGAGTATAAAGAGTAATTCCAGTTCCTCCACCTGTTAATCCACAAGGGTCACATTCAACACCGAATGACCAAACCACATTCCAAGCCCTATACGACGGTAATGGAATTGGTGTCCCGACACAAGCAGCACATGAGTTATATACTGTTGACGGTGTTCCAAAATAATTACCCGTATAATCTGTTCTAATATATCCTGGTGGTGATGAGTATGGTGCAGTAAACGCCCCAACATAAGACCAACAGGTTCCACTATAATTAATTGTTTTACCAGTTGTTGTTACACCAGATACTGGTTGTGTTTGAACAACTACTCTGTTACTACCTGTACATGCTGAGAAAACATATAAAATATTTACAGGTAATGATGATGTAGGTGTTGGAGTTACCGTAGGTGTAACCGTAGGTGTTATCGTACTTGTTGGTGTTGGTGATGGTGATGGTAAATACGCAGAACAATCCACTAATTGACTTACAATACCATTTATAGTTATTGTTGAAGAACCTTGAAGTTCTCTTACATATGTGACTGCAGTCAATCCTGATGTACCAGCACTAAAATTAAAATTACCAACAAATGTAGTCCCCGTAGTAATTGGTGTATTACCCGACAATAACAAATCATCAACATAGTAAATCGATGAGGTGGTACAATCAATAAGTTCTTTGACGGTTCCACAATCGAAATACTTATCACAAATTGTATAGGTAACGGTTCCTGTTGACATTTAATTTTATTTCTAGTATAAGTATTTATTAAGTCCCTTTTTTTAGGATTCCTTTCTCAAACTACCATCATAAAATTCAAATCGGTCGTGCTCAGTTGGTGTCAAAAGTAACATTGCTGGTTTGATATTTTTCTTGATGGTTTCTTGGAAGATATAACTCATCCAAGTCTGTTCAAATGGACGAACCCACTTTTCAGTTAAGAACATTTTTTTGTTTCCTGTTTTGGTTACAACTTGTGGCCAGTTACAGTAATAGATTTCACCATCAACAAACGGAATACCATTCAAGCTTCTGATATTATTGAATTTGGTTCGTGGAGCATTAGGGTCTTGACCTTGAACAGGTAGTAGATTTTTTTCAGGCCAGTGAGAATCTCTGAAAGATTGTGGAACGTTATACCAAGACCATTGTACACCATTATCCCCATAGAATTCACTGTAATTAAATTTAACAAAATCGTAATCATGTTTTTTTGCAATTTCAATTACATTATTGTAAAGATTTGGTACATACCTGTTAAATCCGTTACGACAAACTTTTCCTTGATTAGGGTAAAAGAACATATCATCTTCAAAGAAGAAATAAAAATCAAAATTATTTTCATCTGAATGTTCAGCAATCCACTGTCTCCCACCACAAATACCTAAGTTGTCTTTTTTGATATGTTCAAAACCGTGTTCTCTACAAATCTTGGAGTATTCCTCAGTTGTTGATAAATCAGAAGAATTATCAAGTAAAAACTTTTTTGGTTTAGTAATAAAGTTTTCATCATATGAGTACATTGACTCGATTAATGTTTTAAACTGTTTTGGACTATTGAATGTAATAACATAAAGAGCGGCATTATTCTCATCTAAATTGTCATTTTCAGAAATGATATTTTTTTTGTTTTTTCTTTCAAGTCTGTCATATTTCAAGTCTTCAAAAAACTTACCAAATAACCCATTAGATTCAATCTCAAAATAATCAACTAAGTCTGCATGTTTATAGACCATGATTGAGAAAATACTTTCTTCGGTACCCATTAAACTTTGACTAAGTGTTGATTGTAGAAGATTGTAATAGATTGAATTTATATCACTAATTGAATTTTTTGGACCTCCAAAAAATCCTCCTCTACCAACTAACTCAACCTTTTGACCCGCTATCTTATTAATCTCATCAAATTTGAACCCATGTATTTCAGTATTCGCTTCATACGGGAAACAAACAAATGAAAATTTATTTACATACTTTGGTAATTTATCTAAAACCTTATCATGTGTAAAATATCCAGGGTGTACTGTGTTTGTTAATCCTGCATCAATCCAAAACATATATTTAGAATCAAATTGGTCCATGATTTTAGCATCATGAAGTAAAAATACTTTTGACATTACTAAAGGATTATACATATCCAATTTAGCTTGTGTTGATTCACTTAACCAACCCGCCTGACTATACCATTCAGGGTTAGTTCTGATACTTTGGATTTTATCATAAAATTCACCTTTAAACCAATTCTGATGTCTTACCATAAACATCGTATTTGATTTATCTCTGTGTCTCCAAACAAATGATTCTAACTCAGGGTCTCCGAAAATAATCATATTATTATCAACCTCTAAAAGTTGTTTGAACTTTTCTAAGTAGTGGTCGAATGACCTTGACCATCCTTCGGACAATGTATCTCTTTTTATATTCCACAAACCAGTAACAAGAGTAACACCTGAATTATTTGGTTCTTTTTTTTCTGTGACTTGAATATTAACATTTGAATTTAATTCTGTAACTATTTCTAATGGTGCCGCAGCTATATCCTGACCAACTAATTCATGATAATATTTGTTATCCTCAAGCGCTGTTAATATGTTTTGCTTTTGTTCATCAGTCAAGTTAACCCATTCTAATCTTATTAATTTGGGTCTGAATTTGTTTAAATCTAATTGTTTAAAAATTTGATAGTCGTGACCTTCAGCATCAATTTTTAATATATCAAATGAAGTAATATGGTGTTTTTCTAATAGAGTATTAAATGTAATACATGGAACATCAACTATTTTACCATATTTTTCAACAACTTCTCTATCTCCCTCACTACCAAGACCATTTTTAGGTGGATATACCGCACTCATACCATAAAAACAAGAATGAACTAAACCAGTATCAATAGCTTCTTGGTCTATTGTCATCATTTGAATAGTACCATTATCTTCTGAAATTGCGGCATTTTCAAAAAAATTACCATTTAAACCAATATTATTTTTTAGTCTTTCAAATAAGTAAGGGATTGGTTCAACATACAAACCTTTGAAGTCATAAGAATTTGTGTAACCTATGAGTTCATCAAATAGTACACCATCCATTGCACCTATGTTTATACTAAAAAGTTTTTCTCCTTTTCTACCGTAGTGATGTAGAACTCTATCAAAAATGTCTGTCATATACCTAAAATTTTATCAAAAAGATGCACAAAGTGCCGTAAGTTTTTTATTGAATCCACATTAAACTGTGGTGTTTTTTTCCAGTAATCGTCATGATACCAAGTATCAAATTGCCATGTTGTAAATTTATCAGGATTTTCCATAACCATATAAGAAATCATCGCCTCATGATTTAAAATAGAATCCTTACTAAGTGTTTTTTCAGCTAAAATATCAAACTCATTGAAGTACCATTTTAGTAGACTAACACTACCACCTAATATTCCACCGACGGAGATTGAATTACCTACGAATTTTTTTTCTAAAATTTCGTTAGCGTATGTCATATTATGAAAAAACAAAGTGATTGAACAATTTATTAATTTACCGTCAACCCAAGAATTTAATTTAGGTATAAAACTTTCATTGAATAATCCCACATATGAATAGTTTTCCCAAGTTTTTGATAATCCATCTATTTTATCAACATATGGGTTATATCTATCCAAAAACAATCCTGGGTGTGATAAACCACAATCAATCCAATAAATGTAATCGTAGGATTCATCATATTCTTTTTCAAGTAAATAAAATTTGTTCCAATCGATTTCATGGTACATTTTAAAATTATCCGTTTTAGCCTTTATTTCTGACATTCTTTCAGCCTTTGGATAATCTCTTAAATTAGAAACTTTAAGAGTGACGTTTGTTAGTTGAAATCTGTCACAATAATCTTGTAATAACTCTAATTGTTCTTGATTGCAATATAATACAATTTCATTTTTGGTATTTGCAATTGTTCTAAGTGAATGTAAATACCTCTCGTGTCTTGCATAAGCTTCGTGACCATAAAATGGAAATCCTTTTATGTCAGTATAAAAAGCGGTTACTAATTTTGTTTTCATTTGTGTAAAAAATAGTCTTGTAGAACTAAACCGTCTAATTCTGTTTTATTATATACTTCTAAAGCATCTCTAAGTGTTGACAAAATTGGTTTACCGTCAACATTAAACGATGTATTAAGTAATACCCCTACACCTGTCTTTTCCTCCATTTTAGTTAGTAAATTATATAACCAAGGATTTTGTTCTTCGGTAACTGTTTGTACCCTTGCAGTGCCATCTACGTGTGTAATTGATATGAGAGTATCTCTCCATTCTTCACGAACTTTAGGACAGAATCCCATCCATCTACTCTCACCCTCAAACTCAAAATATTTTGACACGTCTTGTAGTCTTACAACAGGAGCAAAAGGTCTATACCATTCTCTATGTTTAACTTTAGCATTTAATATATCTTTCATATCTGGTTTTGTTGGGTCACAGATAATACTTCTATTTCCTAAAGCCCTTGGTCCGTGTTCTGAATTACCTCTAACAACACCAACAATTTTTCCACTTACAATAAAATCAATCAATTTTTCATCATCTAACGGTTGGCTATTCCAATGACTTTCTAGTATCGACCATAAGTTATCAATATCCAAAATAGGAATGCCCGCATATGTTAAATCAATAGCGTTTTTTGGTTTTAATTTTGAAAGTAAAAGACCTGCAGCTATTCCACAATCATTTGGATTTGGTGGAACAAAAACTGGTATATCTAACTCTTGCTTCAATCTCGTATTAAATAAAATATTAAGACCACATCCACCCACCATAATTAATGGAATATTTGGATATTGCTCTAAATAAGGTCTTATTAAATTTAACGTAACCTCTTCAAATGCAATCTGTGAAGTTTTAGCTAAATCCCAAGCATCTTTACCTTCTAATCGATTAGATTTATCAAAGACTAACCCAATTTTTTCACTTAAAGTTTTTAATAAACCCAAATAATTGTTACCGTCAGGTTTTGATAAATAATATTCCTTCATAGGTTCTAACCAATCTTCTCTTAACTCACCGTAAGAACAAAGACCCATAATTTTACCTGAATAAACTAAATTACCAATATTAAGTGCTGGTTCAAGTTTAATGTCTTTCAAATAATCACCAAATGACATATAAGGAAATCCCATATCCAAACCTAATCTTGCTATTTCGGTTATAGTATTTCTATCAGATGCATGATAAACATTAAAAAATCCATCGTTACCTCCCCCATCATAAGAAACTATCAAAGCCTCTTGATAATCGGTTTGATAGAAACCACAAGCTGCGTGAGATGCATGATGCAACAGTTGTTCATAATTTTTAGCCGGTATTAGTTTTTCGTAGTGAACTTTTTTTGGACCTTCAATTGTATCGGTGTTTAGGTAGTAACAGTTTTCATATTCAGAAATACCGTATTTTTTTTCTATCCAATTACAAATTTCTTTTAATAAAAAAGGTCTTGTATGTGAAACCAAATACTGAGCATATCCTGCGTTTTTTACATTCAAAAAACGTTCAACTTCTATCACACATAATATTTTACCATTATCCTCTACAACTACAGTAGAGTTATGTGAACCATAAAAAGATATATTAGCCATTATAAAATTTTTTCAAACATAGTTTTGATGTTGAGGTGTGGTATTTCAACCGATGGTTTTTCACAACCTAAAAAATCACAAAACGTTTCCCATCCGTCTTGGAAATTATATATCAACAATTCTTTATTATTTTCCCTGACAATTGATAGTACTTTTTGTTTGTGAGATTCAAACAATGTTTGATAGTTTGATTCATCCATATAAGTCTCAGAAAAAGATTCATGAAGGGATAAAATATCCGTTAAAGTATTAGGGTGCATAGTACTTCTTGTTTCTTCATTTAAATATTGATTGTACATTCTGGTATAATTTAAATGAAGATTAACTTTTTTCCATGACTCAAATACTTCGGTAATATCCCTGTCAATGTAAATAAATTTTGGATTTATATTTTCAATTTGTAATACTTTTTCAATAAAAGACGGTCTAAAACATGGTGTATCAGCAAAAAAGTTTTTTCCATTGTTTAATTCTGTTTCAAATGTGTTAACGGGTGCGTGTCTAAATGTTTGACCGCACTCGTGAGCCATTCTACACAGTGATTTTGTGCCAGTACGTGGAAGTGAAATAACAAAATAAACCGTTCTCATTATAAATTACCCGTAATTCTTTCGCACCACCCTTTAGATTCTGAGTGAGGCCAAACAACCCAATACTTTGGTTTAATTGCTGTTTGAAATTCTCTCCATACTTTGCAATATCCGTCAGGGTCATTCATCATCCTTTGGATTTCAAATTTATCAGCATCTTTTCTGTAAAGTGTATCGTCATTTTCAGCATGAAAAGCGACAACCCAAAAATCATAATCTTTTTCGGGTACGGAATCGTAATTCACATCTATACAATGTTTGAAAACTTGAGCAAAACTGTTTTTCCAAGTTTCTTCATCACCATAAAATTCAACACCTGGATTAGGTGGATATTTCTTATCTAAGGTTTCTTGTTGTACCGCACGTCTTTCAAATAATAACCCAGCATATTCTTCATATTCTCTTAAAGTTCTTACAGTACCGAAACCATACTTACCTTCATGCCCTTCTTGTGATTCACCATCCATACCAAATAACTTTCTGTTTGTTAGGTGTGAATGATTATTTTTATTTACCCAATCCTTATCATCATCCCATTGTTTAGTCCTTCCCTTACGTGTGTATTCGTGCCAAATCAAAACTTTATGTGGGTGAAACAAATCATAACCCCATGTAAATGCCCTAACCGCAATTGAAATTTCTTCACCGTGAAAATAATATTCAGGATTATGTTGAACTTCATCTGAAAACTCTCCAAGAGTAAATGCGTAGTGTGCCGAATAAAATCTCGCAGGTACTGGTGTTTCTAACTCTTGCCAATTTGGAATTGTTTCAGGTAAGAAGAATACCGCACCTTCGGGAATGAATCTATCAAACGCCATTCTCCAAGGTTCTTGTACTCGAGCTGCTGGGTCATTTTCAGGGTCGAATGAAGAAACGTAACTTGTAAGTAATGGCTTTGGAATTCCCATCTCTTGCAATTGTTTAATCATACCTATCATTTCAACATCCCAATTCGGTGCAAACCTCATGTGTGAATCAATTTGAAGGGTATACATTTCACCTTCATATAATTGTTGTACTTGATTACGAGCCCAACAAACACCCTTACTATATTCACATAGAACATCAAGGATTCTGAATCTTTTATCTTCTTTGTATTTATCCAAATTATCAAATCCATCTTGTGGATGATATTGTCTACAAATACCAAATCTTAAATTTTTTGGAGCTTTTGCGTTTGTGATACAGTCTTCAATTGTCTTAACTAACTCAGGGTCTCTATATGATGCTATCTGAATGAAAATTGTAGGTGTTTTAGATTTTGCCATAATTTTTTGAAAGTTTATATAACCTAAAAAATATATGTCGTGTCGTCTTTGTAAAGGTATTATACAAATTAAGACAATATTTATAGGTATGAAACTTATAAAAACTATCAAACATTTAATTGAAGAAGCTGAAGAAAATTTATATTTAGCATCTCAAAAATCTTCAAACCCAAAAGAGCTTAAAAAGCTTGAAAAGGAAGTTGAAGACTCTCTTAGATTATTGAAGATTTATAAGAAAATTGGTCAGAAAGATTAAACTTCTTGTCGGGTAGTGATACCCCTTTTTTACTGACAACATTACCACACACTTCATTAGCGTATTCTATAGATTCTATCACATTTTTTGTAAGATAGTATTTTAGTATGTATGAAGCAACAAAGGTGTCACCAGCACCTGACACATCAATAGTCTGTTGTGGATTTTTTTGTTTTACAATCTTACCATCGTGTAACATCGCACCTTCGTCACCAAGGGTGACAATTAAACCTGAATGATTAATTTTTGAATTATTGGAGTATTCAGTTTTATTTAGTTTTATAAAATTGAAATATTGTACCGTTTCTTGTGATAACTTTCTCTTACTATCGATAATTGATAGTTTAGCATTTTTTGATATTTCAATCAAATCATTATCAGATAATAAACCTTTGTTGTAATCACTAACAATTACGATATCATAATCAACCAAAGATTTTATAATATTTTTAGTATCAAAGGTACCAATTGTTAAATTGTCACCTTCGTCAACTCTTATAAACATGTGATTACTTTTTTTATCTACGAATCTTGTTTTAGTGATTCTGTTTTCATTTGTCACATGTGTAATGTTTATGTCTGCCAATGCTTTTAAATTTTCAACAACATTACCTGACATACCGGAGTTTTCCTTTGTTTCAGTAGGAACAAAAATAGGTACAGGAGCCTCAGGACTAATTCGATTAACACTCCCATATACAAACCTATCAATACAGGTTTCGCCTATTACTAATACTTTAACCATGTTTCAAAATTTTTGTTGTTGAGTACCCTTCTATTTTATTGAAAAAAAGTAATCGTTTACAAAATTCTCCACCGATAACTTTTTTATTTTCATAGTCTGAACCAATAATACAAAAGTCAGGTTCATATTTTTTTATTTGATTTTCTAATTCTTCGTCTGTATCGAATCCGACAACATCTTCAACACTTCTCAATTCTTTCAACATAATATACCTGTCATTCCAACTATTAACAGGTCTGTCTTCACCTTTGAGTTCTTTGACTCTTCTGTCTGAATCTATACCAACCCTAACAGTTCCAAAAGTTGAAGCATGTTGTAATAATGCTATATGTCCTAAATGTAGAACATCAAAAGTTCCGTTTACCCAAACTTTCATTGTTGCTGACTGTCACCTTTCCAAACACGGTATGAATCACTATCAAAATGTGTTGTAGATACTTCGTAAATTCTACCTTCTGTTAATGCCTTTAATTGGTGTGGTTGACCTGGTCTTTGTCTTACTGAATCACCGACAACTAATGTTTCAGTATGTACTTCAGCAGTTTCTGTGTCAATCCATCTATATAAGAATTCACCGCTTTCAACATACCACGTTTCATCTTTAATCATATGGTAATGCATCGAGAACTGAGCACCTTCTTTGAAGACTAAAACTTTCCCACAATACTTTTCATTATTTTCAAAAATAATCTCGTGTCCCCATCCTTTGGGTACATGACATCCGTCACATTCGTGAACATTAATAACTTGAGGTTTTTCCATTTTGATTCTTTTTTTATAAACTTAAAAAAAGAAAATCAAAAGTAGAGATTATTTTTTTACCATGGACACCAATACCCACCAATTTCTCCCGCTACTATACAACCATTAACTATTGTTGGACATGTTGGGAATAGTCCTGTACCTGTTGCTGTAACAGAACAACAACTACTAGAACCCGCATTAGTACAATAATTATATGACGAATAAATAGGTGTGCTTATATGACATCTAATTTCATTTCCATTTAATGAAATGTCGGCAATATCCACTCTTAAAGTATACCACGTACCGTTAACAGGTGATGGTATATTGTATACACCATATTTACAATCACCTTGTAGACCAGTACCAACAGCAATTCTAATATTTGTAGATGCAGTTCCAACTTGGACATACTTAAATGAAATCATATATGAGTAAGACTTAGTTGGGTACGGGTCACTAACATGTGATTCAGTTTGTAATGAAAGTGGTTTTGTACTCGATACCACATAAGGACCAAGTCCTGCACCACCATCATCACATGGTTGAATATATGAATACCATTCTGAAATGTTTTGATAAAGTGCAGCACTTGAAGGTGCCGCAATACTTTCATATACAGTAATACTTGTTGCGGTTCTACCTTGACAAGCACATGCCGGAGTTGCTGTTGGGGTTGCTGTTGGTGTCTTAGTTGGTGTCTTAGTTGGTGTCTTAGTTGGTGTCTTAGTTGGTGATACTGTGTTAGTTGGGGTAACAGGTGGTGTACCTGTTGGAGTTCTCGTTGGGGTTGGTGTATTAGTTGCTTGAGGTGTTGGCGATATGACCGGACAAGGATTCTGCTCTGGTGAAGTACATTCACCACAAGTACCATAAGACCCTTCACCCCCACCAGGACCTGTACCAGTACCATTCCATAAACCAACATATGTGGGTCTTGCACCTATTTCGCCAAGAACCTCGTAACAATTGTTAGTTAAATTACTTTGACCTGTGATGTAATAAACTAAAAATTTGTCAAGTGGTTGAACCCCTGTGTAATATACAACATAAGTTGAATCGTCACAACACGATTTCAAATACATTTCTTCATAAACCGTTGTCGGCGATACTGTTGGTGTCACCGTACTTGTTGGAGTTTGTGTTGGTGTTGGTGTTGGACAGTAACTTGTACAAATAACATCTGCACATAATGAATCTTGAAGAACATCGTCAACAGTGTAAACATAATCAAACGCTTCAGATGCTGACACAACGTAATAACATTGAGTCCCTGAACCAAAATTACCTATAACCGTAAAGCCAGGGAATATTTCTTCGTAAGACCTGAAAATATCATTAATACCTGAGTCATCACAACAAGCACTCAACTGTAAAGTATAATAATAAACAACTTGTGAAACTGTTGGTGTCATAGTTGGTGTCGTTGTGGGTTCAGGTGTTGCAGTAACTGAACTTGTTGGCGTATTTGTCGGAGTTACAGTAGATGCTGGAGTTTGAGTTACTGATGGTGTAACTGAACTTGTTGGTGTGTTTGTTGGTGTTACAGTAGATGCTGGTGTGCTTGTAACTGATGGTGTAACTGAACTTGTTGGTGTATTTGTCGGTGTTACAGTCGAAGCTGGTGTACTTGTAACTGACGGAGTAACTGAACTTGTTGGTGTATTTGTCGGTGTTACAGTCGAAGCTGGTGTACTTGTAACTGACGGAGTAACTGAACTTGTTGGCGTATTTGTCGGAGTTACAGTAGATGCAGGAGTTTGAGTTACTGATGGTGTAACTGAACTTGTTGGCGTATTTGTCGGAGTTACAGTAGATGCAGGAGTTTGAGTTACTGATGGTGTAACTGAACTTGTTGGCGTATTTGTCGGAGTTACAGTAGATGCAGGAGTTTGAGTTACTGATGGTGTAACTGAACTTGTTGGTGTATTTGTCGGTGTTACAGTCGAAGCTGGTGTACTTGTAACTGACGGAGTAACTGAACTTGTTGGTGTATTTGTCGGTGTTACAGTCGAAGCTGGTGTACTTGTAACTGACGGAGTAACTGAACTTGTTGGCGTATTTGTCGGAGTTACAGTAGATGCAGGAGTTTGAGTTACTGATGGTGTAACTGAACTTGTTGGCGTGTTTGTCGGTGTTACGGTTTGAGTGTTTGTTGGCGTATTTGTTGGTGTGTCAGTAACTGTCGGAGTTACTGTTGATGTTGATGTTGGCGTTTGAGTTGGTGTATCACTAATTGTCGGTGTTACAGTAACGGACGGTGTTGGAGTATTTGTTGGTGTATCGGTAACCGTAGGAGTAACAGTTGCAGTCAACGTTGGTGTGTTTGTTGGTGTATCACTAATTGTAGGTGTTACAGTAACCGATGGTGTCGGAGTATTTGTTGGAGTATCAGTCACAGTTGGTGTAACTGTTGCGGTTAATGTTGGTGTTTGAGTTGGAGTATCACTAATTGTTGGTGTTACAGTCTGCGTGTTTGTTGGTGTATTTGTTGGAGTATCAGTCACAGTTGGTGTAACTGTTGCGGTTAATGTTGGTGTTTGAGTTGGAGTATCACTAATTGTTGGTGTTACAGTCTGCGTGTTTGTTGGTGTATTTGTTGGTGTGTCACTAACAGTTGGTGTAACCGTTGCGGTTAATGTTGGTGTTTGAGTTGGAGTATCACTAATTGTTGGTGTTACTGTAACGGATGGTGTGGGAGTGTTGGTTGGCGTTTTAGTTACAGTAGATGTAGGTGTGTTAGTTGGCGTCTCAGTTACAGTTGGAGTAACTGTTGATTGAGGAGTTTCAGTAGGTGTGGTTGTTACAGTAGATGTGGGTGTGTTGGTTGGCGTTTCAGTTACAGTTGGAGTAACTGTTGATTGAGGAGTTTCAGTAGGTGTGGTTGTTACAGTAGATGTGGGTGTGTTGGTTGGCGTTTCAGTTACGGCAGGTGTTGTAGTTACTGACGGAGTTCCTGTAGGTGTAGTTGTTACGGTAGATGTAGGTGTGTTAGTCGGTGTTTCAGTTACCGCAGGTGTTGTAGTTACTGACGGAGTTTCAGTAGGTGTGGTTGTTACGGT
>Ga0222713_10000370_pt1 | contig 50005 bp, 48 predicted proteins | sample C33_649DmetaG_FD_165061 | JGI IMG/M metagenome (GOLD analysis project Ga0222713, IMG submission 165061) | Estuarine water microbial communities from San Francisco Bay, California, United States - C33_649D | ecosystem: Environmental > Aquatic > Marine > Unclassified | place: USA: California...
ATTGTGCTCAACAAAATTCCAGGAACTTCGGCCTGGCAGGCCCAGCGCCGCGCAAAAGCATTTGAAGCGAAGTACAGACGGCCCCTTTAAAGGCTGCCGAATACTTTGCGAAGCAGTTCCGTCGTGCGCTGCACGGGGTCTTGGCGAATGCGGTCTTCTTGGAGCGCAATTTCTCGAAACAGGGCGTCTGTAGCCTTTTGGTTGACGTAGGCCACAAGGTCGGTTTGAATGTCTTCAGTTCGACCGAGCAAACGCTTGTTCTGGTTAATCGCCTTGGCCACGGGTTCCCAGTACTTTGCAATCTCTACCTCATCCAAGGCACTCTGCACGGCGGGGCGAAAGGCGCCTTGAAGGGGCTGTTCAGTCTCGCTACGCAAGTAGCGGGTGGCGGAACCTTGTCCTCCTTTGAGGATGCCCATCGCGTCGCGCACCGACATTCCTACCACCGCATCGCGAAAAATGGGAAAGGACTTGGCAGCTGCACGCTCTGCGCCTTCGTTGAGCTTGGTCTTGAGCTGTTCCAGCTGGGGTTTGAGGGCCGCGCGAAGCACCGGGTTCGCGTTAATCTTGGCTTCGAGGTCGGCAACCTCAGGAGGCAGTGCCAGTCGGTACACGTCAGACTGGGCAAATCCCCCGGCTGCTCCGAGTAAGGACGCCCCCTTTTGCACTCCTGACACTAATGCCTCTTTCAGGCCATTAGCTACTTCAGTTTCTGTGAGGGCCGTCGTCGCTTTAGGCAGCAAGGCCGTTGCGGCCTTAGGCACATTTAAAGGCAGTTTAACTTGGGCCTGGCACGACAGGGCCAGGATGGCAGCAGAAAGGGTTAGGATACGCATATCGGATCGCATGCAAAGCCTGTGCCTATCCCCACACAAACAGGGGACGGTGGGCCATCATGGCCTTGACCTTCTCGCCTACGCGGTGCTGAACACCCGTATCCTCGGGGTTGCGAAGCACTTCGTCGATGAGGTCCACCACGGCTTCCATGTCAGATTCCTTGAGGCCGCGTGTGGTGAGCGCGGGGGTTCCAAAACGGATTCCGCTCGTGATAAACGGCGACTTGTCGTCAAACGGAACCATGTTCTTGTTGGCAGTAATGTGGGCCGCAACCAGCGCGTTTTCGGCCTGCTTTCCGGTCACGTTTTTGTTGCGAAGGTCGACGAGCATGAGGTGGTTGTCGGTTCCGCCACTGACGATGTCGTAGCCGCGGGCCATCATGGCCTTGGCCATCGCCTGAGCATTTTGGCGCACCTGCACGATGTAGTTGAAGTAGTTGTCGGTGAGCGCCTCGCCGTAGGCCACGGCCTTGCCTGCAATGACGTGCTCGAGCGGTCCGCCTTGGATTCCTGGGAACACCGCCATATCGAGGACGTGCGACATCATGCGGATTTCGCCTTTGGGCGTGGTCAAGCCCCAAGGGTTCTCAAAGTCCTGACCCATCATGATCATGCCTCCACGGGGGCCGCGCAGGGTTTTGTGGGTCGTAGTGGTCACAAAGTGGCAGTGCGGCATCGGGTCGTTGAGTAGTCCGCGCGCGACGAGTCCCGACGGGTGGCTGATGTCAGCAAGCAAGAGTGCGCCTACCTCGTCAGCAATGCTGCGGAACGCAGCGTAGTCGATGTCGCGGCTGTAGGCGCTGGCTCCGCAAATGATCATTTTGGGCTTCTCGCGGTGGGCGATTTCTCGTATGTTGGCGTAGTTCAGTTGGCCGGTCTCGCGCTCGAGGCCGTAGAATGTGGCGCGGTAGGTTTGGCCGCTGAAGTTCACCGGCGAACCGTGCGTCAGGTGGCCGCCGTGGCTAAGGTCAAAGCCAAGGATGGTGTCGCCGGGCTTGAGGCAGGCCAAGTACACTGCCGCATTCGCCTGCGATCCGCTGTGCGGCTGTACGTTGACGTATTCCGCGTCAAAAAGCTCACCAGCGCGGTTGCGTGCGAGGTCCTCGACCAGGTCGACAATCTGGCACCCGCCGTAGTAGCGCTTGCCCGGGTAGCCCTCGGCGTACTTGTTGGTGAGCACCGATCCGACGGCCTCCATGACGGCCGGAGAAGTGAAATTTTCAGATGCAATCAGTTCAATACCTTCAACTTGGCGTTGGTACTCGGCATCGATAAGGTCAAAGAGGGCGGAATCGCGGTTCATAGCATGTAACTTGGCGTAAAAATACGGCCATGGCAAGCTTTATTCCGGTTTCGGATCAATCAGATTTCAGCTTTTTCAACCTTCCGTGGGGCGCAGTGCGCTGGACCGACGGAAGCGTGCACCTCGCAACCCGCATCGGCGACACGGTGGTAAGCTTAAAAGCCCTGCGGGCTGCTGGATTTTTGAAAGCGTTTCACGAGCTTGACAGAGAAACGTTTAATACGTTTATCGACCGCGGAACTGCCGCCTGGTCTGCGGTTCGTGCCGAAGTTGCGGGCCTGTATGCCGAAGGTTCCGCATGGGAATCCAACCCAAAGCGAAGCACCTGCGAGCAACCGGCCGCAGCCGTTGAAGCCGTACTGCCCGTGCACATTGGCGACTACACCGATTTTTACGCATCGCGCCAGCATGCCACGAATGTGGGCATGATGTTTCGCGACCCCGATAACGCGCTGCTTCCCAACTGGCTTCACCTGCCCGTAGGCTACCACGGCCGCGCCTCAACCGTGGCGGTGAGTGGAACCGACGTCGTGCGCCCCAACGGCCAGCGCAAAGGCCCCAATGATCCGGCACCCGTTTTTGGTCCGTCGGTGAAGATGGATTTTGAGCTCGAAGTGGGCATCATCCTTAAGGGCGGTCCTCGCGACGCTTCGTGGATTCCCGTTGACCAGGCAGAAGATCACATTTTTGGACTCGTCCTGTTCAACGACTGGTCGGCCCGAGATTTGCAGCAGTGGGAATATGTTCCGTTGGGTCCATTCTTGGCAAAGAATTTTGCGTCGACGATGAGTCCGTGGATTGTTCCGTTTGAAGCTCTTCAGGGCAGTCGCTGCGCGGGCGAGGACCAGAGCAATCCCGCTCCCCTGCCCTACCTGCAGCAAAACCGTTCAGGTTCGCACTGGGATCTCGATCTTGAGGTGGCCATTGCATGCTCCGACGGAAGCGAAACCGTGATTTCGCGGTCCAATGCCAAGTACCTCTACTGGAGTTTTGCACAGCAGATTGCCCACCATACGGTCAATGGATGCATCATTCAGAGCGGCGATTTAATGGCCTCTGGCACCATTAGCGGAAACGAGCCCGGTTCGTACGGATCCATGCTCGAGCTTACATGGAACGGATCCAAGCCGATCACGTTGGCCAACGGGGATACGCGCGCTTTTCTAGAAGACGGCGACACGCTTATTTTGCGAGGTTGGACTTCGGGCGGAACCCGAATCGGTTTTGGCGAGTGCCGCGCCACACTGTTGCCTTCAAAGCCATGGAGCAAGTAGACTACGCCAAAGTCGTTCGGAGCCAGTACCGAGCACTCCTGAAATCCGCCACCGAACGAGGGGCGGACAAGGAGGACCTCGCGCTGATACGAAAGGCATACAAAGTAGCTGAAGATGCCCATAAAGATGTGCGGCGCAAGTCCGGCGAGCCCTACATCACCCACCCACTGGCGGTGGCGCAGATTGTTTCTCAAGAGATAGGGTTAGGAGCCCAATCCATCGCCGCAGCATTGATGCACGATGTCATCGAAGATTCCGAATACACTCGTGAAGACCTCGACCGAATGTTTGGCTCTAGTGTCGCCTACATCGTCGAAGGCCTCACCAAGATTCAGGGCATTTTTGACATGCAGACGTCAATGCAAAGCGAAAATTTTCGCAAGCTCTTGGTGAGCATTAGTGACGATGTTCGGGTGGTACTTATCAAGATGGCGGACCGACTGCACAACATGCGCACGCTTGATTCCATGGCCCATGCCAAGCAGTTAAAGATTGCATCTGAGACGATGTACATCTTTGCCCCCCTCGCTCATCGCATGGGGCTGTATACATTCAAGCAAGAGTTTGAGGATTTGAGTTTAAAATACTTAGAGCCAGAAGTTTATGAAGAGCTTGAAGACAAGCTAGTTCAAGCCGAAGAAAACGATGGAGCCTACCTCGAGCGCTTCGGACACGGGCTGGAGGACCTTCTCAAATCTGAAGGCTTGGCTTTCTCATTAAAGCGACGAAACAAAGGTGTGTTTAGCATCCGTCGAAAGATGCAGAACCAAAATGTTCCGTTTGAAGAAGTCTACGACAAGTACGCCGTACGCATCATTTTGGATTCTTCGCCCAAGCGCGAAAAGTCAGATATCTGGAGGGTATACTCACTCATCACCTCAATTTACCGACCGAATCCACGGCGATTGAGGGATTGGGTAACGACTCCGAAGGCCAACGGCTACGAATCTCTGCACATTACTGTAATGGGCCCCGAAGGACACTGGATTGAGATTCAAATCCGCTCTAAGCGAATGGATGATGAGGCCGAGCGAGGCTACGCCGCACATTGGCGCTACAAAGAAGACGGTTCGGGAAGCGCCGCGCTCGATTCGTGGATCGAACGGATTCGCGATGTGGTCGAGGGACACAGCGAAAACGCGGTCGAGTTTGTCGACCAGTTCAAGCTACAGTTGTTTTCTGACGAGATTTTTGTCTTTACACCACAGGGCAAGATGGTGACGCTACCCAAGCGATCTAGTCCACTGGATTTCGCGTTTGAAATCCACACCGACCTCGGAATGAAGACGTTGGGCGCCAAAGTGAACGGGCAGCTCGTTGCCTTGAGCCACCAGCTCCAAAATGGAGACCAGGTTCAAATCATTAGCTCAGATACTCAGATTCCGCAGGAATCCTGGCTAGATTGGGTATCGTCTCCAAAAGCAAAGTCCAAGCTTCGCTCCTACTTCAGAGATCGTGCTCGCACCCAAGAATCTGATGGCAAAGAGCGCCTCGAGCGAATGCTCAAAAGGGCCAACATCGAACTCAATCAGTCCACTACGCAGAGAATGCTGAACTTTTATGCCGTTCGCAACCCCAAAGAGCTCTTTTTAAAGTTTGGCAAGGGCGAGCTCGACAGCGAACGTTTGAGGGATTTTTTGCGCGAGGACAGCGGTGGGTTTTACCAGTACATCCTTAGAAGATTTCGCCCAAAATCCAAAGAAGGTGCCGTTAAGGACGTGCCAAATTCTTCAAACATTGTTCTTTTTGGCCCCGACGAGGTAGTGCTTGAACACCGCCTTGCTCACTGCTGCCGTCCGATTCAAGGCGACGGAATTTTTGGATTTATTGAAGAAAATGGCATCGAAGTACACCGTACGGACTGCAAGCATGCGGTAAAGCTTCAGGGTCAGTTTGCCGAGCGCGTGATCAAGGCCGAATGGAACCGAGGTTCCCGCCAAGGATTCAATGCGGTGCTCCGCTTTTCAGGTATTGACTCCAAGGGCTTAATACTAAAGGTCACCAAAGTGATTACGAGCGACATGCAGATCGACATACGGGCCTTTCATATCGACGGAAGCGATGGTGTTTTTCAGGGTACCGTGAGCGTGCACGTCGCCGACCGAAGCCACTTGAGCGACCTCGTGCAGCGACTTAAATCCATAAAAGGTGTGGAGCGCGTAGATCGCGAGATTTCTGTACGTTAAACTCGATTGCCCGATTAGGGCATGCCGATATATTTGTGCGTTTGCAACCCCAAGCGCCAGTTAGGATTGCTCTCGAGAAAATCGATGATTTTTGGAATATTCTTATCTCTTCGCGACCATTCGGGCTGCACAAAGAGTTCGACCTCAGCGCTGCACTGTGCCGCATGCGTTGCGGCCCACTTGAAGTCGTCGTCGTTGAAAATTATCACTTTCAGTTCGTTGGCCAACGCATACCATTCGGCGAGGGGTGCCTTAGTCTTTTTGGGCGATAGGCAAACCCAGTCCCATTCGCCGGTAACTGGGTAGGCCCCACTCGTCTCGAGGTGAACACGGAATCCGCGCGCTCTTAATCCCTCGGTCAATGGACCCATATTCCACATGAGGGGTTCGCCTCCAGTAATCACCACGATGGAATCCTGATCGCCAGGTAGCTCGAGAAGTTGATCTAGTGGAGTCAGCGGATGCTTGTTCGCATCCCAAGATTCCTTGACATCGCACCAGTGGCACCCCACGTCGCATCCACCGATTCGCATAAAAAAGGACGGGCGTCCCGTGTGCGCTCCTTCGCCCTGGACGGTGCGAAATGCTTCCATGAGAGGAAGGGCGGTACTATGAGCCGGCATGTAGGGTATTCATGAGCAATCCAACCCGCGTCATCAGCCCAACCCCTCCAGGAACCGGAGTTATCGCGCCAACGATGGGCTCCACAGCGTCAAAATCAACATCTCCGATGAGTTTTCCGTCTACACGGTTAATTCCGACGTCAAGGATGATGCTGCCGGGTTTCACCATGTCAGCCGAAATGTACTTGGCTTTACCGATGGCCGCCACCAGGATGTCTGCACTGCGGCATACTTCAGCGAGGTTGGGCGTGCGGCTGTGCGCCAAAGTGACGGTCGCGTTACCCATTTTTGTGTTGCGGCTCAGAAGAATACTCATTGGAGAACCCACGATATTGCTTCGTCCCACGACCACCGCATGCTTGCCCTCCGGAGAAAGTCCATAGTGCTCGAGGAGCAACAGCATTCCGTAGGGTGTTGCCGGCAAGTAGGTAGGCAAGCCAAGCGCCATGCGTCCAACGTTTTCAGGGTGAAAGCCGTCGACGTCTTTGAGAGGATTGATCGATAAGAGAATTTCGTTGGAATTCAGGTGGGCCGGCAACGGAAGCTGCACAATGAATCCGTCTACCTCGGGATTGCTGTTTAGGTCAGATACGTGCTTTTGAAGCTCTTGTTGGGTGGCGTCGGCCGGAAGCGTGATCAAGGTTGATTTGAACCCAACCTCTTCGCAGTCCCGCACCTTACCCCTCACGTAGGCCTGACTCGCGGGATCTTCTCCCACCAAAATGGCGGCGAGGTGCGGAGCGCGCTTGCCCTGGGCCCTACGGCCTGCTACTTCCTTGCGAATGTGGGACTTCCATGCGGTTGCGGCATCACGGCCGCTAAGAATAAGTGCCATCAGCGCATTTTGTTCATCATGGACATAAGTTGGCTGCGTCCGCCCTGCCCCTGCATCATTTTCATCACACGGCTCATGTCGTCAAATTGCTTGATGAGCTTGTTGAGTTCGGTCACATTGCGCCCGCTACCTGAGGCGATGCGCGCCCGGCGGCTGCCGTTGATGATACCCGGGTTGCTGCGCTCTTCAGGAGTCATGGATCGGATCATGGCCTCGACGTGCTTAAATGCATCATCTGGAATGTCCATTCCTTTCATCGCCTTACCCACCCCAGGAATCATGCCCATGAGGTCCTTCATATTGCCCATCTTTTTGACCTGTTGAATCTGGTCTAAAAAATCGTCAAATCCGAATTTATTGGTTGCGATTTTTTTATTGATTTTGCGAGCTTGCTCGACGTCAAACTGTTCTTGGGCGCGTTCAACCAACGAAATGACGTCACCCATCCCCAGGATGCGGTCGGCCATACGGTCGGGGTGAAAGACGTCAAGGGCGTCCATTTTTTCGCCGGTTCCGATGAACTTAATCGGCTTTTGGACCACGTGGCGAATACTCAATGCGGCACCACCGCGGGTATCACCGTCGAGCTTCGTAAGGATTACCCCAGTGTAGTCGAGGACGTCGTGAAAGGCCTTCGCCGTGTTGACCGCATCTTGACCGGTCATGGAATCCACGACAAAAAGAATCTCTTCGGGCGAAGTCTCCGAGCGAATCGAAGCGATCTCGCGCATCAAAGCCTCGTCAACAGCAAGTCGGCCCGCGGTATCGATTAACAGGTAGTTGAATCCGTTGGTTTTGGCGTAGGCTTGGGCTTCTCGGGCAATTCGAACCGCATCTTTTTCGCCTTCAAGGCTAAATACTTCGATTCCGATCTGTTCACCCAAGGTTTTGAGCTGATCAATCGCCGCGGGACGGTAGACGTCAGCTGCCGCGAGTAGGACTTTACGACCCTTTTTGCGCTTGAGGTGGTTGCCCAACTTCGCGGTGAACGTCGTCTTACCCGAACCTTGAAGCCCCGCCATAAGCACAGTCTGAAGGCCGCTGCCACTGGCGATTTCGGTGGCGGAACCACCCATCAATGCCGCCATTTCATCACGCACCACCTTGACCATCAACTGGCCGGGCTCGAGCGACTTGAGTACATCTTGGCCCATCGCCCGGTCTTTGACGCGGTCGGTGAACTCTTTGGCTAGCTTGTAGTTTACGTCCGCGTCGACGAGCGCGCGGCGAATATCCTTGATCGCCTCGGCGATGTTGATGTCGGTAATCTTGCTCCGCCCCGATAACCGGTGCAATGCGGAGTCAATTTTTTCACTTAGGGATTCAAACATGATCCCTGCAAAGTTAGGCTATAGCGGGGAGCCGAAGGGGAACATCCATCGCCAAAATAAAGCAGTCAGTCGTTGCGGTTACTGGCACTTCATCAACTTCTGAAACGCCCAGTCCGTCGCGAGATTCGAGTGCGTGCCCTGCAACATGCGCAGCTCCTTCAATTACAAAGAAGTAGACCCCGTTTTCGCTTCGCTTGGGTTGGTAGTTGCGCACAGCTCCTGCCGGAATTTTTGTGAGTGAAAACCACGCCTGCTGGTGAATCGGCATGGCATCACCTTGCCCCATTGGATTCACCACCGTATGCCATTCGTTGCCGAGGGCCTCAACGTCGTAGAAGCGCTGCTCGTAGCGAGGTTCCACACCACGTCGCTCGGGAATGATCCAAATTTGAAGCAGCGAGCATGGATCGGTCGTACTTGCGTTGTACTCGGAGTGAAATACGCCGGTTCCGGCGCTCATGGCCTGTACTTCTCCCATGTGCAGCACTTCTTTGTTGCCCATGGAATCTTGGTGCTCCAAAGCTCCGGTTAGTGGTATAGTGACAATCTCCATGTTATCGTGCGGATGTTTGCCAAAACCGGTTCCGCCCGCAATCCAGTCGTCGTTGAGCACGCGAAGCACCCCGTAGTGGATGCGCTCAGGGTTGTAGTAGCCGGCGAACGAAAAGGAGTGCGCGGTCTTGAGCCAGCCGTGGTCGGCGGTTCCGCGCGATGAAGAAGCGTGAAGGACTGTGTTCATAATGCAAATATATGTTTAAACATTTATAAATGCACAAACCAGTAAAGAAGTCTCGTCGGTCACTTCTTGAGCGTGCGTTGAGGATGTAGTCATTATACACAGATCTAAATTCGTGTGCGGACCGAATTACTGCGTGCCACACTTTATCGCGACAGAACCGTACGCGGAGCCGCTCAAAAAAAACTACATTTGTGCTCGGCTATGACGATCAATGCATTCATTCTGCCGAGCATACACGTGGTGGATCCTCGGTCACCTTTTCACGGTCAGACCGTGGATGTGTTCATTAAAGACGGACAAATTCAGGCCATGGACAGCCCCGGAGTTCTTGAAGGAGCTCCCGAGGTCGCTTGGGCCAAAGGTATGATGCTCAGCCCAGGATGGATCGACGGCCGCGCTCGAAGCGGAGCCCCCGGCCACGAAGAACGTGAGACCTACGATTCCCTCGCTGCGGCCGCACTTCATGGCGGATTTACCCATGTGGCCCTCATGCCCTCGACCCATCCGGCGCGTGATAACCGTCCGGCAATTGAAGCCCTTCCAGAGTTTCCGCACGTCGTGTGGATCCCAGTGGGAGCCCTGACTCAAGGCCTTAATGGCGAAAAACTTGCCGAACTTGCCGACATGCGGGCGGCAGGAGCTTTAGCATTTTCAGATGACAAGCACCCCGTGGACCGGCCGCATACGCTGCAGCTGGCCCTGGAGTACGCTCAGGGTCTTGACGCACGAGTTTGGAGCTTCCCGATGGAGCGCAACCTCTGCCCCACCGGCGTTGCCCACGAAGGCCTCTCTGCGTTAAAATCAGGAATGGCCCCTATTCCAGCCCTCGCCGAAACCATTCGCGTACAGCGCGACCTCGCAATCGCCGAGTATGCTGGCGGAGGCCTTCACCTCGCAGGACTTTCGTGCGCCGAAAGCGTCGAGATGGTGCGTGCAGCGAAGGCCCGCGGTCTCGACGTGTCTGCCGACGTAGCAATTGCCAACTTGGTCGGAACCGATTCCGATATCGAATCCTACGACACCGCCGTGAAGCTTATACCACCCTTGCGTAGCAGCATTGACCAGAGCGCTCTTTGGGAAGGGGTCCTTGATGGCAGCATCGACCTGATTGTCAGCGACCACGACCCCATGGACCACGAACTCAAGAACTGCGAATGGGGCAGCGCGAGCTTTGGGGCCGCAACCATTGAGCAGTGCTTTTCTTGGTACTGCGCCGTGCGTTCAGACCGCGCCGCACTTGAGGCGTGGGTCGAAGCTGTGGCACACCGTCCGCGAACGTTGTTCGGACTTGGTTCGGTGACAGTCAATATTGGGTGTCCTGCAGATTTCACGCTCTTTAACGTAGAGGGCCAGCAGTACGGATCTGCCTCACTTGGAGTCAATGTGCCATCGTGGCCCCGTCAAGGTGGTGCAGTGGGCACAGTGCTTGACACAGAAGTGTCTGCCTGCTAAACCTTTAGCTTCAATCCGTCGTAGGCTAGCGCCATCCCCTTGGGGAGTTCGGCATTGACCTCGTGGTGGTGCCCCATATGGTGGCTAATGTGGGTGAAGTAGACATTCGGAACTTCGGTTTCGAGGGCAAATTCCACAGCCTCCTCAAGACTGAAGTGCGAAATGTGCGGTGTTTTTCGAAGCGCATTCACCACAAGTACTTCTGCGCCTCGAATTTTTCTTCGTTCCTCTTTATCCATCCCTGAGACGTCGGTGAGGTATACGATGTCCCCGATGCGGTAGCCGAGCACCGGCCAGGATCCGTGCTCGCCGAGAATCGGAATCCACCGTTGGTCTCCAATGGTAAATTCTACGCCGGGTTCAATACGCCTAAGCTCAAATTCTGGGGCTCCAGGGTAGCGCTTTGTACTAAATGCATACGCAAACTGTTCACGCAACCTCTTCTCTACCCGATCAGTAGCCCAAAGTGGCATGGGCTCATTTTGGGCAAAGATCAGCGGACGCAAGTCGTCAAGGCCCGCAACATGATCCATGTGTTCGTGCGTCAGAACGACCGCATCAAGTCGGGCATGATCTGTGCGGAGCATTTGCTGCCGAAAATCCGGGCCACAGTCAATGAGCACTTGAGTGGACGATGTGGCAATAAGGACGGACGCTCGAAGGCGTCGGTCTTTGGGGTCGAGTGAGGTGCACACCGAGCATTCGCACCCAATTATGGGAACGCCTTGGCTCGTGCCACTTCCAAAAAATTCGAGCGAAACCGCGGGCATCAGGCCAAATGTACGCTACCTTTGGTGACATGGCTGACATGGTTTTAAGCGCCGCGCAGAAGGCGCTCCGCACCAACCTAAACCCCAATATTTACGGGTCATTTGCAGAAATTGGCGCAGGCCAAGAAACCGTGCGTCACTTTTTTCGCGCTGGCGGTGCTTCTGGCACGATTGCCAAGGCGATGAGCGCCTACGATAAGGAGTTTTCAGATGCCATTTACGGTCAGGAATCCGACGGCAGGTATGTGACTGAGACGCGTTTGCGCAAAATGCTGCACCACGAGTACGGCCTGCTGCACGAGCGCATTGATCGAGATCGCTCTCCCGACAAATGCTTTTTTGCGTTTTCGAATACTGTAGCCACCATCAACTTTGCCAAGACCTTTAAAGGCCATGGATGGTTAGGTATTCGCTACCAAACGCGACCGGACGGCGAAGCCAACGAGGTCATCGTACACGTTCGTCTTCACGAAGACAATGCCAAGTACCAGCAAGAAACGATTGGCGCCATGGGCGTCAACCTGATTTATGCCGCCTACAACTTTTATGACGAACCCAAGAAGTTCTTGATGAGTTTGTACGACGGCATCGAAAAGTCCGCCATCGAAATTGATTTGATCAACTTTTTAGGTCCTGATTTTGAGCACGTAGACAATCGTTTGATGTCGCTTCAGCTCATTAAAAATGGCTTTACCGATGCGGTCATTTTTGGACCAGAGGGCAAAAACCTGCTCCCCGCAGAGCTACTCTATAAAAAGAACATTTTGGCCATGCGCGGAAGCTTTCGCCCGGTGACCAAGGTGAACATGGACATGATCAAAAAGGGCTATAAAGAGTTCATCAAGTCCAATAAGGTTGAAAAAGAGAGCACGGTAGTGCTCTTTGAAATCACGCTCAACAACCTCCTCGCCGACGGAAACCTCGACGAGCAAGACTTCTTGGACCGCGCCGATATTTTGTGCAGCATTGGCCAAACCGTGCTGATCTCGAACTATCAGGAATACTACCGATTGGTGGACTACTTCGCAAGCTTTACAAAGAAGCGCATGGGCCTCATTATGGGAGTACCCTCACTTCAGGAGATTTTCGAAGAGAAGTACTACGACCACCTCACGGGCGGAATTCTCGAGGCGATGGGCCGACTGTTCTCAAAGAGTTTAGTTATCTACGCGTATCCATTTCGAGGAGAAGAGAGCATTACCACGACGAACGACATCATCGTAAATGATTTGTTTAAAAACATTTACGACTACCTGAAGCAAGCACGCCGCGTCCGCGACATAGAGAATTTTGATCCTGAAATTCTGAGTATTTGGAGCCGCGACGTGCTTCGTCGCATACGAAATGGCGAGACGGGATGGGAGTCCTGCCTTCCGACCTACGTGGATACGATCATTAAAGAAAAGGGCTTGTTCGGGTACCCGAAGGCAGAGGCGCTTCAGTCTTGAGTACTTCCTAAACCCGATTTATAGCGCTCCAAGCAACGTTGCCGTGCCCAAGCGTGGTCGACGATTGGTTGAGCGTACAACGGTGTACCGTATTCAGGAACCCACTTCTTGACGTATTCCAGTTTTCGGTCAAATTTCTCCAGCTGCGATTGCGGATTGAAAATCCGGAAGTAAGGAGCCGCGTCGGTGCCCGACCCACTCGCCCACTGCCAACCTCCGACATTACTCGCTTGGTCAAAGTCAAGAAGTTTTTGGGCAAAGTAGGCCTCTCCCCAGCGCCAGTCGATGAGCAAGTGCTTGGTAAGAAAGCTTGCGACTACCATGCGGACTCTGTTGTGCATGTAGCCCGTGGTATTGAGTTGGCGCATCCCGGCGTCCACCATCGGATAGCCTGTTTGTCCCTCGCACCACGCGGCAAAGTGCGCTTCATTTGATTCCCACTCGATTCGGTCGTAGGCTGGCTTAATTGCCTTCTTTGGACTTTCAGGAAAATGGTAGAGGACCATTTGGTAGAAGTCCCTCCAAATTAACTCGTTTACAAAGGTTTCACTCGCCTCTTGGCCCGCTCGAAGGAGTGCGCGCACGCTAATGGTTCCGAAGCGAAGGTGCAACCCAAGGCGCGTGGTGCCCTGCTCGTCGGACGGAATGTCGCGCCGCTGCGCGTAGTGCACGAGGGTGTCGTGCGACCAGGTTTTCGGAGGCATGGATATGCCGCTTGGCTCAAACCCCATGGACTCGAGCGACGGAACGTAATTGTGGGGCTTGGACTTGGCCAACCCCCTATCCAATAAGTTTTCAGACGGGTAGTTCGGAATGCCATTAGCCTCAAGAGCAGCACGCCATCTGCGGCTGTACGGAGTGAACACGGTATAGGGCAATCCATCAGGCTTTACCACTTCGGACTTCTCAAAAACTACATGGTCTTTGGCGCCTTTGAACCACCGATCACCTTCGCGGTACAGTGCTTCAATGCGGGCATCGCGTTCGCGGGCATAGGGCTCGTAGTCACGATTGGCAAAGACTCCTTGGATTTCAGGGTGGTCCACAATCCACTGACGGTGAATGTCCTCGGGAATTCCGTAGCCGCACCATAGGTTTGCACCCAAGGCCTGCAGTTCGTCCTTAAGGCGTTCGACTTCACCGTGTATGAATTGCACGCGAGCGTCGGTGCGATCCTCTAGGCGGTCAAGAATGTTTCGGTCAAAAATGAATACCGGCTGCACCGGGATTCCGAGCTCAAGGGCGCGAAACAAGCCTGCGTTGTCGGACAGACGAAGGTCGCGTCGAAACCAAAAAAGTAGCATGGCTAGCCCTTCATGGCCTGCAAGAACTCGGCGCGGGTCGCGGGATCACGGAACTTTCCACCAAAATGACTGGTAGCAGTTGAGCTGTGTGCATCCTCTACCCCGCGCATTTTCACGCAGAGATGTTCGGCGTCGACGTACACAGCTACATCCTCAGTGCGCAGCACGCGCTTGAGTTCAGCTGCAATCTGCTCGGTGAGTCGCTCTTGAACCTGCGGGCGCTTGGCAAAGTGCCGCACAATTCGGTTGAGTTTAGAGAGTCCGACCACTTCACCTGACGAAAAGTAGGCCACATGGCAGACCCCCAAAATGGGTACGAAGTGGTGTTCGCAGGTTGAATGCAGGGTGATGTTGCGTTCGAGCACCATCTCGTCGTAGTGGTAGCGGTTCTCGAAGAGGGTGACCTCTGGCTTGTTGAGCGGATTCAGACCCGCAAACTGCTCGAGGACGTACATTTTTGCCACGCGTCGCGGGGTATCCTTGAGTGAATCATCGCTTCGGTCCAATCCAAGGATGTCCATGATTTCGCCAAATTTCTCGGCGATGCGTTCGATTTTCTCAGAGTCCGGCTGAAGAAGATTTTCTTCAATGGTGGGAGTTGCAAGGTGGCGACCGTTGGCGGGCTTGATGCCGTTGTTGGTCGGAGTTCCGTGAAAAGATTTATTGTGCGCCATCGTATTCGACAAAGTTTCGTGGGGTTTCGTACAAGGTGATGTGCAGGTCTACGTGCACGGGAAGGTGTGGCCGCAGCCACTCCCAAATAGCTACCGCGATAAATTCAGCCGAGGGAACCCGATCAAAGAACTCAGGAACTTCTTCATTGAGGTTGCGGTGGTCAAGGCGAGCTTCTACTTCGCGCTTTATGAGGCTCGAAAGGATTCCGAGGTCGTATACATAGCCCGTAACAGGATCTATAGGGCCCGTTAACTTGACGATGAGTTCGTAGTTGTGTCCGTGGTAGCGCGGATTGGAACAGGGTCCAAACTGCGCTTCATTCTGGGCATCGGTCCAGGACTTCACATAGAGCCGATGTGCCGCATTAAAGTGCGCATGACGGCTTACGGATGCGCGAAGTGGTTTGGTATTCATTGCGGAAGTTGGCTTTGGTATTCACGAAAAATGATTTGGAACCAAGCCGTGAACTGCTCTGGATGCGCATCCATTTCTCGAGTCAATTCGGACATTGAGATCCAGCGCACCGCCTCGACTTCTTCGGTGTTGAGGGTGACGATTCCGTCAAACCGACCAAGAACCACGTGATCAAGCTCATGCTCGGTGAGGCCGTTGTCGAATTCTGCGCGGTAAATGAAGTGAAAGGAATCCTTCAATTCAGAGATTTGAGAAGGGTCAATGCCCAGTTCTTCATTAAGGCGGCGGGTTGCGGCTTCAAGATTGGACTCTCCTTCGCGCTGGTGGCTGCAGCAGGAGTTGGTCCACAAAAGTGGCGAGTGGTACTTACCGGCTGCACGCTGCTGGAGCAAGGTTTCTCCGCGCTCGTTGAACAAAAAAACTGAAAATGCGCGGTGAAGGAGTCCGCGCTGGTGCGCCTCGAACTTCTCCATCCGCCCCACCGGCTGGTCGGCCGTGTTGACGAGGATAACTGTTTCCATAGTGGACTATAATAAATTCAATGCGTGGCGCACGAATGAGCTGGCAAAGAGACGGTATTTTTTACGGTTACTGATTCGAATACGCGACGAAAACACTTCTGATGAAGGCGTGCGCATAATTTTTTGAAAGAGTGCGTAGTAGTACATGTAGGCGATGTACACGCCGAATCGAGAACCTTTGGGCAGTCGAAGAATGCCCTCGTAGCCTTTGCGGAAGTCGCGTTCAATGTCGCGCTCAATAGCCATTTTGGCATCGTCGTCGAATTGCGCGAGGTCTACATTGGGGAAGTAAGTGCGGCCAAGCGCCTGAAAATCAGCAGCCACATCGCGTAAAAAGTTGATTTTTTGAAACGCGGAACCGAGCTTCATCGCATACGGAGTTAGTGCCTCGTACTGTGATTGATCGCCATTGACAAAGACTTTGAGGCACATGAGCCCCACTACTTCGGCACTGCCGAGAATGTACTGCTCGTAGGCGGATTGGTCATAGGTGCGGTCCTCGAGGTCCATTTCCATCGAACGCAAGAAGGTATTGATCAATCCACGGTCAATCTGGTAGGCATTCACGACATACTGAAAGGCGTGTAGGACCGGGTTCGTCGAAATCCCCTCGTCAATGGCGCGGTCGGTATCGGCCCAAAAGCGCTCCAACAAGTCGCGCTGGTTCGTGCCATGAAACGTGTCTACGATTTCGTCCGCAACGCGTACGAATCCGTATACCGCATAAATCGGATCGCGAAGCGGCTTGGATAAACCAAGGATTCCGAGCGAAAAAGATGTGGAATACGCCTTGGTAATTCCCTTGCTCGTTCGGATCGACGTTTTCGTGTAGAGGTCCATCATACTAAAGGATGTTCTTTGGTGATTTCGCGCGCCACTACTTCTCCTGAAATGATGCACGGAGGTACTCCGGGCCCGGGAACGGTAAGTTGCCCGGCGTAGTACAAGTTGTTGAGCTTGCCCTTAAGGCTTGGCTTAAGAATGGCGGTTTGGTCAAGGGTATTGGCCAATCCGTAGGCGTTTCCCCGGTGCGCGTGGTACTCTTTCACGAAGTCACGGTAGGCAAAGCTGCGCTGAATTACAATGTGCTCGCGAATGTCCATACCAATTTGAGCCTTCATTCGTTCAGCGACCATGTCGAGGTAGCGCTGGCGCGTGGCATCATCGTCCTCAAGGCCAGTCGCCATTGGAATAAGTATAACCAGTGCATCCTTTCCTTCAGGCGCAGCACTTGGGTCGGTTGCCGAGGCGATGCTCAAGTAGAACAGTGGTTTTTCGGGCCAACGTGGGTTCGTGTAGATCGCGTCGGCATGGGTGTCAAAGTCCGCATCAAAAAACAGGGTATGGTGCTCTAAACCTGTAAGCTTAGTATCCAATCCCAAGTAGTACATGAATGCCGACGGAGCCATTTTGCGCTTCGCCCAGTAGTTCGCGGTGTAGCGGCGAAATTCCGGCTTCACCAATTTTTGTTCGACGTGCGCGTAGTCGGCTGAGGCAACTACTACGTCAGCTGTGTGGAGCGTGTTGCCCACGTAGACGCCAGAAATGGATTTGCCCTCGTAGGCAAAACCCGTTACTTCTTGATTAAAGTGAAACTTCACACCTTGCTCTTGAGCAAGTTGGTAGAATCCTTGGACCACTGAATACATTCCCCCGACGGGGTACCACGTGCCTTGAGCGAAGTCTGAATAGTTCATCAAGCTGTAAAGCGCTGGCGTGTTGCTCGGTGTCGCCCCCAAAAAGAGCACCGGAAACTCGAGCAGTTGGCGCAGCTTGGGGTGACTAACAACCTTGGCGATGCTGCTGCGAATGCTGCGAAGCAGATCCATGCGCAAGAGTCCAGTTAGAATACGGACGTCGGCAAATTCTAGCACGCTCCGCGAAGGTTTGCGCACCAGATCGTCGATTCCGACGCGGTATTTGTACTCAGCGTCCTTTAAAAACGCGCGAAGCCGAACGGCGGAGCCGGGCTCCAGTCGATCAAATAAGGCCTCAATTTCGCTCATTTGGGCGGGGATTGGCATGGGGCCATCCTCAAAGTAGATGCTGTAGGACGGATCCAATCGGCGAAGTTCGTAGTAGTCGCTGGACTTTTTGCCAAAGTGACCAAAAAACGTCTCAAACACGTCGGGCATCCAGTAAAATGAGGGGCCTAAATCAAACGTGTAGCCCTCGTGGACCCACTGGCGTCCCCTACCTCCTGGGCCATCGTGCATTTCAAGTACTTCAACCTCATAGCCCGCTTGAGCCAAATAGGCAGCACTCGACATTCCTGCAAAACCGGAGCCAATTACAATTGCTTTCTTCTTCATTTAGTCGTTGCCGCGGATTCCGCGAAGCTGGTCCATCATTTTACGTCGTGCTAAGAAGATACGGCTTTTTACCGTTCCCAAGGGAATGCCCATTTGGTCAGCGATCTCTTCGTACTTGTACCCATTAAAGTACATCATGAATGCGTCCAAGTAGGTACGCTCTACATTCTCGATGCGATCAATGATATTGGCCATTTCGTAGGGGCTATCGGCTTCATCTTCGCGGTTGGCCATCATACCCCCAAGGACGTACTGGTTTTCGCTGTCGTCCGCGTAGGTATTTTGGTTCTTCTTCTTGCGGTAGTTGTTGATGAACGTATTCTTAAGGATGGTATACAGCCATCCACGAAGGTTTGTGCCCTCTTGGTACTTTGACTGGTTCTTGATCGCCTTGTAAAAGGTTTCTTGAACGAGGTCTTCAGCGTCTTCAGAATGGCGCGTGAGCTTCATGGCTAAACCACGCAAGAACTGCTCGTGCTGAAAAATTTGGGGACCAAAGGACTCTGGGGGCATGTCGCTTTTGTTTAACAATTAGAACACTAAGTTAAACAAGAAATGTGCCGAGCCAACGCTTTGTTTAAACTTTTTATGAAAAGCATAAACAAAAGGATGCCGAACTAAGTTAACTAGCTCAGAACGAAAGAGCTAACTCAGATGTCAGCTGTTGGCCAAGACTGGCTAGATTTGAGTATGTCACGGTGAGGTGATCTGGCGACTTCCAGTCTGAGACTGCTAACCCAGTTACCCAGAGGGGAACATCACCCATAAACGAGCGGGCATCTGAAACGTACTGATCTATTGACTCTCGAGAAGGTTGAGTCGTCCAAACGCTTACCACTAATTTAAAGTGGTTCGTTTGCTTAAACAAGACCGCTAGGTGCTCGAGCGGAAGCGACTGTCCGAGAAAGACCACTGTGGTTCCGCGCGCCTTGAGCAAATAGTGCAGATAGAGCAACCCGAGTTCATGGAGCTCATCTTGCGGGAGGTACATAAGTACCGCTGGGCTCTTAACTGACATCCGCTGGTCCGTGAGGCGATCGAGCGCCGCATACATTTTCTGCTTGATCAGGTTACTCGCGAAGTGCTCGTGAGCGACGCCAATGGCATCCGTCTGCCACATGTAGCCAATTTGGTGAATGAATCCACCAACGACGTGCGTAAAGGTGTGCTCCTCTCCCGCCTCGCGAATACTCGTATCGAGAATCTGCGAGAAGGTCAACTCGTCGAGATCGATACAGGCTTGGATTAAGCGGGTAACTTGGGCGGTTTGGCTTCCGTGCTGCAGGGCTTCTTCAAGAATCTTTTGACTAAGCTGCTCGCGCGACAAATCGGCGATTTTGCTAATACGCCAGCCTTTCTGAATGAGAACCGCAACGTTGAGCAGGGTTTTTAGGTCGTCGTCGGAATAGGTACGAATGTTGGTGTCTGTCCGTTTGGGCACGACAATTTCGTAGCGCTGCTCCCAAATACGGAGCGTGTGGGCCTTAATGCCCGTGAGGTGCTCCAAATCTTTGATGCTGTACGACGACTCCATAGTGGCTTTAACCCATAGATTTAAAAAAGGTTCGGCGCGGAACTACCTACCTTTGCAGCCCGCAATTTAGCCGATATGTCGAATTTACACACGGAGCTTCAGCGCCGCAGAACCTTTGGAATTGTTTCGCACCCTGATGCGGGCAAAACGACCCTTACCGAGAAGCTGCTTCTTTTTGGCGGAGCTATCAACGAAGCCGGAGCCGTCAAGAGCAACAAAATCAAAAAGGGCGCGACGTCAGACTTTATGGAGATCGAGCGGCAGCGCGGAATTTCGGTTGCGACCTCGGTCATGGCCTTTGAGTACCAGGGCAAGCACATCAACATTCTCGATACGCCGGGCCACCAAGATTTCGCTGAAGATACCTACCGCACCCTCACCGCGGTAGATAGTGCCATCGTGGTCGTCGACGTGGCCAAAGGTGTAGAAGCCCAGACTGAAAAGTTGGTCAATGTCTGCCGCATGCGCGCCACCCCCATCATTGTGTTCATCAATAAGTTGGACCGCGAGGGCCGCGATGCGTTTGACCTACTTGACGAAATCGAATCCAAATTGGGGCTTCGCCTCTGCCCGCTTTCGTGGCCAATCGGAATGGGCGCCCAGTTTCAGGGCGTCTACGACGTGTGGTCCAAATCTCTGTTGATTTACGACCAAGTCAACAAGCAAAAGGTAGCAGAGGGTGTAGCATTTAGCGACTTGGACAACCCTGAGCTTGTTGAGCGCATCGGCGCCAAGGCTGCTGAAACCTTACGCGAAGAACTCGAATTAGTCGCAGGGGTATACCCGGAATTTGATCAAGACGCCTACTTGCGCGGAGAGCTACAGCCGGTGTTTTTCGGTTCCGCCCTCAACAACTTTGGGGTGCGCGAACTGCTCAATTGCTTTGCGGAAATTGCTCCGCACCCCCAACCCAAAGCTGCCGAGGAGCGCGTGGTTCACCCTGAAGAGGCGAAGTTCAGCGGATTTGTATTCAAGATTCACGCGAACATCGATCCAAACCACCGCAGCCGCATTGCGTTTGTCAAGGTGGTCAGCGGAACCTTTGAACGCAACACCAACTATCTGCACGTCCGCGAGGGCAAGAACCTGAAATTCAGTTCGCCTATGACGTTCTTGGCGAGTAAGCGTGAGGTGGTTGAGGAAGCCTACCCTGGCGACATCGTTGGTCTTCCTGATACCGGACTCTTTCGAATTGGGGACAGCTTAACAGGCGGCGAGTCGCTTCACTTCAGCGGAATTCCGTCCTTTTCGCCCGAACACTTTCGCTTTATCAATAATGCTGACCCCATGAAATCCAAGCAGTTGGCCAAAGGAGTGGACCAGTTGATGGACGAAGGGGTGGCCCAGCTGTTTACGCTTGTCGCCAACGGACGAAAGGTCATCGGAACCGTAGGCGCATTGCAGTACGAGGTCATCCAATACCGTCTTGAGCACGAATACGGAGCAAAGTGTTCGTACGAACCCTTCCCCGCCTACAAAGCACTGTGGGTAGAAGGCAAGGACGCCGGACAGCTCGCCGAACTTGAGCGCATGAAGGCCCGCCAACTCGCCCACGACAAGTTTGGACGCTTGGTATTTTTAGCGGACTCACAGTTTGGACTGCACATGACGCAAGAAAAGTTTGACCGCATCGTATTTCACGAAAAGAGCGAATTCTAAACCACAAAAAAGCCCGCCGAAGCGGGCTTTTTTAGTACAGTATGGCGCGGGTATTATTCAGCGCCTTTCATGTAGGTGTCAAGTACCTCTTGGCTCACTCCCGTGTTGCTGAATCCACCATCATTGTAGAGGTTCTGCATCGTCACACGGCGGCTCATGTCGCTAAACATGACCACACATAAGTTGGCACAATCTTCAGCCGTTGCGTTGCCTAAGGGGCTCATCTTATCAGCGAAGCTCAAGAAGGCATTAAAGCCCTTCACGCCGCTACCTGCGGTGGTCGGTGTGGGAGACTGGCTGATGGTGTTGATGCGAACGTGGTTGCGGATTCCGTAGTGGTATCCAAAGCTGCGAGCCACCGACTCCAAGTAGGCTTTGTTCTCAGCCATGTCGTTGTAGTCAGGGAACGTGCGCTGGGCAGCAATGTAGCTCAGCGCGAGCACGCTACCCCAGTCGCTAAGGGCGTCCATTTGGTAGGCCGTCTGGAGTACTTTATGAAAGCTAACCGCCGACACATCCCAACCCTTGGTCAAGAAGTCGTAGTTGAGGTCGGTGTAGGGACGGCTTTTGCGGACGTTGACGGACATTCCAATGCTGTGCAGGATGAAGTCAATTTTGCCACCGAAATGGTCCATGGCTCCCTGAATCAAGTTCTGAAGTTCCTCAAGGCTTGTCGCGTCGGCACCGATAACGGGCGCACCTGTCTTTTCAGCAAGCGCATTGATTTCGCCCATGCGCATGGCCATTGGGGCATTCGTAAGCACGAGTTGAGCGCCTTGTGCGTGGCACTGTTCGGCGACCTTCCAGGCAATGGAGTCGCTATTGAGGGCTCCGAAGATGATGCCCTTTTTTCCGGCAAGTAGATTGTTCATGTCGCAAATATCGTGAAAATCACTCGGCCGCCGCCATCAAGGCCTCGGCTTGTGCCATCGCTAAGGCACTGAGGTCACCATCTGAGAGCAAGCGGGCCACTTCGGGCGCTCGATCGCTGTCGCTCAAGGTCTTAAGTTGCGTCAGCGTACGGTCTCCATCAACTACTTTCTCGACGACCCAGTGCTGTGCCCCTAACGCGGCAACTTGCGGTAAGTGGGTGATGGCGATGATTTGAGCATTTTGGCTCATGCTTCGGAGCATATGGGCCATCTTGCTCGCGGTCGCACCCGAAACTCCGGTGTCAATTTCGTCAAAGAGCACGGTTGACAATCCTTTGCGCTCGGCCAAGTAGCGTTTGAGTACCAGCATGAGGCGGCTGCGCTCGCCTCCGGAGGCCACTTTAGCGAGCTCCTGAAGCTCTTGGCCCTGGTTCGCACTGAATTCCAGCGTGTAGGCATAGGTGCCCATCGGACTCGGGGTGGAACGGCGTACTGCCCGAACCGCAATTCGGGTTTGGGACATCGCCAAATCAGCCAGACCTCCCGTCACCGCTGTGACCATCGCAGGTTCAGCCTTCATGAGAAGCTGATTCCAATCTTCTCCTGCCGCACTCACCTTGAGGGAGGCTTCACGTACCTCTGCCCTCGCCCGCTCAAGTTCTTCGGCACCTTCTGTCCACACCTTGAGGCGCCGCTCAAGGGTCTCCCAGTGTGCAATGAGTGCGCTGTCGTCAGCACACTGGTGCTTGCGCTGAACCCGATCAATGGCCGAGAGGCGTTCCTCCACGAAATTCAGCTCACCTGGATCGGCATCTAATTGATCGACAAGATCTTGCCAATGTCCCCGAAGGTCGCGCACGAGGTCCTCAAGGGCATAACCCATACTCGTGAGCTGGTCGTTGGACACTCCCAGGCGCTCGGCTCGCTCGCCAAGCTTTCGTAGCTGGCCAGCAAGTGATTCAAGGCCAAGTTCTTCGCGATCGACTGCGGCGAGGGCTTCGGCGCTGAATTCCTGAAGTTCCTGCTGGTTGCTGAGAAGCTTCAGCTGCTCGCGCAGCTTGGCTTCTTCGCCGAGTTTGAGGTCGAGAGCGCGCAGCTCTTCAACCACAAATTTGAGGTATTCCGGATCGTTAACGGCCCCAAGTTCAGACTCTAGTTCCAAAAGGCGTTCCTCGGACTGACGGAGCTGTGCAAAGCACGTCTGGTAGTGCCCCTTGGCGGCTTGATGGCCGTCCGAAAAGGCTTCGAGCAGAAGGACTATACCTTCGTTCCGAGCCCAAAGTCCCTCGTCCCGTTGGCTGTGAATGTCGACCAGCGAACTTGAAACGCGGCGCAGCTCGTCGAGCCGTACTGGGGAATCGTTGATGAACGCACGGCTACGTCCACCCGGATGTACTTCGCGGCGGAGCACCAATGAGGCATCAGCCCCCTCGCTCCACCAGTCCCAATCAGCCGACCCCAAGTCATGCTGACGCTCGGTTGGCACTCGAAACTCCGCTTCGACCACACTTTTAAATCCTGGCTGACCGATGGACGCAAACTCGGCCCGCCCGCCCAGCGCAAGTTGCAGTGCGCCCAAAAAAATGGACTTACCCGCCCCTGTTTCACCTGTAAGCACGGTAAATCCGGGCTTGACGGCCAACTCGAGGTGGTCAATCAGCGCAAATCGTTCGATGTGCAGTCGGCAAAGCATGGCGCAAACCTAGGGTTTGTCAGCGGGATTTACCCATTGCTAAGTACTTACTTGCGTTTGAAGGATCCATTACCTGAAGGGCATCCGAAACGTCTTGAAGGGCCACGGCTGGTCCGCCCGAAAAAACCTGCTGAATCTCAACCGATTTACTATCAAAAAACCAGCGGAGCAGAAAAATATTCGGCTGACGCGTGTGGATCGGCCTTAGCGATAAAAGGGCATTTGCCACGGACTGCTTGGCCTGCTGCTGGGTTTCAAGCTTGGACAGTCGGTCAAGACCGTCGCGGTGGTAGCGGTACCACGCCTCCAAAAAGGCGTCGTTGGCCGGATTCAGCAAGTCTTCGATGATCCAAAAGCGGTTCCGCGTTGACGTAAACCGATCCCAACCTCCGCCTGCCCCAGAAGCCTGAGCCATTTGGGCAATTTGAAGCGCGGTTTGCAGGTGCGACCGGGCTTGGGGATCAAACGAAGCTTCGTCCAAGCCCAATCCGAGGAAGGCATAAAAACCTACAATTGAGGCCAGATCTTGAAACTGATTGGGCTGAAAATCGACGATTTCATTGGGCCGGTAGCGAAACCGCACGTCGGGATCTTGGAACGAAATCGTGGTGGAATTGTAGTCGCTGCCGTACACGGGGCGCGCAAACGAAACCTGAAGGTTGCCCGTCATGAGACCTGAACTCTGGTCGTAGTCGCGAATCGTAAACACAAACGATCCGCGAATCCTCTCACCCTCTTCCCAGGTGTCTTCGGTCCAGACCCGGTTGTTGACCAAATCTCGCACAACTTGCTCGAGTTGGGTAAAAACTTGACGATCATTAGTTTGAACCTCAGGAGCTTGAACCTTTACTTCAAGAAAGAATTCTTGTGCAGGCAGCAGAACCGACACACATAGAGCGATGATGAGAACAGCGAATTTCACGACTTGAAGTTACGCCGTGGGAGCGTTGCGCTCAACCCAATCAAGGATTCGCTGGGCCGCGGCCACTTTTGACTCCAGCGGCCCCTCTTCCACCCCATTTGCAGTCACCAAACTGATTTGATTGGTGTCGGAATCCATTCCCGTCTCAGCCGTCGCGTAGTTGAGCACAATGGCGTCCGCGCCCTTTCGCGCTAGTTTGCCTCGTGCGGAATCCACACCATTACCCGTTTCGAGCGCAAATCCAATCAAAACTTGGCCAGGGCGCCGTTGCGCGCCAAGCGACTGAAGAATGTCTGGCGTGGGAACCAAATTGATTCCGCTAGCAAGCTCGCCTTTGGGACTCTTGGTTGTGCGCAACTCCGCCGGCTTGAAGTCCGCCACGGCAGCGGCGGCGATAACCACATCGGATCCCTCTAGGGCTCGAAGTGCCGCGTCGTGCATTTCGCCTGCGGAACGCACCGACGTGATGTGTACGCGGTCGGTCCAAGTCCGGTCCGCACGGCGAAGTGGTCCGCGAATCCACCGGACCTTCGCCCCCCGGAGCTCGGCCTCAGCAGCCAAGGCCTCGCCCATTTTGCCACTCGAGCCGTTGCTGATAAAGCGCACGGGATCAATCGATTCTTCGGTCGGTCCGGATGTCAGTAGAAGCGTTTTTCCGGACCAAAAGGACCGGGTTCCGAAGTGAAGTTCAAGCGCGCGGTGCATGAATTCAGGTTCAGACATGCGCCCTGCCCCACTCAAGCCCGAGGCAAGTTCGCCCTCAGGAGACGGCCACACACTGTGGCCCATCGCACGCAGTAGGTCGAGGTTGGCTCGGGTAGCTGGATACGCATACATGTCCAAATCCATGGCCGGAGCCCAAAACACGGGGCATTTTGCCGAAAGCACTAAGGAGAGCACGAGGTTGTCGCACAAGCCATGAGCCGCTTTGGCGATGGTGTTGCTTGTTGCGGGCGCTACCACAAGTGCTTCGGCCCATTCAGCCATGTGAACGTGGTTGTTCCAGGCTGTGCGACCCGTAGTCTGATTGACCAGATGGCGCTCTACCGGTGACCCGCTGAGTGCGGCCAGGGTGAGAGGCGTCACAAATTCTTCGGCGGCGGGAGTCATCGCCACGCGAACATCAGCACCAGACTGGCGCAGAAGGCGAACCAACAAAGGAATTTTGTACGCGGCAATGCCGCCGCTTACGGCAAGCAGGATGCGTCGACCCTGCAAACTCATTGCCTTACGACTTGGTCGTTTCGGTCTCGGGGTAGCGGTAGAATACCTTGCCGTCGAGCCACTCGTGAACCGCCATAGCATGGGGCTTCGGAAGCGCTTCGTACTGGCGCGACATCTCAATCTGCTCCTTATTTTCAAACACCTCTTCGAGGCTATCCGTCACCACTTCGAAGTCTTCAAGCTTATCGTTGATTTCGGCGCGGAGCGTTTCGTTGATCTGCTCTGCACGGCGTGAAATCACGGCAATCGCTTCGTAGATGTTGCCCGTTGAGGCGTCAAGCTCATTGAAGTCCAACGTTTTGGTCGTCTTCGAGGCAGCGAGGTGGGCTTTATCCATGGTTCTGTGTGAAAAAAAGTTGCAATTGGGAGGGCAAAAGTACGACTATTTTTTGGTACCGGCAGCTACTCTGCGCGCGAATACCGCAACCTGCCCGGCGTGGGAGCCTTCAGGATAGGCCGCGAGGTATTCCTTGACGTAGGTATCAGCGTCGCGAAAGCGCTCGGCTTTTTTGGCATCGATCGAGTTCTCGGCGTACTTCACCGCAGATTCAATGCGGAAGTACATCGCCTCTTCGCGGCGCGGACTGTCAGGGTATTCGCTCAGCATTACGTTGAACGAAACGACCGAACTCGCATACTGGTTGCGGTGGTGGTAGCCCTTGGCAATCAGGTAGCTCTTCTCTTCAAGACGTTCGCGAAGCTCGTCCATGTGGCCGTTGGCCTTGTCGAGAAATGGAGAGTTGGGGTGCGTATTGATGAAGAGCTGCAGTTCGTCCATGGCCTGGTAGGTATAGGCCGGATCCAAGGTCTTGGACGGCGCCTCGAGGTAGGCACAGTACGAAGAAAGGTAGGCCGCTTCTTCGGCAAAAGCATCCGCAGGAAACGTTTGCGAAAACCGCTTAAAATGATAGGAGGCTAGCAAATAGTCGCGCTGACCGTAAAGAGTTTTTGCGAAGTAGCGGTAGACGTCTTGTGCTTTGGTGGTTCCGCGGTACGAAGACATCAGTTCGTCAAACAGCGGGTAGGCCTTGCTGTAGTTGCCTTGGTCGTAGTACTGAATGGCCCGCTCAAGTTTGTAGGCCGGATCAGTGCTTTTGAGCACTTTATTGTAGTCGCCGCACGAGCTCAAGGCTACGACGGCAGCCATTAGGATCCAGTTTTTCATAGTTCGTGCTGCTGCAATTCGCGTACCGATTGGGCCAAGGCCGCATCGAGTTGGGGTGAAACGGGCCACAACGGCAGGCGAAGTGCGGGGTGAATGATTCCGAGGTGCGCGAGGGCAGATTTGATTCCGCCCGGATTGCCCTCTGCAAAAAGTTGCTGGGTGAAGCGGAGCATTGCATAGTGCCCCTCTCGAGCGGCTTCCATGCGGCCAGCCCGCGCGTCGCGAACCATTTGACTAAACGTTTTGGGAAACGCTTGGCCGCTCACCGAAATCACCCCATGGGCACCCGAAGCCACTAACGGAAGGGTCAAGTTGTCGTCGCCACTCAGCACATCAAAGCCTTGTGGGGCGCCGTGAATAATGGCCATAGCCTGCTCAAGGTTTCCGCTCGCTTCTTTGATGGCGACCGCGTGCGGTACCTCATAAGCAATTCGAAGCGTCGTCTCGGCAGCCATATTTGAACCCGTACGGCCAGGGACGTTGTACAAAATAATTGGCAGGTCGGTCGCTGCTGCGATGTGGGTAAAATGGCGGTAAATGCCCTCTTGAGTAGGCTTATTGTAGTACGGCGAAACGCTTAGCACGCCTGAGATTCCTGCGTGAAGGCCCGTTTTTAGTTCGGAAGAAACCTTTGCGGAATCGTTACCCCCTACCCCTTGTACCACAGGAACACGGCCTGCCGCCGCTTCGCAAATCGCCGCTACAACGCGATGCTTCTCGTCGGTGGTGAGCGTAGCTGTTTCGGCGGTGGTACCGAGGGCAACCAAAAACTCGACTCCGCCCTCGATGCAGTGGTCGACGAGCTTTGCCAGCGCGGCAAAGTCGACTTCGTGCTGGGCATTAAAAGGGGTCACCAGGGCAATGCCGGTGCCGCGAAACGGGTTCACGCGTGCGTTCATCGGGGCGGAATTTTAGCGAGCCATGCGCTCAAGGCACGAAAGTAGTCCATAGGAAGGCGGTCTGCGCTGTGGTAGCGCACATCGTAAAAGTCATTTGAACCCGTCAAGCTCACGCGGAGGCCCGCAGGGGTGCGTGCTACAAGGTGGTCAATCGGGCTGTCGGGACTGCGGTGAAGGGCTACGACAAGGTCAAATTCCGACTGCATAAATTCAAGGGCGTTACCTCCTTGGGCGGAACCATTCCACGAAAAATCGTCGGTAAAAATCAGCTGGCGGCCCGAATACAGGGCATTCTTGGGGCGCATCTCGCCGGTCCAGCCAATCAGGGCCACCGAGCGCTGCTGGGCCTGAAGTGCCGCGACCACTTGGCGCAACGAATCCAGGTAGCCCTCCTCGGCGCGGGAATCAAAGATGATTCCGATGCGGCGTGCGCGTTCCCATCCCGGCCAAGCCAGACTTGTTGGGCGCTCGTCGGCGGCCTTCTTCCATGCCCGCTGCTGGAGCGGTTTTGCTAGTTTGTAGAGCCAATCCATGCTCGAAATTCTTCTTCGGTTAACCAGGTAACACCCAGTGATTCTGCTTTGGCACGCTTGCTCGGGCCTACGCCCTCGCCGGCCAATAAATAGTTGGTTTTGCTGCTCACGCTGCTCGCCACGCGGCCGCCGTACTGCTCGATGGCGTCTTTGATTCCGTCGCGGCTGAAGTGGGTAAAGACTCCGCTCACCACAAAGGACTTGCCCTGTAGTACGTCAGAAGCGCCCGACGCTGAAGCCGCACGCTCGAAGCAGAGTCCATGTTCTGCTAGTCGGCGAAGCTCTTCTTGGTTGTCTGGATCGGCAAACCATGATGTAATGCTCTCGGCAATTTGAGGACCCACGTCGGGCACGTTGAGCAAGTCTTCGGTCGAAGCTGCCGCGAGCGCTTCAATGCGCTCAAAGGCCTTGGCGAGTTTCTTGGCAACGGTTTCGCCCACGTGGCGGATTCCGAGGGCAAAGAGCACGCGTTCGTACGGCACGTTCGTGCTCGCTTCGAGGCTTGCAATGGCGTTTGCTACGGATTTTTCTTTGAACTTATCGAGTCGGCTCCAGCCCTCGGGCCCCAAATCGTAGAGGTCGGCAGGCGTATGAACCCAGCCGAGGTCGACGAGGCGGTCGACGGTTTCGGTTCCGATTCCGTCGATGTCCATGGCGCGCCGGTGGATGAAGTGCTCAATTCGGCCCTTGATTTGGGGAGGACAGGTAGAGCGGTTCGGGCAGAAGTGCTGGGCCTCGCCGTCGCGGCGTTCGAGCAGGGTTCCGCAGTCGGGACAGTTGGTGGCAAACGACACGCGCAGCGCCGAATCAGGACGGCGGCTCAGGTCTACGGAAGTGATTTTGGGTATGATTTCACCGCCTTTTTCGACCCAGACCCAGTCGCCAAAATGAAGGTCGAGCTTCGCAATTTGGTCGGCGTTGTGCACGGAGGCGCGTTGAACCTGGGTTCCGCTAATCCATACAGGATCGAGGACGGCCACTGGCGTGATCGCCCCGGTACGGCCCACCTGGTAGATCACTTCGCGCAGCGGAGTACAGGCTTGCTCGGCGTTGAACTTGTAGGCCATGGCCCAGCGCGGAGACTTAGCCGTCATTCCCATGCGCTGCTGCTGGTCAACGCGGTCCACTTTGATGACGACTCCGTCCGTAGCCACGGGTAGGTGCTGGCGTTCGGAATCCCAGTAGGTCAAATAGTCCTTGAGTTCGGCGGCGGACCGGCAGAGGGCCGACCATCGCTCGGCACGAGGCGCCACCGGAAACCCCCATCCAGCCAAAGCGTCCATAGCTTCGGAGTGGGCCGCAAAGGGTTGCTCGTCGCTGTAGGCTCCGTAGGCGAACATGCTAAGGCGGCGCTGGGCAACTTCGGTGGAATCCTGCATTTTTAGGGTTCCGGATGCCGCATTGCGTGGGTTGGCAAACTCGTCCTGGCCCTCTGCGCTGCGGCGCGCGTTCAGGGCTTCAAAGTCGCGGTGGAGGAATACGATTTCGCCGCGCACCTCGAGGTCACGTGGTGCCCCCGGGGGGAGAACCAAGGGAATTCCCTGTATGGTGCGCACATTGGCCACCACGTCGTCACCTTGAACGCCGTCGCCTCGGGTAAGGGCGCGCGTCAAGGATCCGCCCTCGTACCACAGCGAAATTGCCACGCCGTCAAATTTGAGCTCAGCGCTCCACGCTAACTCGGTGGTGGCTGCCAAGTCGTGGGCGCGCTGCACGAACTCGTCGAGTTCGTCAAAACTGTAGGTGTTTGCGAGGCTGAGCATGGGCCTCCGGTGGGCCACTTGCGTAAAATTTTTAACGAGCCCGCCGCCGACCCTCTGGGTGGGGCTGTTGGGGTCAGCGTATTCAGGATGTGCGGACTCGAGGTCCTGAAGCTCGCGCAAGAGCCGGTCAAATTCGGCGTCAGAAATGCTCGGCTGGTCCGCGACGTAGTAGCGCCGGTTGTGCTCGTGCAGTTCGCGGCGGAGCTGATCAATTCGTTCGAACGGAGTCATGCCTTCAAAGGTAGGGTTTGACTTCGGGCTTTGTGCCCCAGACCCAACGCGGCGCACCAAATTGATCGCGAAGTAGTTCGGCGGTCCACCCTTGGGATTTCGCAAGTTCTGAAGTGGCTTGAGCATGCGCAGAATGGCATTCCAAACCGAGTTGCTTCGCCCCTACCTGTTCCGCCCAATGAAGTACCCTTCGGTAGAAAAAGAGAATGTCTTCAGCTGGCGCAAAGAGCGCTAGAGCAGGCTCAAAGTCAGCCACTTCAGGCTCAAGTTGTTCGTTCGCACCCACGTACGGTGGATTGCTGAGAACCACGTCCGCCTTAAGACCTCCGGGGGCGTCGTCGTTCAGGTCGCCGAATATCCACTCCACGTTGAGTTCGAGCTCAGCCGCGTTGCGGCGCGCCACCTCAAGGGCCTCGGAACTCACATCAAGCCCGATTACGTACAGGTCAGCCCGTCTCTTCTTGAGCGCGAGCGGTATGCAGCCACTACCTGTCCCCAAGTCGAGGACGCTACTGCCACGCGGCGCGCGTTCGGCGGCGAGCTGAACGAGTTCTTCGGTTTCGGGCCGCGGAATGAGTACCGCAGGGCTCACGTGGATGCTGAGACCGTCAAAATGCTCAAATCCAAGGATGTACTGAATAGGTTTGGAAGTGCGGAGGTCTTCAGTATCGAGGCTCCAGCGCTCAAGTACGTGCGCAGCAGCGGGCAGATTGCCATCCAGTGTGATCATTCCGGCGGAACGCTGCGCGTGGAATTCAACCCAACGACGCCAGTGGGCGCGGGCTTCTTCGGCCGCGAAGCGGTTCCGCGCCTCGATAAATGCATGCTGAAGTTCGCGCCAGGTCACAGCCCAAAGGTAGCGCAGTACCTTCGCGAGGTGAAGCACCACAGGGACGAGACCTTCATGCGCCGTGCGCTCGACTTAGCCGCTCAGGCCGAGGGATTTACGCATCCCAATCCGCTCGTCGGAGCCGTACTCGTGCACAACGGCACGGTGATTGGCGAAGGCTACCACCACCGAGCCGGTGAAGCGCATGCTGAGGTAATGGCGCTGCGTTCGGTTTCACCTGAGAATGCCCACCTCGTGGCGCGAGCTACCATGTACGTAACGCTCGAGCCCTGCAGTCATACTGGGCGCACTGGCCCCTGCAGTCTAGCCTTAGTGGAAGCTGGTGTGCAGCGAATCGTGGTCGCTCATGAGGACCCCAACCCGTTGGTTTCTGGCCGCGGAATCGAGATGCTACGCCAGGCTGGGCGCCTCGTAGACCTGGGAATTTTGCGCGACGAAGCCGAGGTCCAAAACCGCCGTTTTTTCACGTCAATGCGCGAAGGTCGCCCGTTCATTACGCTCAAATGGGCTCAGGACTCCACCGGAGCCGTGGACGGACCGCGCAGTACAGAACACCCCGGTCCTTGGGCTATTTCTGGGGCCGAAGCTCAAGTATGGACCCACCGACTGCGCCAAGTATGCGGGGCTATCCTTGTGGGGTTCGGAACGTGGAAGGCCGACCACCCCAAAGGAAGCGTTCGCGCAGTCGCCGGAGCGTCGATGGACCGATTTGTGTGGGCCGCACGCAGGCTTTCGGACCCCGACCGCATTGAGGTTGAGGCCTCAGGCTGGGAAATTTGGGAACCTCAAATTGGCGAATCCGCTGACGACGCCTTGCTTCGCCACCTTTCAGGATCTTGCCTTCGGGGACTCCTGGTTGAGGGCGGCCCCAAAACGACCATGACCTTTGCGCGTCTCGGAATGTGGGACGAAGCATTTAAATTGGTTTCACCTGAGCTGGTACCGGTGGGTGGGGCCAAAGCGCCGAACCTGCGCGCGGATTGGCAGCGCGTTGCGCGGTGGGGGCTCGACGAACTGCAGCGCTGCGAGCGCGTTACCTTTATATGATGCGCACTGCACTTTTACTTATCGCGATTGCTGCCTCAGTAGCCCAGGCTCAGGAACTGCAGCACAAGGTGGTTCACGGAGCCACTGAACTACCCGAGGGCGCCGAATGGATTGAGACGGCGGTCCGTTCAACTCCGTGGCGGACCTACCGCCGCTACACGGGCTTTAGGGATGGAATTGAAATCGAGGGCGCCGACGCCGTAGTGGCCGTTCGACCCGACGGAAGCCTAGACTACCGCATTGTACCCGTGCTTCCAGAGGTAATCCCCGGAGCGCATCCTTTGACGCAGGCTGAAGTACCCGTTTGGCTGATCCAGGACGGGCAATGGATTGCTGCAGAACGCCGTGAGGTCTACCGCCCCCATCCACTGTACCGCATGCGTTTTTGGCACGATGCCTCAGGCCGAATCATCGATTCGTTGGACCTCATTCGAAGGTTGGATACGGCCGTGTCCGCGTACGTCTTTGCTCCAGACCCCCTTTCGGTGGCCAATGTGCCCTACGGAGGCATTTATGTGGACGCGAACGACGGAAACACAGCGGTACTCGACTCCCTGCGCACAGAGGCTTCCGTTCAACTTACCTGGAACGGAACCGGTTTTACCCTCGCCAATTCTGCAGCTGTAATTCAGGAATTTGATCCGCCCAGTGTCGCCGTTCCGGTGCTGCCCGGTCCAGACGCGAAGTTTAGCCGTTCCGATTCCGAATTTGAAATGATTAACGTGCTCTACCACATTTATGAATGGAAGCAGCGCATGGCCAGTTTGGGGTACGGCGGAATGGTGAACTACGCGATTCCCGTGGACGTCAATGCCTACGGCGGCGCAGACCTAAGCGCGTTTGACTTCGGAACCACTCCTCCCCGACTCTACTTTGGCGAAGGCGGGGTTGACGATGCTGAAGATGCGGACGTGATTGTGCACGAGTACGGGCACGCCATGGCCTACGGGGCTGCGCCAGGCACCAACATCGGAATCCAGCGTCAGGCCCTCGAAGAGGCAATTTGCGACTACTGGGCGGTGTCGTGGTCGCGAATCCAGAGCCCCTACCGCTGGCCACTGGTGTTCACATGGGATGGCCACAACGAGTTTTGGTCTGGCCGATCGGCGGTCAACAACCAGCAAAAAATGTATCCGGGATTGTCGTTTACCGGGCCCTACAGCCACACTTCGGTCATGGTCGACGCCCTTGTGCGCGGACGCCAGCGCGTGGGCGCCACCGTAATGGACGGTCTCGTAATGGAAGCGCTGTACAGCTTGACCTCGTCCACCACGTTCAGGCAATTTGCGGAGGCGGTGCTTCGAGCAGACACGCTGAAGCACGGCGGAGTGCATTCTGAAGGCCTGCACACGGACTTCGCCGCATGGCAAATTTTAACTCCCGGCATGTCAGTGGACGAACGAGACGTTCCTTCGCGCGGAACCGTGGTGCTTCGCCCCGGTCAGTGGCCCGCCCAGCTCCGCGAACGGCTTCACGCCGTAGACGCCTCGGGGCGTCAATGGATTCTGATGAACGGCTCTGAACTTCCGCCCGCCGGCTGGTACTGGACGGACGAGGTTCGGATTCTCGTTATTCCGTAAAAAACGGGGCAAGTGCCTCAAGCACGTCGCGCGTTGGCGCCACGGGGCGTCCCGTTTCTGTCGACGCAAAGACCAATGTGGTTTCGGCCTCGGTGCACAGTTCACCTGCCTCGTCGTGGATTTGGTAGCGAAAGAACAGACGGCTCCCATCAGGAAGCTTGGGAATTTCAGTAGTCACTGTGAACAAGCTGTCGTACCGCAGTGGTCGTCGGTAGCGAATGGTCACGTCGCGAACGGGAAGCATGATTCCGTTGGCCTCCATGTCTGAGTAGCGGACTCCGATACTCCTTAGAGCCTCAACACGAGCCACTTCAAAATAGGTTGAGTAGGTCCCATAGTAGGCGTAGCCCATCTGGTCGGTCTCAGCATAGCGAACACGCATTTTATGTGTTGTAACAAACATTATTTAAATGTATTTCTTACTGAATATCAATTACTTATTAAATATTATCAAGCACTTAGCACGGCACAAAAAAATTTATGCAACGACAAAACTTTTTTAAAATCAATAGGTCAATGATTTTTTTTCAACAGAATTAATTGACAATTTCGTGGTCCGAAAAAGGGGGTGCTACCCGGCCGCACAAAAGCCATCACCCACTCCCCTATCGGCACCTCAAATTACTAACCTAAACGCAACGATGGAGCGCACCGCTGAAGCCGTCTGGAGAAACTGTCTTTCTTATGTCCAGGACAATATTAGTCCTCAGGCATACAAGACCTGGTTTTTGCCAATTCGGCCCGTGAAGCTCCAAGGTAAGGTTATTACGCTGCAGGTTCCGTCAAAGTTCGTGTACGAGTGGCTTGAAGCACACTACGTCAAACTCCTGAAGTCCGCCATCACGAAAGAGATGGGTAGTGATGCACGTTTGGTATACTCGATCGTCATGGACCAGGAGTCCGCGCACCTGGGCACGTCCAACATGGACATTCCTTCGGCCAACCGCGGTCCGATTGAAAACCCCCAGGTTTCCCTGCCCGCACGCATCGGCGACGACGGGATCCGCAATCCATTCGTGATTCCGGGCCTGAAAAAGGTGCACATTGAGTCGCAGCTGAATCCGAACTACAGTTTTGAGAACTTTATTGAGGGAGACTGCAACCGTTTGGCACGAAGTGCGGGCTACGCCGTAGCGCAAAAGCCAGGCGGAACGTCGTTCAATCCACTTCTGCTCTACGGAAGCAACGGACTTGGAAAAACGCACCTTGCGCATGCCATCGGAATCGAAATCAAGGACCGGTTCCCTGAAAAGACCGTGCTCTATGTGTCTGCCGAGCGCTTCACCCAGCAGTTCATCGATTCAATTCGAAACAATACGAAGAACGACTTTGTCCACTTCTACCAGCTCATCGATGTCCTGATTATGGACGACGTGCACTCGTTTGGTGGCAAAGAGAAGACTCAAGATGTGTTTTTTGAGATCTTTAACCACCTTCACCAGCAGGGCAAGCAAATTATCTTGACCTCTGACCGTGCTCCGGTTGATCTTCAGGGCATGGAACAGCGCCTGCTCTCTCGATTTAAGTGGGGCTTGTCGGCCGACCTTCAGCGTCCAGACCTCGAAACCCGAATGGCCATCTTGCGCCAAAAATTATACGCCGACGGCATTGAGATGCCCGACGACGTGATTGAGTACTTGGCCTACTCGATTACCAATAACGTGCGCGAACTTGAAGGTGCGCTCATTTCGCTACTGGCTCAGTCGTCGCTCAATCGCAAAAAGATCACGGTCGAACTCGCAAAGTCGATGATCGACAAGTTTGTGAAGAACACGACCCGCGAGGTTTCGATTGACTTCATTCAAAAGGTTGTCTGCGACTACTTTGACATGCCGGTGGAGCTGCTGCGCAGCAAGACCCGCAAACGAGAGATCGTGCAGGCCCGCCAGTTGACCATGTACTTTGCCAAGCAGTTGACCAAGAACTCGTTAGCGTCGATCGGTTCGCAAATCGGCAACAAGGACCACGCGACGGTGCTCCACGCTTGCCGGACCGTTTCGAATTTGACGGAAACGGACAAGCGGTTCCGCACCTACGTCGACGACATTCGCAAGAAGCTTACGTTGGCGTAATGCGTTCGCGCCGGGTTCTCATGGTGTGCCTCGGCAATATTTGCCGATCACCAGTAGCTCAGGCCTGCATGGAATCTGAACTTTTGGAGCGTTTCGGACCAAACCACGGCTGGTTTGTAGATAGCGCCGGAACCTCTGCACAGCACCAAGGGGAGCAACCCGATTTAAGGTCGCAAGCTTCAGCGCGCAAGCACGGTTTGGAGATTGGCCACCAGTGCTCTCGCCCCGTTGAACGTGATGATATTGAACGATTTGACCACATTTTGGTAATGGATCGGTCGAACCTCAAGAACGTGCTCGCACTGAACCCTGATCCCAAGGTGTCGTTGGTACTCGAGGCCAGTTTCCCTGGCGAGCAGCGCGAAGTTCCCGATCCCTATTTCGGAGGAGAACAAGGTTTTGAATTGGTTGTCCAGCTACTTCAGCAGGCCTGCCACGATTGGATTGAACGATGGCTTCTCGAGGAACGCTCTATCTGATTCCGGTTCCGCTAGCCGAGTCCGCACGTGGTTTTGATACCGAGCTCAAAGCATTGGTGGGACGAATCACGTACTGGATTGTCGAGACACCCAAAGTTGCACGGGCTCAACTAAGGCTTCTTTGTCCGGATGTTGACCTTACTGCCTTAGCCATGGATTCGTGGTCCAAGCACGGGGGCAACGATGCATCGGCCTTGCTGAAGGCCTGCCTCAACGGGAACGATATGGGCCTCGTGTCGGATGCGGGAGCGCCTGGTATGGCTGACCCCGGGGCCGAAGTGGTCGCCAAAGCGCACGAACTCGGAATCACCGTTGTGCCCTGGCCAGGACCCTCTTCGCTCCTACTTGGGTTGATGGCAAGCGGATTGAACGGTCAGCAGTTCAGCTTTCACGGCTACCTACCGCACGATGCAGGTGCACGAAAGTCACTTGTCGCACGTATGGACAGAGAAGCGGCCGCAGGTTCGAGCCACTGGTTTATAGAGACTCCGTACCGAAATGCAAAGCTCTTCGCGGAACTCATTCAAGCGCTAAGTCCAAGTACCCGCCTTTTTGTTGGGGTTAACCTCAGTGCGCCCGACGAGTGGATCGCATGCCGCGGTGTGGCGCAGTGGCGATCAACTGGAGTTCCGCGCCAAATTGAAGCGAAGGCGCCCGCTATTTGGGGGATTGGGCGCTGAAAAAATCTGCCAACGTTTCGAGCACCACAAACGGGCGCTCCATATGCGGTATATGTCCCGCCTTAGGGATGACCACCATACTGCTTTGAGGAAAATCTCGGGCAAGGGCTGCGGATCCTTGAACGGGAAAGAGCGCGTCTTCAGCACCCCATAAAAGCAGTGTGGGTACGTTTGCGCCTAGTGCTTGGTTTCGAATCAATACCTGATCACGGCGGACTGCGCGAAGCATCGCCTCGCGCTGGCTTAGGTTAACGCTGTAAATGTTGTCGAGGACTTGCTGCTTCACGAATTCCGGCAAAAAGAAGGGATCGTGGACGCTGACCTTCATCATGGCGTCGTAGGATTCCACATCTCGCGGCAAGAGGACTTCTTCGATCGGCCTGCCCCAAAGTTGTTGAAGGCTGTCAAGGTGATTGAGGTCGAAGTGACGGTGCAAGGGGTCAATGAGTACGAGGGACTTGAGCATTTCGGGATAGCGGCTGGCAAAAAGGGTGCTGACCATTCCGCCGTAGCTGTGTCCTACTAAATGAATGGAGTTGATTCCTCGCGAACCAAGCGCCGCGCGCAGGACCTCTACTTGCTGGCTGACCGAGATGGCAGAATCGGGTGAGGTACTCTCACCGAAGCCAAGTAGGTCTACAACCAATATGGTGGTGGTGGGACTAAACTTCCACACCACAGGCTGCCACTGAACGCTGGGGTACGGGCCAAATCCGTGCACGAGAACCAACGTATCGCATCCTTGGCCAACTTGCGTCCAGTGAAGGCTGTCACTACCCACAGCGGTTGTCAGGTGCTGAGTCGGGCGCCGGCTGTAAAACCAGGAATCCTCGGCTTCGATGGCATGGTCCACTCTGCACGAGGTGCCCACGGCAAGTGCCGTAAATATCCCAAATAGCAGAAGTAAACGCATCTGTGAAGTACCGCAAAGGCTATGCCGAATAACTACCTTTGAAGTATAATGTTGACCACGATTGCAGCAGTAGCGACTGCCCGGGGAACCGGTGCATTAACGGTGATCCGCCTGTCCGGACCTAATGCCATGGATGTCGCACAGAAGTGCTTTGCGACGCGTTCTGAATGGACACCCCGTCGCGCCCTGTTGGGCAGCTTTCAGGACCGACTCGGGCGCCCCCTCGATGAGGCGCTGGCCACATGGTTTCAAGGCCCCGCATCGTTTACAGGCGAAGATGTTGTGGAGTTCGGACTTCACGGATCGCCCTACATCGCCGCGGAAGCTTTGGAAGCGCTCCTCGCGGCGGGAGCGGTTCTCGCGGCTCCGGGTGAGTTTACCCAACGAGCTTTTGCCCACGGCAAGCTGGACCTCGCTCAAGCTGAAGCAGTAGGGGACCTCATCGCTGCGGAATCTCGTGCTGGTCATGAGCTCGCGCTGAAGCAGCTCAAGGGAAATGTCTCGAAGCGCATGGCCGAATTGCGCCAGCAGTTGATGGATTTTGCGGCGCTCATTGAACTGGAATTAGACTTTGTCGAGGAAGATGTTGAGTTTGCGCGCCGCGAAGACTTGATTGCATTACTGGATTCCGTTTCAAATGAATGCATACGGATGCGCAGCACCTTTAGGCAGGGTCAGGCCATGAAGGAAGGGATTCCGCTCGTGCTGGTCGGCGCGCCTAATGCGGGAAAGAGTACGCTGCTGAACCGGCTACTGCGGGATGAGCGTGCGTTGGTGAGCGATGTTCCGGGTACGACTCGAGACAGTGTCGAAGAACGGTTTCGTTTGGGTGACCTCTTGTTTCGACTCATTGACACTGCAGGAATTCGCGAGACCGACGAAGTTGTGGAGCGAATGGGCATTGAACGTTCGTGGGCCAAAATCCGCGAGGCGCACATGGTGCTGGCACTGGTGGACCCGCTACATTCGAGCGCACAAGAAGCACAAAAGTTGGTTGACCGTGTGCGCGAAGCAAATCCTGAATCCGATGTCGTCCTGCTGCTGACGAAGCGCGACACCTGGGGCGCACGCGATGTATCGGCCTATCCAGAGCACCTCGCGATGAGTCCCGACTCAAGCGACTTGGAAGTGCTTGAGCGCCATCTTGAGTATAGGGTTCAGATCCCTGAAGGAGATGTATTGATCGCCAATGCGCGCCACGCAGAGGCCCTCGGAGCGAGCATCGAATCCTTAGAACGTGCTCGCGAGAGTCTTATGCTGGGCACGAGTGGCGAACTCGTTGCCTACGACCTTCGGGACGCGCTACGGCACTTGGGCAGCATTACAGGAGAGGTCACGGCAGATGATCTGCTCGGCTCCATTTTTGGTCGTTTTTGTATCGGTAAATAATTAATTATGAACCTCATTTCACTTTTTCGCAAGGTTGCAATTGCTGAGGGCATCAGCTACTTGGCGTTCGGTGCGACGATGCCGCTGAAGTACGGATTTGGAATTTTTTGGCCCAACAAAATAGTGGGCGCAGCCCATGGAGGGCTCTTTGTTGCGTTTTGCATCATACTCTTAGGAGTGTGGATTCGTGAACGGTGGAGCTTTGGACGCGTTGCCGCGTTCGGCCTAGCCTCGCTCCTGCCCTACGGGACAATCTGGTTAGAGCGCAGAGTTTTTCGGAATTAGTAGGTGCGATTTAAACGTCCAAACGTGGCTCCAACTCCAGAAATTGTTTTGTGTGTTTAAACGCATATCTTTGCCTCCACTAAAACAAAACTTAAAAAAACTATGAATAAATCAATTTTTGCAGCCGCAGCCATCGCACTGGTTGCTGCTTCATGCTCAAACAGCACTGAAGAAGTTGTTGCAACCGATTCAGTAGCCTACACGGTAGACGTAGCCACTTCAAACGTAGAATGGAAGGGCGAAGTCATCGGCGTATACGGCCACAACGGCACCGTGAAGCTTGCTTCAGGCACCGTAGATGTTGCCGATAGCGTGCTTGTTGGCGGAACCTTCACTATCGACATGACCAGCATTTGGCCAACCGACAGCGCATCGTATAAGGATCAAGACGGCGGCCGCGCGACGGACCTCGTAGGTCACTTGACTACAGACGACTTCTTCGGAATCGACTCATTCCCAACGGCTACGTTTGAAATCGTAAGTGCTACAACCGACAAGGTGAGCGGCAAATTGACTGTTAAAGGTGTGACCGTAGACGAGGAGCTTGAAATCACCAACATGACCGTTTCTGAGTCAGGTGTGAGCTTCACCGGAACCTTGGTTTTTGACCGCCAGAAGCACGGCGTGAGCTGGAAGCACTTCGTAAAAGACTACGTTCTGTCAGACGACATCACCATCACCTTCACGGTGGTAGCGACGCCCGCGGCCTAATTGTCCAAGGACTTCGAATAAAAAAAGCCCCGCCAGATTGGCGGGGCTTTTGCTTTTAATGCAGTTTGGAATCAGGGGCTTACCACGTTCAAACTCACGTTGAAGTAGAACGGATTCCCAAGACCGTTGGTCTGTGCGTAGGGATCGTCACGCAGGATTCCGAAGGCGCGGTAGATCTCGGTTCCGCCCACCAAACGATCGACGTCGTAGCGGTAGTTCACACGGTACCCCGCCTGAACCGAAAGCCAAATGAAGTCCTTGAGTGAGAATTCATAAACCATGCGAAGGCGGGCTTCACCGCGACGAATTTCAAGCTCCTGGTCGCGAAGGTCAAAATCATCAAAACCTGTTGGGTTCCGCCACAGACGGTAGGATTGGCCCTCGAGTTCGTAGCCCGCAAACAGCATGTTGCGAGGGTTGATGGTGCGTCGAACGTGCGCGCGCGCAGGGAAGAGCACCTCGGCGCCCCACTTGTTGAGCGCGTCCGTGGAATTGTACAGCACGACCGGGATGTAGTTGATTTCACCCACGCGGTAGGTACGGGCCAAACCCACACCCCACTGCTTTTTTTCGGTCGGACGGCGTCCGTAAATCAATGCCGCAGAATACTTCAGGTAGTCGGCGGGCATGAGTCCAATACCGTAAGTTCCGCTGAGGTCCGCAGAACCCTGAAAGAGCAGAAACTGCTTGCTGTCCAGCGGCTTGAACACGGTGGTGTTGACTCCGGCGGTGCGGATTCCGTGCTCTGAAAGCGTTTGGTGAAGCGGATTCGATGAAGCCGTAGGCGCATCAGCGTAGGCGTAGTTGGTGTTCCAGTAGTTGGCTCCCATCTGCCACACGAGGTGCGTTTTTGAAATGACGGGAATGTTAAAGCCGGCGCGCATCCCGTAGGTCGTGTTCACTTGAGCATCCTGAGCGCTTGCGAGTTCCGTAGTGCCATCCGCAGCAAACATTTGACCCGCGCTAAGTGCGTAGCCGCCTTGGTAGTCGTAGCCAAGCGAAATCAGCTTTGCTGGACTCAGACCTTCAATTTTGGGACTGCAGTAGCGTTTGGCTCCAGCATCGGCAAAACTGAGGTTGTCGTACATGCTAAAATCCTCGTCGGGAAGCGTGGTGTCGCTCTGGCCCCACACGGGGCTGATCGCAATGGCTAAGGCAGCCAGTAGTAAAGGACCGCGCATCATTTCTTGGCAGGTTGAACCGACAGTCGCTTCCATACATCGGTGCGGCCAAGAGCCTGAACGCCAATGTATCCACGAATGTCTAGTGTGTTCTTATCCTTCATCTTGATGACGCAGTTGTAGGTACTACCGCTCAATGGGTCGTAGATGGTGCCCTCAGACCACGTACCATCTTCATTGTAGACGAAGTCCTTGAGCATGCGGTATCCCTTAAGCGGAACATTTTTGAGTGACGCATCAGGATTGTTCTTGTCGGTCTTGGCGAGGCCAGTTTCGGGGTCGTTGGGCTCGATGAGCCATACGATTCGGCCGTAGTACTTGTTGCCGATTCGGTCAATTTTGACGCGGGCACGGCCGTTGCTGGGTTCCCATACCCCTAGGAGTTTGTCTCCGGGCGATTCTTGAAGTTCGAAATTGAGTGATCCAAAAGCGATCAAGGCCGACATGGCCCACAGTGAAATTTTGCGAAGCATTGAAATTAAGATTTTACAGTGAGTTCGAGCGAAAGGTTGAGTTTGAAGTTGCGGTTGCCGTCGTAAAAATCCTCGGTGAGGTCGGCATCAAGGACGAGGTAGAGTTTGCCTTCGGCCACGATGGCACCGAGTTCCGCATCAGGTGCAACGTCAAGTGCCACCTCGGTGGCTCCTTCGGGTAGCGGATTTTTGAATGCCGCCTCTTGCATGGCAACTTCAGAATTGTCACTTGCAAACGAAAGCACGAACGAACGGACTTGACTAAATCCGAGGCTATCGCCAGCGAGCACAGTGGCATTCTTGAGGTGCGCGTCAGAAACGGTCATTCCTGCTTCATAGGCGTCACCTAGCGCCGTGGATAAGTCAATCTCAAGTAAATACTGACCTTGATTGGGCCCCTCAAACAAGGGCCCCACAAGCTCAAACTGTAGGTCGTTCACGCTGTAGTCGTGCGTGGTCCCTGAACTGGAGCAACCACAGGTCATGAACGCTGAAACCGCAAGGATTCCAAGTGTTTTAAATAAATGTTTACGCATCATAGGTGATATTTGGGACGGAAATATAAGGCGATTCCCGATGAGGTCAGTTCACCATTTAATTATTTGTGCGCTCTATACGTGGGCTCAAATCTCGTGCAGCAGCGAGGTTGGCACCGAACACTCCCCTTATTGGAACCACGGCGATAGTGCCGAATACGTCGGAATCGAAACCTGCGCTGGGTGCCATCATGAAATTGCCGCTTCGTTTCAGCACACCGGTATGGGCCAAAGCTTTAGTCGAGCAACTCGCGGTAAAAGCTCTGGAAACTGGTCTGAATTTCACGACGTACATGACCCGAGTACGGGCCTCCGGTACCGCATTTTTTGGAGGAATGACCGGCTTCATGTGACCGAATACCTTTGGGACGGTCGAGATACCCTGCACGCGCTCACCGTTAAAGCAGATTACATCATTGGTTCGGGCCAGCACACGAACTCTCACCTGATCTCTTTAGGAGGATTTGTCTACCAAATGCCGTTCACGTTTTACACCCAAAAGGCCAAGGCAGACTTACCTCCAGGTTTTGAAGACGGCGCCAACAGCCGCTTTAACCGATTAATTGGCCTCGAATGCATGAGCTGCCATAATGCGATGCCTACTGGTTTTGTGCTTGGTTCCGAAAATAAATTCAGTGAAGTACCCATGGGCATTGACTGTGAGCGGTGCCACGGCCCTGGCTCGCTCCATGTTGCAAAAATTCAGCGCGGCGTGCTCACCGATACGGTGTCTGAGATTGACTATTCGATTGTCAATCCTAAAAAACTCACTCCGGAATTAAAAATGGAGGTCTGCCAGCGCTGCCACCTGCAAGGAAATGCGGTGCTTGCCGACGGAAAATCCTTCTTTGATTTCAGGCCGGGTATGATGCTGAATTCGGTGATGGACGTGTACGTGCCCCGCTACACGAACGACCCGTCGTTCATTATGGCCTCGCATGCCGACCGACTGAAGCAAAGCCAATGCTTTGTGGCGAGTGAAGGTGCTTTAGAATGCACCAGCTGCCACAATCCCCACGTGAGTGTTCGCAGCACGAATAAAAACGTATTCAACGAGGCGTGCCAGGGATGCCACAAGCCACAGGCGTGTTCCGCACCAAAAATTGAGTTGGATGCCCAGCAGCACCAGTGCGTGAATTGCCACATGCCGGTGTCGGGCACCGAAGACATTCCGCACGTCACGGTTCACGACCACAAGATTGGTAAACCCCTCTCCCGCCCTGCCCAGCAAGCACTTAAAACGTTTGTTGGACTATATGCAGTGAACAATTCCAACCCGAGTCGCACGAGCCTAATTCGCGCCTATTTGCAGCAGTTCGAGCGCTTCGAAGCAGAATCCGTCTACCTCGATTCAGCATATGCGCTGCTTGCTAAGGGGTCCGCGACAGAATGGGGGCCTGAGCGTGTAAACTATTTCTACCTAAGAAACGGCGCAGTAGAATTTGGCACGTGGATCAACATCAAGGGGGTGGACGCGTGGATCCGAGAATGGAACCAGCAGACCTTTAGCAACTCGGACGCCTGGACCTGCGCCAAGGCGGCCCAAATGTTTGAAGTGCTTGGGCGAACAGCAGATGCCGAACGGTTCTACCGGCAAGCGATTCGACTCGCGCCTGAGGTTCCAAGCATTCGCCACAAGTGGGCGACTTTTTTGGCGAAGAACGCTAGGGGAATTGATGCGGAACGAGAATTCCGCACTGCACTCGACCAGCAGCCTTTTCATGCCGAGGCAGCAAGTAATCTTGGATTTCTGCTCGCACAACGTCAAGCCTACCGCGAGGCTGAGGAATGGTTGCTGCAGGCAGTGGCGCGGAATCCGCTGTATGCCCGTGCCCGAGTGAACGCGATTCAAAACCTAGTCGCTCAGGGTCGTTGGTCAGATGCATTGGTCGCCCTCGACCAAGCTGAGCGCGTGATGCCACTTAATCCAGAAATTCAGCAGGCTTCAAAGCTTTTGCGCCAGCGATGAAACTAGCCCTCATTCTGCTCGCCGCGGGCCACGGAACGCGTTTTGGTGGCCCCAAGCAACTGGTTGCAGTGGACGAGCAGGGTGCATGCATCGCAGAGCGAAGCATTCGAGATGCATCCAAGGCAGGATTTAGCTGCGCGGTACTTGTGATTCGCCCTGAACACCGTAGCATTTGGGAGGCCAAAAGCTGGCCAATTCCCGTGTACTTTGTAGTGCAAGATTCGGCCAACGGGACGGGGCACGCGCTACGCCTTGGAATGCTTCGGGCTTCAGATTTGGGTTGCGAGGCATGGGCCGTGGGCAATGGTGACGACTACTACGGTTCGTTGTGGCAAAGCGCAAAACCGTTGACGGAACGCGGTTGGATTGGGGCCCTCGCCTACCCCTTGAGCGCGGTATATTCACCCCACGGGCCCGTCAACCGAGCGCTTCTCGACTGCAGCGACAATGGGCTGCTTACTGAGATTACCGAGCGCGAAGGCCTGACACGTGCCGACGTTACTATTTTGGGTGACCCATTGGTTTCGATGAACGCATGGTTATTCAATTCGGACACACTGAAGTGGTGGCCTACCGGCGAAACCGATTCCGGTGAATTTGGTATTCCCGACGCAGTACGCGCAGGAATTGCCCAAGGAATCCCACTCCGCGTAGACTCATTGGGAACAGAGTGGATCGGAATGACCTTCGCCGCGGACCAAGCCCACGTTTGGACGTATTTTGAGCGGACCTAAATGCCTTCAACCCATGAACCGACGTGATTTTTTACGAACCACGAGCATCGCAACAGCCGGTGCCACACTTCTGCCTTCATACATGTATGCCCTTGCGCCTGAGGTGAAACCCATGCTGCGACTTGGGTTCATCGCTACCGGATTGCGTGGCCAAAACCACCTTGAGCTTATGCTCCAGCGCAGTGATGTTGAAATCGTAGCTATGGCTGACCCGCAAGCGCACATGATGGCATCCGCGCTTGATATGGTTGCAAAAGCAGGACGCAAGGCGCCGAAGGTGTACGGTAACGGCCCCGAAGACTATCGCCGAATGCTCGATAACGAAAAGCTCGATGCTGTTTTTGTGAGCAGTCCGTGGGAATGGCACCGGGACCACGGAGTGGCCGCGCTCAATGCCGGTGTAGCCGTAGCGATGGAAGTTGGAGGCGCCGTGAGCCTTCAAGAATGCTGGGACCTCGTCGAAGCGAGTGAACGCACCCACACTCCGCTCATGGCCCTTGAAAACGTGTGCTACCGGCGCGACGTAATGTCCGTGCTTCATATGGTTCGGCAAGGAATGTTTGGAGAACTGGTCCATGGGCAAGGCGGATACCAGCACGACCTGCGCGGAGTTCTATTCAACGACGGCAAATCTCCCTACGGCAAAGGCGCAGAATTCGGCGCAGAACGCGGATACAGCGAATCCCAATGGCGTACGGACCACTACGTGAAGCGCAACGGAGAACTCTACCCCACCCATGGACTGGGACCAGTTGCGGCCATGATGGACATTAACCGCGGCAATCGATTAACCCATTTAACCTCGATGTCGAGTAAATCAAGGGGCCTCAACGACTACATCGTGCGCCAAGCGGGCGCCGACCATCCCAATGCCAAGGTCAACTTTGCCTGTGGCGACATTGTAACAACCACCCTTGCCTGCGCCAACGGCGAAACCATTTTATTGACGCACGACACCTCGCTGCAGCGCCCGTACAACCTGGGATTCCGCGTTCAAGGCACCCGCGGTATTTGGCAAGATTTTGGGTGGGGAGGCCTCGACCAAGGCCATATTTACTTCGAGGATTCAATGAACCACAGCCACAGATGGGCCAACACAGCTGAGTTGATGAAGGCCAACGACCACCCACTGTGGGCCAAGCATTCTGAGGCGGCCGCGGGCGCTGGGCATGGCGGAATGGACTACTTCGTCGACAACGCGTTCATCGAGTGCCTTAAGCGCAACGAGTCGTTCCCCTTTGACGTTTACGATTTGGCAACCTGGTACGCTGTGACCCCATTGTCTGAGAAGTCAATTGCTGAAGGTTCGGCTCCACAGGCAATTCCTGACTTTACCCGCGGAACCTGGTCGCAGCGCAAGCCCATTTTTGGGTTCTATGACCAGTATTAACTGGAGCGAATGGGGCAGGCCCGCACCCATATCGCTAACGCCCGTCACGGGCGGCCTCATTAACGAGAGCTATCGTGCGGAATTTGGCTCTGGCGAAGTCCTGTTCGCACAACGCGTCAATCGGAGCGTTTTTCGCGACCTGGATGCCATAGAGCAGAACCTAATTCTCCTTAGGGCATCGCCAGCGTCGGTGCTCGCGGTGAATCCCGTTTCACGACTCGACGGAAGCATTCACGACGCAGAAGGGTGGCGAGTCCAACCCTGGATTCATGAAGCTGCACAGCAGGCATCAGCCTATGCTTGTGGCCAGTTTTGGGGCAAATTCAACCGGCTGCTGAACGAGCGCGCTGCGCCGTGGAAGACGGTGCTTCCGGACTTTCACAGCGCTGCACTTCGGTGGGAGCAATGGACCAGTGTGCGCCAATTGGTCCCTCATGAGTATTCGGAGTTAAAATCTGAATTAGAGGATCTTGCACCTATGTTTTTAACGTTAGAGTTGAAGCTTATTCCGGCAGTTCAGCACCACGATGCCAAGCGTACCAACATGCTTCTGAGCACGCAAGGATTCCGCGCAATCGACCTCGACACCCTTCAACCGGGATACCTCGGAAGCGATTTTGCCGATTTAGTTCGGAGTATGGCCGCACGACGGACCGAAGATGATCCGAAGGGGAATTCCGCGGAACCTGAAATCGTACGCGAGCTATGGGATGGCTACATCAATGGCTGGCCTGATGCTGCCACTCATGAGGGCACTATGCTCCGCATGCCCGCCTACCTAAGTTGGGTACAAGCCCTGCGTTTTGCGGCAGATGCTGCGCTCGGCAGCACGTACTACCGCATTGATTATCCCGAGCACAATTGGGTTCGCGCTCAGAACCAGTTGGAGCTTGTGCGTTCACTGCTGAAATTGACTAGGTTTACGGTATGAACATCCAGGTCCCCATTGTAGTAGTCGAGCGCGCAGAACTCAGCGCAAGCCAACACGAATTACTCGAGCAGGCAATTGGAGCACTAGGGCATGCACACGCGCCGTATTCACGATTTCGGGTGGCCGCAGCCGTGCGCCTAGCCGACGGCCAAATCGTGACCGGAACGAATCAAGAGAACGCATCCTACCCGATCGGGATTTGCGCAGAACGCGTGGCACTTTCGGCGGTCAACAGTATTGCACCCGGGGCGCGAATCCTCGAGATGGCGGTGACGTACCGCCCGAGCAACGGCACAGGACATGCACCCCTCGCCCCCTGCGGCATGTGCCGTCAAGCCTTGGTAGAACAGCATGTGCGGCAAAATGCGGCCCTCGGACTTGTCTTGGCAGCAGAATCAGGCCCAGTTTGGCTCGTCGAAAGCGCCAGTGACCTACTGCCCCTCGCATTTACTCCTTCAGACCTCGACTAATGTTTGCGCCCGCAGGACTCAGCATTTTTGCCGAGATGACGGCGCTCGCACAACGCTACGGAGCGCTTAACCTCGCCCAAGGGTTTCCGGAATTTGGTCCAGATCCCGAACTCGTTGCCGCCTTTCACCGCGCATTGGACGCTGAATCAGCGCAGTACGCGCCCATGCCGGGGCTTCTAAGGTTGCGCGAAGCGGTCGCGGCCGACCAGGTTCTGCGAAATCATATCGCCTATGACCCCCAGCATGAAATCACCGTAGTCCCCGGGGCCACCGTGGGGATTTTTTCAGCTATTCAGGCTCTATGCGGACCTGGCGACGAAGTCATCTTGTTGGAACCCGCCTACGATTCCTACCATCCTGCGGTTGTCATGTCGGGTGCGGCACCGGTAGCGGTTTCACTCGAATGTGCTTTAGGCCGCGTTGGAATCAATTGGGACGCACTTGCCTCAGCTGTGAGCGAGCGCACAAAAATGGTCGTGGTAAACACTCCGCACAATCCAACGGGAATGCTCTGGACCCACCAAGATTGGGCAAAGCTCGCAACGTTAATCCCCGATTCCGCGCTCGTTCTAAGCGACGAAGTCTACGAAACCATGGTGTTCGACGGTGCTTCGCTGGCTAGTCCTCACCACCACCCGAGCCTGCGGCACCGGAGCCTTCGCGCACTGAGCTTCGGAAAAACCTACCACGTGACCGGCTGGAAGCTCGGCGTGGTCTTGGCCCCCGAACACCTCAGCCTGCGCCTGCGTACGGCCTACCAATTCATCGCATTCTCGGCATCTACACCTGCACAGCACGCGGTGGCTGATTTTCTCGAATTACGCCCCGACTACCCCAAGCTCCTCGCGGATTTTTTTCAAGCGAAGCGCGACCTGCTCGCCGCATCGTTGGCAGACAGTGGATTTCAAACGCTTCACAGCGCGGGAAGCTACTTTCTCTTGGTGGACTATTCTGCAGTAAGTGACCGAAGCGATCGCGAATTCGCCGAACAGCTTACCCGAGAGGCGGGCGTGGCCACGGTTCCGCTGAGCCCGTTCTTCAGGATTCCGCCCGGCGAACACCAAATGATTCGGTTGTGTTTTGCCAAAAATGACGCCACGCTGCGTGAGGCAGGTCACCGACTCAGCACCTGGAAGTAATCGTAACTTCACGGGCATGAACAATCCCCGAATTTTCGCAATCGACGGTATGCACTGCGGAAGCTGCGTGGCGCGCATCACCGAAGCTGTAAAGGCCAACCCCTCAGTGCGTACCGTGACCGTGGATTTGGCCGCAGGCACCATGGAAGTTCGCGCCGAACCCTCGCTTAGTGACGCCAGCATCTCGCAAATTGTGGCTTCTGCAGGTGCATACACTGCGCAACCCGTCAATGCTGCAACCCCAACTGTACCCGCTGAAGAATCTGAACCCCGCAGTTTTTGGGCCACCTACCGCCCGTTGTTCACCTTGGTCGCGTTGTTGGCGTTGGTCCCTGCCCTTTCGCTCGGCGAATCACTCTCTGCCCACAGCTGGATGCGCTGGTTTATGGCCGGGTTCTTTGTGAGCTTCAGCTACTTCAAACTGTTGGACATCTCAGCCTTTGCGAGCTCCTACCGCATGTACGATTGGATTGCGAAGGTCGTTCCAGCCTGGGGCCTTGCCTACCCTTTTGTCGAGCTCAGTCTCGGACTCGCCTACGCCGCTGATCTCGCTCCAACTTCGACCAATTGGATCACTCTCGTGCTCATGCTCGTAGGTGCGGGCGGCGTTATTCAGAGCAACCTTCAAAAAAAGACCATTCGCTGCGCCTGCCTCGGA
>Ga0222713_10000371_pt1 | contig 49995 bp, 42 predicted proteins | sample C33_649DmetaG_FD_165061 | JGI IMG/M metagenome (GOLD analysis project Ga0222713, IMG submission 165061) | Estuarine water microbial communities from San Francisco Bay, California, United States - C33_649D | ecosystem: Environmental > Aquatic > Marine > Unclassified | place: USA: California...
GGCCCTTTTTGATGGCAATCTGGCGGCTGCTGGCCAACACATCGACGAGTGCCAGGCCCTGGTCGCCACGCACCACGTCCCTGCGCGCTCGTGGTACGACCTCACGCACCAACTCACCCGGTGTCTGTATTTCGGCATGCACGAGGAGTGGCAGGCCATCGTGGATTGCGTTAATGACGCCGACCCTGAACTGGCGCGCCGACAACTGCGCACATGGCGCGCGTCACTGCTCGCCGCGCGGGCGCGCGCCGAAGCGCGTCTCGGCCGCCACGACGCCGCAGACGCGTCCCTGCTCACCGCCATGCGCGTCTGCCCCAGAGGCGCCATCGACCCGCTCATCTCAGTCGAAACCGCCACCGGCACATGCCTCGCCCTCCGCGGTGACACCGCACAGGCCCATCGCCACTTTGACCGCGCCAGACGTGCCTGCGACGCCATCGACCACCGCTTCCAGCGCTGGCTCGTCGAACGCGAGCGGACCTCGCTGCCAACGCTCACCCGCCCAGCCCAGACACCGGTGCTCACTGAACGCTGGCGGCAGGTAGACACCAACGACACGGCCCTCCTGCTCGGCGAACTCTCCGCCCTGCTGAACTCCGGCCACTCGCTGGAACTGCTCGCCCAACGCGTCATCTCGGTCCTCGAGGCCACACCGCTCCGCTCACGCCTGACCGTCTCACGATCGCCCTCCGGCAGCGACGCCTCCATGCCGGCAGTCTCCTGGAATTTCCGCGGCAGCCATGGCTGCCGGATCGATCTCACCAGCACCGAGACGACGATCTCCATCGACATTCGGCAACTGGCCTCCCTCGAAGAAATCGCCATCGTCAAGAACCTCACTGACATCCTCGCCGCCGCGGTCGACTTTGATGACGATGCGGAGAATCATTTGTGGCCGACGACCGAAGACTCGACGGTCGCCGATGCCGTGTTCTGGTCTCCCCGCATGCAGGAACTGCTGCGCGTGGCGCAACGCCTCTCGTCGACCGAACTGCCGATTCTCATTACGGGAGAAACCGGCACCGGCAAGGAGGTGTTCGCGCGCCTCATCCATGAGCACAGCCGCGTGAAACGCGGCCCGTTCATCCCCTTCAACGCGTCCGCCATCCCTCGAGATCTGGTGGAGAGCCAGATGTTCGGCCACCGACGCGGCGCCTTCACCGGCGCCCACGAGGCCTCGTCGGGTGTCATTCGTATTGCGGATCAAGGCACGTTGTTTCTCGATGAGATCGGCGACCTCGATCCGGCCGTCCAGCCGAAGTTGCTTCGATTCCTTGAGTCGGGTGAGGTGCATCCGGTGGGCGACGCCAAACCGCAACTCGTGCAGGTGCGGGTCATCGCCGCCACCAACGCCCGTCTCGAGACACTCGTCGGCGAAGGCCGGTTCCGCAGCGACCTGTTCTATCGCCTCAAAGTCGCCACGCTGTCGCTCCCCCCGCTGCGCGAACGCAAGGACGAAATCCCGGCGCTGACCGCGTTCTTCCTCAGGAAGGCCACGGCCGAAACCAATCGCTCCCGGATCACATTGGGTGACGATGTGGTCGCAGCGATGTTGCTGTATGACTGGCCGGGCAATTTGCGGCAACTTTCAAATGAACTGCGCCGGATGGTCGCGCTCTCGGAAGACGGGGCAACCCTGCGAACCACGGACTTGTCGCCCGAGGTCTCGGGTCCGTGGTTCGCGGCAAGACCTTACGCCGCCCGGGACGATGGACCCGGCGTGGCGGTGCGGCTGGACCAACCGCTGGAACTGGCGCTCGCCGAGGTGGAACGCGCGTTCATCGAACGGGCGATGGCACAGTCGCAGGGGCGCGTGAGCGACGCCGCGCAGTTACTCGGCATCTCCCGCAAGGGGCTGTTCCTCAAAAGGAAGAAGCTGAGGTTGGATTAGCGCGTCCCCTGGAGCTGTCTGGCGACCTTCTCGACCTCGGCCCACACGCGCAGGAGATTGCCGCTCCACAGCTTGGCGATCTGCTCTTCCGTGTAACCGCGCCGCACCAGTTCGAGCGTGACGTTAAACGTCTCAGAGGCGCTGTTCCAGCCGGTGACGCCGCCGCCGCCATCAAAGTCGGACGAAATACCGACGTGGTCGATGCCGATGAGCTTCACGGCGTAGTCGATGTGATTGACGAAATCCGCCACAGTGGCCCGTTCCGGCACCGGGTACTTCGCATTGATCTCAGACAGACGGCGGGCGTACTCGGCGCGACGATCCTCAGGCAACGCCGCGAGTGCCGCGGCGTTCGCGCCGCCACGTCCACCGCCACCGCCCGCACCACCTGCGGCCTGAGGCGCCGTGCCTGCAGGCGCGCCATCTTCCACCGGACACGCGACCGCCTGGCCTGGCCCCGGCTGCGGGTCTCCGCCCTGCCGCCCGCCAGCGCCGGCCCCACCGCCACGCGCGGCGCCGGCGCCGCCGGCACCGCGGCCACCACCGCCGGCCGCCGCAGTCAGGCCGAACTCCTGCCCCAGCGCCTGAACCGCCGCCTGACGGGCGGGACCGTGTTCATCCACTTTCACGTAGGTCGCAAACGCCACGGTCTGCATCACTCCGCCATTTTTCTTGAGCGCCAGCAGCAGCTCATCGTCCATGTTGCGCGAGTGGTTCGCGAGCGCACGCACCGACGAATGCGAGGCGATGACCGGCGCCTTCGACAGCGCGATCGCCTGCATGTTCGCCTGCTTGGACGGATGGGAGATGTCGACCATCATGCCCCACTTGTTCATCTCGGCTATGACCTGCTTGCCCAACTCGCTCAACCCGCCGTGAATGCCTCCGTTGGCGGCTTCGGTGGAGTTGGAATCAGCCAACTGCGAGTTGCCGTTATGCGCGAGCGACATGTAACGCCCGCCGCGTTCAAAAAATTCCTTCACGCGCTCGAGGTCAGTGCCAATTGCGTAGCCGTTCTCAATCCCGATGATCGCGACCTTCTTGCCGGCCTTGTTGATCCGCACAACATCCGCCGGCGTGAGCGCCAGTTCAATCTCGTTGGGCGCAATCTCCCTGGTCAACCGGTGCACCGCGTCAAATTTTTCAACGGCCTGGCGATAGGCGTTGTCGTAGCCCTCCGGCGTCAGTGGGCCTTGCCCGACGTACACGATGAGGAACGGCGCATCGAGACCGCCTTCCTTCATCTTCGGCAAATTCACCTGCGTCGTGAGCCGCATCGTGTAGTTGCAGGTTGGCGCGAATCGCGCCGCCGAGATGTCAACGTGGGTATCCATCGTGATGACACGATCATGGATGCCCCTGGCGCGCTCGATGAGCGCCTGATCGGCCTGCGTCTGGGCAGCAAGACCAGAGGACGCGGCAACGGCGGCAACAGCCGCGGCAAGAATGCGGATTCTCATGCGCGGATTGTAACGCGTTCAGCGACCGAGGACGCGTTTGGCCTGGGCGTTGTGCCGGACCACGTGCGCCACCGCCCAGTTGCCCACCTGATACACGGTGAGCAGGCCGAGAATGGACTTCACGGTCCAGCGCGCGCGGTCTTCGGAGAGCGCGCGATACGCGTCGACGAATCGCGTGCCCGAGGTCCGGAGGCGGGCCACGGCGTCCGCCAGGCCCACCTCCGGCGGGGGCTGGAAGACGTCCGGCGCTTCCAGGCGGTCGGGGACCATCGCAATGATTTCGGTAAAGGGCGTCTCGGCAAAATCCGGCTCAGGCGCCCTCGCCAGCGGCCTGCTGCCGTCCACCAGCGCGGCAAACCCCTCATTGGTCGCGGCAACGTGCCAGGCGATTTGTGCGAGAGACCACCCCCCATCCGCAGGACGCCTGATGCCGTCCGCTGCGGGGACCGCTTCCACGCGCGCAAGAAACCGTGCCATCGCCGCCTCAAACCCGGCGACGGTCTGTGCCACACGTTCTGAGTGAGTCATCGACGGGGAGCTTATCGAATCTCCAGCGGCGAATCGACCCTCACCCGCAGGATGGTGCCCGGAGGCAGATCAACGTTGGTACCATCGGTTGCGGCAATCGTCCCGCCGCCACCCACCAACACGCCGAGCAGCAGTCCTTTGCCGCCCCCCAGCAGGCCACCGAGAATGCCCCCCAGCACGGCCCCCGTCCCCACCCGGCTCACGTCATCGCTCATTTTGCCGTCGAGTGCCTGCGTCACGGTGGCGCGCATCCTCGTGGGTCCCGATTTCAGCACGATCTCGTCGAACGCCAGCGTGAGGCTGCCACGACGACTTGTGCGGGATGCCGGGCTCACCGACCCCACGAACCCTCGGACGAGGGTACCTGCGGGCAGGACGAGCTCGCGATCGATCATCAGGTCGACGAGCGTGGTCGCCTCGAACCGCTGCTCCACCTTCGCCGTGCCTGAATTGAGGGGCGTCTGCAGGCGGACGTCGAGTTCCGTCCCCACAGCCAGTGTCCAGACTCGTGAGCCCACTATCGGATCATCCGCGACGACCGGCTGGGCGGCGACCTTCTCGCCCGAAGCGCGGACACGGAGTGTTTCGAGCTGATCGCGCACCTCGCTGTACTCGGCTCGGGTGACCCCTTCGCGGCGCAGCTTCACGCGAAGGTAGACAATCTCGTCGCGCAACACCGCGAGGCGTCTTTCGACCTCGGCCGCCTGCGTCGCATCGGTCTTCGCCAGCATGCCGGCCGCGTGTGCGATGTCACCGGCCGTGGTCTCCAGGCGCTTGATATCCGTTTCGGTCACCTTCACCTGCGCCACAGCCGCCCCCGCACCGACCAGCAACACCGCCACGCACCAGCCGACAATCTTCACAATCTTCATTCCAGACTCCCACTTCCCATTATCGGCAGAAGGACCGCCGGGCTGAAGCCCGGCGGCTCCGTGCCCAACAGCCCACCCGCCCATCTACTCGTATGACCGTCGCACCATCCGTTTGGCCTCCGGTATGATCAAAGGCCATGGCGGTTCCGGTTCGGCTTCACAAGACATTTGGCGTGCGCGTGGGGAACGTTCAGGTCGGCGGGGGCGCGCCCGTCGTTGTGCAGAGCATGACGATGACCGACACGAGCGACGCGGCGGGAACAGCCCAGCAGTGTATCGAACTGGCCGAGGCCGGTTCCGAGATGGTGCGTGTGACGGTCAACACGCCGGAGGCGGCCGCTGCAGTGCCCGAGATCAAGCAACGCATGCTCGATCGCGGCTGCACCGCGCCCCTCGTCGGTGACTTCCACTACAACGGTCACCAGTTGCTGACCCGGTATCCCGCCGCCGCCGAGGCGCTCGACAAATACCGGATCAACCCGGGCAATGTCGGCACCGGCCGACGGCGCGACGAACAATTCGCCACCATCTGCCAGGTGGCGGTTGATCATCAACGTCCCGTACGCATCGGCGTCAACGGCGGGTCCCTGAACCAGGAACTCGTGATGGCGAAGATGCAGGAGAACACGGACAAGAATCTCGGCAAGTCGTCCGAGCAGGTCCTGAACGACTGCATGGTGCTCTCCGCGCTCCAATCCACGGAACTGGCGCTCGATGCCGGATTGCGCACCGACCAGATCATCATTTCGTGCAAGGTCTCACGGCCACGAGATCTGATCACCGTCTATCGCGATCTCTCGAAGAAGACGCATCAGCCGCTGCACCTCGGGTTGACCGAGGCAGGCATGGGCATCAAGGGCCTCACGTGGTCAGCTGCAGCGCTCGGCGTCCTGCTGAACGAGGGAATCGGCGACACCATTCGTGTATCCCTCACGCCACGGCCGGGCGGCGACCGCCGCGAAGAGGTCTACGCGGCCTGCGAAATTCTGCAGGCCCTCGGTCTGCGCTCATTCTCGCCGGCAATCACCGCCTGCCCCGGCTGCGGTCGCACCACGTCCACCACATTCCAGGAGCTCGCCGAGCGGATCCAGGGGTACGTGCGCGAGATGATGCCCGTGTGGAAGACGCGTCATCCGGGCGTCGAGACCATGACGGTCGCCGTCATGGGCTGCGTCGTCAACGGCCCCGGCGAATCCAAGGCCGCCAACATTGGCATTTCGCTGCCCGGCACCGGCGAATCGCCGAATTGCCCGGTGTTCATCGACGGACAACACGCCACGTCCCTGCGCGGTACCTACGACGAACTCGCTACCGCCTTCCAGGCGCTGGTGGATGAATACGTCGTGAAGACCTACCCGTCGCAGTAGAATTCGCGTCATGAGACGCGCCCTGACTCTTGCCCTGGCCCTCGTTGTGTCTGTGGCCGCCTTCGCGGCGGACCCATTTGCACAGTCCAAACCCACACTCGCCCCTGCCGACTACGACCAGTTCGAGTCGGTCAGCGCCGCGGCACCACGGGGCGGCCTGTCGCCGGACGGCAAGTGGCTGGCCTACGGCATCACGCGCGTTGGCGGGAACAACGAGCTGCGGATTGCCCGCGTGGGCGAGGTCGCGCCGGTCAAGACCGTGGCGTTTGGATCGCAGGCCTCGTTCACCCCCTCCTCCGAGTGGCTGGCGTACGGCATCGGATACTCCGAGGAACAGATGGAGCGCATGCGCACCGCGCGCACGCCAATTCAGCGCAAGCTCGGGCTTTACAATCTCGCTGCCAACACCGAGACGATTATCGAGGGCATCGAAACGTTTGCATTTGATCGGACGGGCACGAACGTCGCGATGAAACGCTATGCACCGGCTGCGCCGGCGCCGGCAGGTGGTGCAGGTGGGCCTTCGACAGGCTCAGGCCAGGCGGCGGCAACACCTCCAGCACCCATCGGCACCACGCTGATCGTGCGCAACCTCGCCACGGGCACCGACACGACGTTTGGCAACGTGGCTGAATACGCATGGCAGGCGTCAGACACCGGCCGGTTGCTCGCCATGGTGATCAGTGCCGATGGGCAGGCCGGCAACGGCGTCCATCTCTTTGATCCTGCAACATCGCGCCTGCGCGTTCTGCACGGTGGTGCGGCGGACTATTCCGCGCTCGTGTGGCGCGACGATTCGGCCGACCTGCTGGCACTGCGATCCAGATCGGATGATAAACGCGACGGCCCGACCCAGGTGGCGATGGCCTGGTTGTCGCTCGGGCAGGCCACGGAGACTGCGCGCACGTTTGATCCCACCGCGAACGGCGCCGAAGATATGGGCGGCCGTCGCATCGTGACGTTCCGCCGCCCCTCGTGGCACCAAGGGGCTGCCACCGACGGCCCGATGGTCATTGTGGGCGTGACGGACTGGCCGGCAAAGCCGGCCACAGCCGGACCTGAAGGTGCGGCCTCCACTGGAGGTCGCGCCAGTGGCCGAGGCGCTGCTGCCCCTGAGCGCCCCGATGTGGACGTCTGGCACTGGAACGATGCGACCGTCATGCCGGCTCAGAAGATTCGTGCGGCGGCCGATCGGCGGCGCAACCTCCCTGCCGTCTGGCACCTCGCGCCCAACCGGCTCACAGTGATCGGCACCACGTTCGACGAAACTGTGTCGCCTATTCGGGGGACGGCCCAGGGCCTCGTCTCGGAGTTCACGCCGTATCTCATGGAACGCTCAATTGGCCGCGGCGCATCCGACCTCGCGCTCGTGGACCTCAGGACCGGCGCCCGCACACCGCTCAAGAAGGGCGCGACGGGTGCAGCCTCGGTCAGCTCCACGGGCCGGTACCTCCTCTTCAGCGAGGGTGGGCACTGGTGGACGATGGATCTGGCGACGAAGTCCGTGACCAACATCACGCGCAACGTCAAAACGTCGTTCATCGACATCGCGTCCGACACGACGGCGCCTGAGAAACCGATGTTTGGCTCCGCCGGGTGGACAAAAGACGATGAGGCCGTCGTGCTCTATGACGAGTTTGATCTCTGGAGGGTCACGCCCGATGGTCGCAGTGCCACACGACTGACGGCCGGCGCCTCGGCGCAGGTCCGGTATCGGTACGTTCGAGTGGACGCCGCCGGGTTCGGTGCCGCTCCGGTGCCGGTCGATCTTGAGACGGGCTATCTGTCGCTGTTCGGCACCCGATCGAAACAATCCGGCTATGCGCGCTTTACGCCCGGTGGCAATCCCCCGATCGGCGTCACGCAGCTGGTGTGGGCCGACAAGAGCATTGCCGGCCTGACAAGGGCCGAGAAGGCGGACGTCTTCATCCACACGTCCCAGTCGGCTGACGACTCACCGGATCTGTTCATCACCGGACCCGATCTCTCGAACCCCAGGGCGGCCACCGAGACCAATCCCTTCGTGTCGAAGTTCGCGTGGACACGCGCGGAACTCGTGGACTTCACCGTGCAGCCAAGGGGCAAGTCGAAGATGACGTTGCAAGGCACGCTGCATTACCCCGCAAACTACGAACCCGGGAAGAAGTACCCAATGGTCGTGTACCTCTACGAGAAGTTGTCGGACGGCTTCCATCGTTTCCAGAATCCGTCGGAGCGCGACTACTACAACGGCACTGCACTGACCCAGAACGGCTACTTCTTCTTCCAGCCCGACATCGTGTTCCAGCCTGGGGAACCGGGCGTCTCCGTCGTGGAATGTGTCGAAGCGGCGGTCAAGGCGGTCATCGCCAGGGGCGCCGTAGATGCGGCCAGGGTCGGCGTGATGGGTCACTCGTGGGGTGGATTTGATGCGATGTACCTCTCCACGCATTCGAAGATCTTCGCCGCAGCCGTCTCCGGTGCCGGCATCTCAAACCTCATCAGCAACTACGGCAGCCATCACTTCTCGTCGGGCGTTGCTGAAACCGACCATATCGAGACCGGACAACAACGCATGGTCGTACCGCTCTACGAGGACCTTCAGCGCTACATCCGCAATTCCGCGGTCTTCGGGATTTCGACGATGACGACGCCGATGTTGTTGATGACGGGTGACAACGACGGCACCGTGTACTGGCATCAATCGGTGGAGTTCTACAACATCGCGCGTCGTGCGAAGAAAAACGTCGTCATGCTCGTGTACAACGGCGAGGACCACGGCTTGCGGGTGAAAAAGAACCAGATCGACTACCACCGGCGCATCCGGCAGTGGTTCGATCACCACCTCAAAGGCGCGCCGGCTGAGAAGTGGATCACCGAGGGCGTGCCTGCCCTGGCGCGCTGAGCGGGATCGCGATCAGCGACCCTACCAGCCGTTCCGTGCGCGTTGCGCGGTGATCTGCGCGACGTGGTGCCGGCCGTGCCACGCGTAGAGCCCCAGCAGGTCCGTGAGGCTCATCGGCCCCCGCTCAGGGTGGTGCACCGTGCGACTGAACGCGGACGCGTCGAGCGACCCGAGCAGCAGCGCCCACCGCTGGTGCGTCCCCGTCAGGATGGCCAAAGACGCGCTGACCGGCGCCTGGTTGTCGGCCGTCTCGGCCCACGCGGCCTCGTCATAGGGCTTGATGGTTGGCGCCGCTTCCGTGAGACCGAGCTTGAAGCGCGAGTACGCGTTCATGTGGCTGTCGGCCAGATGGTGCGTGATCTGCCTCGGGCTCCATCCGCCGTCACGATACGGTGTGGAGAGTTGCGCGTCGGTAAGGCCGGCGACGGCAGCGGACAAGGCCGCCGGCAGGTCAGCGATCGCCTGGATGCACGCCGCGCGCGCGGCGCCATCGAGCTGCGATTCACGGACCCACTTGCCGACTGGATAACGAATGTCGTCACTCATATGGCTGCCATTATGTAATGCCTGCTGCGCCAGGACCAGACCCATAGCAGCACGGCGCCGATCAAAATGAGTCCCACCGACAGGCCCGTCCACAGGCCCGCCACGCCCCAGCCCCAGTGAAAACACAGTGTGTAGCCGACCGGGAGCCCGATCGCCCAATGTCCGATCAGATTGGCCATCATCGGCGTTCGCGTGTCACCGAGTCCGCGCAACGCGCCGGTCGTCACCGTCTGCAGTCCGTCGAACAACTGGAACACCGAGCAGATGAACAGCAGTACGACGCCTGTCTCGATCACGTGCGGGTCGGACGAGTAGATCCGAATCAGGAACTCGGGCGCAGTAAAAAACAACACAGCCGACGCACACATCACGGTCGACGCAATGCCGAGGGACGTCCACCCGGCGCGCCGCATGCCGGCGGCGTCCCGACGACCGACCGCCTGTCCCACCCGCACCGCTGCGGCAGACGCCAGGCCGAATGGAATCATGAAGATGAATCCTGCGATATTGAGCACCACCTGATTGGCGGCCGCGGCAAGCGGAGAAATGCGCCCCGCCAGTGCCGACGCCGCGGCGAACACGCCCACCTCGAACGTGATCTGCAGCGCCGCCGGCCATCCGAGTGTGAAGATCCTCCACACGCGCACCGGATCCCACACACACGGCACATCGTGCAGACCGGAGGGGCGGCCGCGCTCCTGGTACACGATCACCGCGAACAGGCTGGCGGCCAACACCACCCGCGACGCCACGGTCGCCCACGCAGCGCCGACCACGCCCATCGCCGGTGCGCCGAGGTTGCCGTAGATCAGCACCCAGTTGACGAACACGTTCATCAGGTTCGCGGCGACAAGCGCAGTCATCACCGGACGCACCAGATTCATCGCCTGCAGGTAGCGACGGAACACCACATAGGCAAACAGCGGCGGCGCGGACCACACCAGCAATCCCGCATACGCCTCAAGTTCCACGAGCAGATCCGGGTGAAAACCAAAGGCCGGCAGGCCCCACACACCCACTTGCGCCACACCCATGAGGACGACGGCGAGGATCGCGGCGAGCTGCAGCCCCGCAAACAACCAGCGATGGCAGTCGTCGATGCGACCGGCGCCGAAACTCTGTGACACAAACGTATCAAGAGCCAGCAACGTGCCGAAACCAAACACCATGAGGGTCATGAACAGGATGCTGCCGGTGCCGACGGCCCCGATGGCCGCGGGTCCCAGGGGTCCGACCATGACGGTGTCCACAATGCTCATCGCGAACCAGCCCATCTCGGCGAGCACGACGGGGATCGCGAGCGTGAGCATCGGGCGAAGTTCGCCCGGTGTCGTCCGGGTCATCACCACCCCGTGCCGGTCACGTAGGTCTGGCCGGCGAGGTACGCAACGCCGCAGCGACGAACGTGGTGGCGGATGAGCGTGAGGGGCACAATGCGCGGAATGCGACCCTCTCGAAAGTCATCGATCGCGGTGAGCAGTTCGTCGCGGTCACCGGCATCGATCTGACCTCGGAAGTATCCCAGCATGTGCATCATGACGTTGGCGTGTTTCTTCGGCGTCGCGAGCAACGTCATGGCCTGCATCAACCCGGCAGTGTAGGCCTCGCGGAGTTCCTGGCGATCCATGCCCTTCGCATCGGCGACGAGCCGGCCGAGACGCCGATAGCCTTCCGTCGTGTGGGCAAGCACGGCGAGTTTGTGCGCGGTGTGGAATGCCACAACGCTCCCGACTGTCCAGCGGCCGTGAAACAACTCCTGAAGCCGGTGGTACGCAGACACCCGTTCGAGAAAGTTCTCGCGCAGACTTTCGTCCTGCAGCCGCCCCTCTTCTTCCACAGGCAGATGCGGCCATCGTTCCAGCAGGGCCTCGGCATAGAGACCGCGGCCGGACTTCGAAGGAATCCCCGTCTCCTCGTACACCTTCACCCGCGTCAGTCCGCAGCTGGGCGAATCCTTCTTCAGCACATAGCCCGCGAGATCGTCATCCATGAGACGCTCCACGCGACGCTTCGCAAAACTTCGCATCGACTCCGTGTAGTCACGACCGTCGGCCATCACCATCCGCACGTCGTCACCACGCCGAATCAATCTGAGCGTCGGGCGCGGTGTCCCGAGCCCGAGTTCGACCTCCGGGCACACGGGCACAAAGGTGACTCGTGCACCGAGAATGTCGGCCACGAAATCGCTGCGTTTGTGTCCACCGTCGTAGCGCACCTGCTGCCCGAGCAGGCACGACGACACGCCGACGCGGATGGCCCCGGCCATCACTTCACCGCAGTCATCACCAGCTCGACCAGCGCGTTCCGGCTCACGAGGCCCGTCCCCACGGTCGCGCGCGCCGGCGGTGCGGACGGGAAGAACTCGCGGTAAACCTCGTTCATCGCCGCGAAATGCGACAAATCCGTCAAATAGACCGTGGTGTCGATGACGTTGTTGAACGTGAGTCCCTGGGATACCAGCGTCCGCTGAATGCGCGTCAGCGTTTCGCGGGTCTGGGCCTTGATGTCGCCAACGTTGGCGTCAGTATTGCCGAGCACGCCGGAGAGATAGATCCGGTTGCCCGTGCGAATCGCCGGTGACAACGGCAGGCTCGGCGCCACGGTCGGCCCCAGCACTTCCCGGTCACCCGTCGTCGCCACGAGCGTGATTTCCACCAGATAGTCGGGCGTCATCAGCGGCGTTACAGCCGTGGCCCGCGCGGGCGGATCCTTCGGGAAATACGTGCGGTAGACTTCGTTCATCTCGGCGAAGGTGGACTCGCTCGTAATGAACACTCGCGACGACACCACGTTGTCGAGCGTCAGCCCAGCGGTGGCGAGCAGCGTTTTCGCGTTTTCCAGAATCGTGCGGGTCTGCTCGCCCACCGTCCCAGGCACAAACGTGTCGTCCGCCCCTCGACGTGAAATCAGCCCGGACAGGAATACGAGGCCGCCAGACCTGACGATCGTCGAGTACGGCCGGGCCGCCTTGACCCACCCTGCCGGGTGCATCGTCTCGCGTGGGGCGCCGTTCGGCACGGCCACTGCGGCGATTTCGACGAGCGCTCCATTCAGCAGGTCCGACGCCACCGTCGTGCGAGTCGGCGCCGCATCCTGGAAGTAGGCGCGGTACGCGTCGTTCATCGCCGCAAAGTCGCCCGGGTTCTTGAGGAACACGGACACACTGACCACCTGCGACAGTGACGACCCGGCTGCCGTCAGAATCTCGCCCATCCGGTCCAGAATCTGCCGCGTCTGCGACGCGACGTCCGGGCCGACCAGCTTGCCGTCCGCGCCCGTGCCGAGCAGGCCTGAGACGTAAATCACGCCGTCGGCGGCCACCGCCGGGCTGTACGGTCCAATTGGCGGCGCACCGGCCGTGATGACGGTCTTTGGTCCTTGTTCCATCGTCTGTGCTCCCTCACACGCAATCAGGGCCAGTGCAGCGGCCACGACAATCGCCTGGTTCATGAGACTAGAATAGCGTGCTCCAGGAGGTTATCGATGACGATCACACGTTTCGCATTAGCACTCATCATCAGCGGCTTTGTGGTGGCAGCCGTCCACGGGGACGTCAGAACCCGACAAAAGACCCAGCTCAAATTTGAGGGCATGATTGGCCGGATCGCGAATCTCGCGGGGGGATCGGCGGCCGCTGACGGCATCATCGAAACGGTGACCGTCAGGGGATCCCGAAAATCCGAACTGAACGACCGGACGGGCCGCATTATCGACCTGGTTGAAGAACGCGTCTACGAACTCGACGTGCGCCGCAAGGAATACCGTGTCGTGACGTTTGCCCAGCTTCGCGAGCAATGGCAGAAAGCCAGGGAAGACGCCGAGCGTTCCGCCAAGGACCGCCCAGCCGACGAACGCGAGGACCCGGCCGACCAGGGGAAAGAAGTCGAGATTACTCTCGACGTGAAAGAAACAGGCGCACGCAAGTCGATCGCTGGCCACGATGCGTCCCAGGTGATCATCACGGTCACGGCGAAGGAAAAGGACAAAGCCCTTGAGGACAGTGGCGGCCTGGTCGTCACCAGCGACGTATGGGTCGCACCGAAGGTGGCGGCACTGGACGAAGTCACACAGTTCACGGTCAGGTTCATCAAGGCGGTGTATGGCGAAGAAGCCGTGACCTCGGCGCAGCAGATGGCGACTGTCGTGGCGATGTACCCGAGCCTGCAGGAAATGATGACGGAGCTCGAGGAGAAGACGCGCGCACTCGACGGTACGGTGATGTCCACCGTTACCAGGTTTGAATCCATCAAGAGCGCCGAAGCCATGAAGCGCACGAGCGCGCCTCCGACCGGGGGTCTCGGCGGCGCGCTCGCCCGCCGGCTCGGCGCCGGTCGCGCGCCCGAACAGCGGTCGCTCCTGCTGACATCAGCGACCGAGACACAGTCGATCAACACGACGGCATCCGACGCCGACGTCGCAATCCCCGCAGGATTCAAGGAACGCAAGTAACAGGAGACCGCAATGTCCGAACCGAAGAGCCGCCGTACCTTCCTCAAGGCCGTGCCCGCCGCCGTCGCGGGGGCCGTGGCCACCAACGCGTTTGCGCAGCAGCCGGGCACCGCCGGGCCCATCACGCGTGAGACTGTCAATTGTGCCGAAACCATCACCGGTCTCGACTTTCACTCAGCCGAGGAAGAGGCCATCGCCAGAAGCCTCAACGGCAACCTCTCCACCTACCAGCAACTGCGGCAGATCGACATTCCGCACGACACCGAAGTCGCGCTCACATTCCGGCCCTACCTGCCGGGCAAGAAGCCGGCCGGACCCGCTACGCCAGGACGCGTCGTGCGATACACGAAGCCCGCGGCGGCCACGCTGAAGCGGCCTGCCAATCTCGAAGACGTGGCGTTCTGGCCGGTGACGAAGCTCTCGGCGCTGATCGAGCGCCGGCTCGTCACCTCCACTGAACTCACGCAGATGTACCTCGCCCGGCTCGAGCGCTACCAGCCGCTCCTGAACTTCGCCGTCACGATCACGAAGGATCTCGCGCTGCAGCAGGCCGCTGAAGCCGACAAGGCCATCGCGGCCGGTCGCTACAAGGGCCCACTCCATGGCATTCCGTGGGGTGCCAAAGATCTCTTCGCGACGAAGGGCATCGCCACCACCTGGGGCGCCGAGCCCTACATCAATCAGGTCCCAGACTACGACGCCACCATCGTCGAGCGGCTGCGTGACGCGGGTGCCGTACTCGTCGCAAAACTCACGATGGGCGCACTGGCACAGGGCGATCAGTGGTTTGGCGGGCGCACACGCAACCCGTGGAATCCGGAAGCGGGATCAAGCGGATCGTCGGCCGGCCCGGGCTCAGCAACCGCCGCAGGTTGTGTCGGCTTTTCCATCGGCACCGAAACGCGCGGGTCGATCATTTCCCCCTCAACCGTCAACGGCGTCGTCGGCCTCCGTCCGACCTACGGCCGTGTCAGCCGCTACGGCGCGATGGAACTGTCGTGGACCATGGACAAGGTGGGACCGATGTGTCGCACGGTCGAGGATTGCGTCCTGGTGTTCAACGCGATCTACGGTCCGGACAAACGCGATGAAAGCGTCGTGGATGCCGCGTTCAACTGGAACCCTGCAGCGCCGCTGTCGGGGTATCGCATCGGCTATGTGCGCAGTGACTTCGAAGCGCAGCCGGCTGGACGAGGCGGCGGTGGCGGGGGACGAGGCGGCGCCAATGCGGCCCAGCAGCAGGCCGCGGCCGCTGAGCGCCTGAAGAACATGCAGCAGGTGCTGACCGAGATGCAGAAACTGGGCGCGAAGCTGGAACCGGTTGAGCTGCCGGACTATCCCGCAAACGCGTTGAGTTTTGTGCTCAGCGTCGAGTCGGCCGCGGCGTTCGACGACCTGCTGCGATCGCGTGGCACCGACACCATGTCCAACAGCTCCTGGCCTGCCACCTTCCGCGCCAACCGGTTTGTGCCGGCCGTGGAATACATTCGCGCGCAGCGGATTCGCACGTTGCTGATGCGCGAATGGGACACATTCATGAGCCAGTACGACGCGTTCATTTCATCGAACAACGCCGGCCTGGCCGCGACCAACCTCACCGGCCACCCGGCGATTGCCGTCAAGTGCGGCTTCGTCAACAACCTGCCGCAGACGCTGATGGTGACCGGGCGCCTCTACGACGAGGCGGCCATCTGCCGCATCGCGATGGCCTACGAACAGGCCACGGAGTGGACGGACAGGCATCCGACGCTCAAGGCGTAAGGACTCTGTGGTCCAGGGTCCAAGGTGCGTGTGGCGCGCTGCACTTGAGCGCGCCACACGCGCCAACTACCGCACGCGCAGATCCTGCGTCGCGCGCTGGCCCTCCATGAGCCGGAAGCTGATCGACGCAGGGAGAAGCTCGCGATGCAGATCCGGATTGAGCCACCCACCTGTGTCGATCTCGGTGACAGCCGCGATGCGATAGTCGCCTGGCGGAAGTCCCGTGATCGAAAACGTGCCGTCGGTCGCCGGGCGCGTGGAGCGCATGCGTCGCGCGTGGGGAATCCAATACCGCTGGTCGTCAGCAAACACGACCACGGAGTACTCGGACCCGCATCTCATCCGACGCGTTCGATCGTGACCTTCTGCATCACCACGGGCGTCTTGGGCTTGTCCTGCCCGTCCACCGGAGTGCGGCCGATGATCTTGATCACGTCGAGGCCTTCGACCACCTGGCCGAACACCGAGTGGCGCTTGTCGAGGTGCGGGGTCGGGCCGAGGGTGATGAAGAACTGGCTGCCGTTGGTGTTCGGCCCGGCGTTGGCCATCGAGAGAATGCCGGCCTTGTCGTGGCGCAGGTCGGGGTGGAATTCGTCCTCGAACTGGAAGCCGGGACCGCCGTAGCCCTTGCCGAGCGGGTCACCGCCCTGAATCATGAAGCCGTCGATCACCCGGTGGAAAATGATGCCGTCGTAATACGGCTTCGTGTGCTTTTCCTTCGTGCCGGGGTGAGTCCATTCGAGCGAGCCCTCCACCAGTCCGCTGAAGATCTTGACGGTCTTGGGGACTTTGGCTTCGAAGAGCTCAACGGTGAAATTGCCGAGGGTGGTTTCAAACTTCGCGTACAGACCTGGAGTGAGCATGGCCCTATTGTGTCATGGCGCCCTTTAAACCCAGGGCGCCCTACGACGACCAGCGCCCTGCGGGGCCCCGCCAATTTGTTTGCGGAGCTCTGCGGCGATCAGGGCGTGGATGGAGCTGGGCGGAATCTTCGCGAGCCATTCGCGGGCTTTGTCGACGTCGCCGGCGCGGGCGTGGCAGTTGGCGGTGTTGAGGTAGGACGCCTCTTCCTGGTCGGTGTCCTCCTTGATGGCAGCCTCGAACCCGGCGATCTGACTGGCGCGGAATACCTCATCCACGTCGGCAGTTTTCATCGCCTCCAAATCCTTGCGTGACCGGTTCGCGGCGGCCCGGTAACACGCGGACGCGTTGGCAAACCGATCCGCAGTGTCGGCCCACCGCTCGCGTGAAAACCCCACGAGGCCGTAATACCACCGTGCGATGCACTGCTCGTTGCCGGGATCCAACTTGATGGCATCCGTCAGGTCGGTTTCGGCGAGGTCGAGGAAGCCCTGGTCATACTTGATCATTCCGCCGAGAATCAGCACCCTGACGTTGAAGGACATCGATCGCGCCAGATCGATATCCGTTCTCGCCGCCGGCAGGTCGCGACGCTGATACTGGCTCCAGGCGCGCCAATAGTAGGCGTCGGCAATGTTGTGGTATCGGCGCTCAATGATGCGCGTGGCCCCTTCGATTGCCGGCACGAACTGCCCGATGTGGCCGAGACAGATCACCCGCTGCATGGCGGCTTCTTCGTGCAGCGGCTTGATGGCGATCGTGTCTTCGTAGTGGATGAGGGCCGCTTTGCAGTCACCCTGAATCTGATTCAGTGCGCCAAGCCCATAGGTCACCGCCGGCGACCGGGGAAACCGCTCGAACGTGGCTGTCAGGGCGGCCCGCAGCTCCGTGGTGTACGCGCGGGTGATTCTGAGCTGCGGCACCCGTGCCCGCATGAGCTCCGCTTCGACAAACGCGGGCACCTCGGCCATCACCTGCTCGATCACCATCGGCTGCACGGCGGGACACGTGCCAATGCGGTACTTCACCAACGTGGACGCACCGGCCGGCACTGACGGCACCTCGTCAAACCGCCGGTTGGCAAACGTCTGAAGGCAATCGAGGCTGGCGATCAGATAGGCGCGAAACGGCGAGCTCCCTGCGCCAGCCGCCAGTTCAATCTTCGTTGCCACGACCTGAGCCTCGGGCGGATTGCGCCGCGACCACTGGTCCCGTTCCGCACGCGGCGTGCCGATGAAGTCGGGCGGAATCATTCGCGCAATCGCCAGGTACCGCGCGCCCGGATAGGTCGCGAGCAGTTCCGGAATCAGCGCCTCCGCCGCCTTGAACGACTCGGCGGGGTCGAGGGCCAGTTCCCACTCGCGCAGTCCGACGAGAACCTGCACCTCGAAGAGCTTCGTGATCAGGAGCGGCCTCGCCTTGCCCACGGCCACGCGCAGGTAGGTGTCCCGCGCCTCCACGAGACACGTGTAACACCCCTCCTGCACCCGCCCGTCGGCCGTCACCAGACTGGCCTGATCCGCTTTGCGGATCGGCGCCGACGCACACGCGACTGACAGCAGGACTACTGCAAGACAGGCTCTCCGCATGGCGCTTTAGACACCGCCGGGGCCACACTGGTTCCTGCTCGGAGCCCAGGGGCTTCCGCCTTCGGGGCAACACAAGGGCTAAAACCCTTGTGCTCCAAACGCTCAAGACCAGCAATGATGTCCCCCACCAGATCCCTGGGGTGCTCCACCCCCGGGGACAGCCGGATCAGGGTGTCGGACAGGCCGAGTTCGGCGCGGGTCTCGGCGGGAATCGACGCGTGCGTCATCTTGCACGGCAGACAGACCAGGGACCGGACGCCACCGAGGCTCTCGCCAAGGGCGAAGTAGGTCAGCGACGAGACAAACTCGGATGCCTCCTCGAGCGTGCCGTCCAACTCAAACGACACCATGCCGCCGAAGCCGGTCATCTGCTTCTTGGCGACCTCGTAGCCAGGGTGCGAGGTCAGGCCGGGGTAGTAGACGCGCTTCACCCTCGGATGTGCCAGCAGCGCCTCGGCGATCGCGGCCGCATTCTGCGCATGACGCTCCATCCGCAATTCCAGCGTCTTGATACCGCGCAACGTGAGCCAACAATCAAACGGACTCGGCACGCCACCAAGCGCGTTCTGCAGGAATCCCACCGGCTCGAACACCTTCTCATCCTTCGCGATCACCGCCCCCTGAATCACGTCCAGATGCCCGGCCAGGTATTTCGTCACGCTTTGAATGACCAGGTCCGCGCCGAGGGCCAGGGGCTGCTGGAAGTACGGCGTCGCAAACGTGTTGTCCACCACAACAATCGCACCGGCCGCATGGGCGATGCGCGCGACGGCTTCGATGTCATACACGAGCAGGCGCGGATTGGTCGGCGACTCGAGCCACACCAGCTTGGGTCCCACGGCGACCGCGCGCGTCAGTGCATCCAGATCGCTGAAGTCCACGCGCTCCACAATGGCGCCGAGGGGTGCAAACACCTTGTGCAGCAGCCGGAACGTGCCGCCATACACATCCACCGGAACCACGATCGTGTCCCCCGGCTTCAGGTAGGCCTGCAGAATGGCATTTTCTGCGGCGAGACCCGACCCGAACACGGCGCACTTCGTGCCGCCCTCGAGTTCGGCCAACACGGCCTCCAGCCGTTTGCGTGTGGGATTTGATGTACGCGTGTAGTCAAACCCCTTGTGTTCGCCCGGCCCTTCCTGCTGATACGTGGTCGTCTGAAAGATCGGCGCGACCACCGCTCCGGTGTGTGGTTCCGAAGGCTGGCCCGCATGGATGGTCTTCGTTGCGAAATGCATCTCTGTCTCTCCTTAAAAATGAATTTGAACCCTCGACCTCGAAGCGCGAGCGTCAGCAGGGCGACCGATCGCAGCTCGCCGGTGGACCACAGCAGACCGAGCGCATCGCTGTCGGGATCCTCCGTCAGCGCCGCAGCATCCCCACGCAGTTGATCGGTATGCCGCTCCTGCGCGGACACGACGGCCACGATGCGGAGTTGCGTGCGAATGACTTCGTCGCGAAGGAACCGCGCGGTCGTGCGGTACGCATCGAGATCGGTCAACACCGATCCCCCCAGCTTGAGCACGGCGACATCAGCCACGGAACACCTCCGGCTCGGACGTCGCGCCAGCGAGCACGGGTAGCCAGGTCACATGCACGCCCGTGGCTGTGAGCGCGTCCACGGCATCGGTCAACACCGGCACCGGAGCGTCCGCAGTAATCACGCCGCACCGCCCCTGATGCGATACCACGAAGACCGCCGGCACATGCCGCGCGGCGAGGAACTCCGCGAGGTCACCCACACTTGTCGCCACGTGATCAAGCGCGAGGAACCACGCGCCGTGCGGAATCTGGCGCAGCGTCTTCGCAATCGGAGGACCAACCGGGCGTCGTGACGCCAGCCGTTGGCCAGACGCCACCTCAACCAGGTCGTCGATGATCGTGGCCGCGGTCACTTCGCGACCGGCTCCGGGCCCGGTGAACGTCACGGCGCTTCCGCCCGCGCCCACCTGAAGCACATTCGCCACATCGTCAAGCGCCGCAAATGGATGGGCATTCGGCACAAACGCCGGTCCCACCCACGCGCCGGCGTGGACGTCCCCGAACTGCGCCAGCGCCACCGGCTTGATGACACCGGAGAGCCTCGCAGCCAACGCCGCATGCCACGGCGCGAGGTCGTCAATCGCTCGCGTCGGCAGGTCGCGAACGACGACATCGGCATGACCGGCGAGATGCAGCAGGATGGTCAACTTCTCTGCGGCATCCCGGCCACTCACATCGGCATCGCTCGACGGCTCCGCGTATCCACGCTCCACCGCCTCGACGAGCGCGGCATCGAACGTCTCCCCCCTCGCGATGCGCGAGAGGATGAAATGCGACGTCCCGTTGAGAATGCCGGCGAAGCTGCCGGCGCCACAGGCCAGAGGCCTGCGCGCCAGCGTGTTCACACAGGGGACGCCGGCCATCACCGCCGCTTCAAAATAGAGAGACGTCTTGTGCTGGCGCGCCAAGGCCTGCAGGTCCAAGCCGTGGGCGGCCACCAGCGACTTGTTCGAGGTGACGACGGGAATACCGAGCCGCAACGCGCGCGCGACCAGGTTGCGCGCCGGTTCTATGCCGCCGAGGACTTCGACGATGATGTCGCAGTCGGTGAAGGGGAAATCGTCGGGGTCGGTGTAGAGGGGAATGTCGGGACCGACGCGGGGTTTGCCCGGGTCACGCGCGAGCGCGCCGATACACTTGACGAGGACGCCCGCATCGCCGAGGCGGCCACTGGCGCGGGTGGCCAATCGCGCCACCGCCTGCCCCACCCCGCCGAACCCCAGCAACCCGACACGCACCACCTGCACGGGAACATCGACTGTCGTCCCTGACACAGCGTCTTCCATCTCTCCCGGACCGTCCGGGCAGGAATTAGCACCATGGGCGGCTCTCCCACCCTGGTTGCTGTGGCATCGTCGGGCCTGTTCCCTCCGCCACTCGTGATAAAAGCCCGCGGTTTCGCGCCGGCTGAGCAAGACTACACAAGCTAATCTATGTATGTCAATGCGTAGATTAAGGTTTGGTTGGAGCAGCTTTTGCCCGGCGGCTCCGAACTACCGACTACTTCGACACGCGCACGTACACATGCCACGAGACGGGGTTCCCGTAGCTGTCGCGGAGATTGGCGGGAGTGCGGTGGAGGGTGAGGTCCAGGCCGAGAGCGGCGGACGTGGACCCGGACCGCCAGAGTTCGCGATCAGCGCCGACGAGCCAGGCCGCGACGCGAGAGCGGAAATGGCGTTCCTCGCCTGTCGCGGCCGCGTGATCGAAGTCGACAAGAATGAAGCGGTCCACCAGTTCAGCGCGGGTGTAGACCCGGCTGCGCGAGGCAGGATGCAGCGCCACTTCGGCGAGCGCGCCCCACTCGGTGTGGTCTGCACGATCGTTGCGACCGACGGCCGCGGTCCAGGACAGTCCTCGCGAGTTGGCGGAGTGCACGCCGGAGTACTCGATTGACGCGGTAGTCCGCATCACGCTGCCGGGTTCCTCGGGTTCCGGAGATACGAGCCAGCCATTCGACACCTGCGCCCGCCAGGGACCACGTGCCCATGACAGTCGGCCGGCCAGGCTGTCGAGCAAGCCGGCATCGATGTCGAGCCGGTTCTCGTCAGGCTCGCGCCCTTGAAACGCCGAGACCTCAAGTCCCCAACCGCGAGTGACCACGCCTGCTGAGACCACGCCATGGGTGATGTGCGACGAATCGAGCATGTGGTGCGTCAGCGGGGCCGTCGGATGAAACGCCGCAGAACTCCGGTGCATGAACGGTGTTGGGCCAAGCGCAGGACTGGCAACGATTCCACCACTCACGAACATCGTTGTGGCCGATGAGGCCATCCAGTCGAAGCGCGCATCCAGCCCCATGACGAGGTCGTGCGGGTGCTGGTAGTCGCGCAGGGGCAACCCGTCCAGCGTCTCGCCGGACTGGAACACCTGCGCCGACCCGAGGCGCCGCAGCGTAAAGGGCTCGGCGGACGCCATCAGATTGAAAGTCAGTCGTGACCGCGCAGCCACACGACGTGCGGACACCATCAACCAGTTCGTCGACTCAAGCTGCCGGAAGTCCGCGAACTTGCGTTCCTGCAGATTGAGCGTCAGGAACGCCTGTGCCTGCGCAGATGCGGACCATCCTGATGGCGCCGGCGTCGCGTGGTGTTCGTGTTGGGCAAGGGAGGGAGAGGGGAAAAAAACGAAGAGAAGAAGAAAGAGAAGGTTGAGTGGATTGGGTAGGTCGTGTAGGTTGGGTCGAGGGCGTGGGCGGGACACGTGCTGCCCTATTGCGCGTTGCGGTAGATCACGTATCCGATAACGGCTGCGGTGATGGAGAAGCAGGCAATCGCCGCCGACTTCAGCGCGGGGCGATTGGGGGCCATGTGCAGGAAGGTGAGCCCGAGGGCCATCGACAACAGGCCGCCCGCTTCGAGATACGCGCCGGTGGTGACTCGATACCCGGCCGCGCCAAGCGCCAGGATGATGATGAGCGGTCGGGAAATCACGACCCGATCTTACCGGAACCCCGCAACTCCGGGACTCCGGACCCCCGATACATCGGGACCCCGGAACCCCGGAACTTCGGAACCTCGTGACTACTTCGGCAGGATGACGGTGTCGATGACGTGAATCACGCCGTTCGACGCCTTCACGTCAGTCGTCACCACATTGGCGCCGTTGACCGTGACCTTGCCGCCCATCACGCCGATCTTGACCGTCTGGCCGTTGACCGTCTTGACGTCCGCACCGTTCATCGTCACCACCTGCGCTGCGAGCACGTTGCCCGGCACGACGTGGTAGGTCAGGATGGCCGTGAGCTTGGCCTTGTTTTCCGGCTTGAGGAGGTCCTCAACCGTGCCCTTCGGCAGCTTCGCGAACGCCTCGTCGGTCGGCGCGAACACCGTGAACGGGCCCTTGCCCTTCAGGGTTTCAACCAGGCCAGCCGCCTGCAGCGCTGCCGCCAGCGTCTTGAACGAACCCGCGGCCACCGCGGTGTCCACGATGTCCTTCGGCGCCTGAGCCTTCACGCTCGAACCCGCCACCAGTGCCACGGCCGCGAGGGCGGCCACCGAGTACTTGAGAATTGCCTTCATGTGTGTCGTCTCCTGAAAAGTTGCTGTTGTTTGCCGTTATGGCCGCGACTTGTCAGTCGCAACCCTTTCATCGTAAGTTAAATACGTTTTATTCATAAGTAATTGTTTGCTTGAAAAGCTATTCAGTTGCACGAAATGAAAACTTTGGGCATTATCGTGCCCATCAAGAAAACGAGGTGAATCCGTGCTGTCCCCAACGCTCACTGAAGGCCTGGAACGCTACGAAATCGGTCCAAAACTGCGCACCCTGCGGCTCAGGAAGAAGATGGGCCTGGTCCAATTGGGCAAACACACGGGCCTGTCGCCCGCGTTGCTGTCCAAAGTCGAGCGCGGCCGGCTCTTCCCCACACTTCCGACCCTGCTGCGCATCTCCCTCGTGTTTGGTGTGGGTCTGGAACACTTCTTTAACGAAGCACGCGAGAAGCCGGTGGTGGCAGTGGTGCGGAAGAGCGACCGCGTGCGCCTCCCCGAGCGTGGCGAAGGCGAGCGGAGCGCATACGCGTTTGAATGCCTCGATTACCCGGCCACCGAGCGCAAACTGAACGGCTACCTCGTCGAGTTTGAGCCCGCGGACAAAGAGCCGTTTGAGCCCCACGTGCATCCAGGCGCCGAGGTGCTGTACGTGCTCCGCGGCAAGCTGAGCGTGAACTACGAAGGCGAGGACCACCTGCTGAACGAGGGCGACTCGATGTACTTCGACTCCAGCCGTCCCCACAGCTACACCCGTCAGGGCAACATGCCCTGCTCCGCCGTCGTCGTCACCACCGCCTAGAAAAAGGCGCCTGGAAAAAGACGTCGGGAGGCTTTTTCAGGAGTGCTTTTCGAGGTGCAGCAGGCGGCGCTTGCGCCAGAGGCCTCCGCCGTAGCCACCGAGTTCACCGCTCTTGTTCACCACACGGTGACAGGGAATGACGATGGCGATGCGGTTGAGGCCGTTGGCGCGGCCGACGGCGCGGACGGCGGCGCGATTGCCGAGGGCAACAGCGACGTCCTCATACGACCGCGTCTCGCCATACGGAATCTTGCAGAGCTCCGCCCACACGCGCTCCTCGAAGTCGGTGCCGGGCGCCACCACAGGTACTGAAAACTCGCGCACCGTGCCGGCGAAGTATCCCTGGAGTTCCGCCTTCAGGGTCTCCAGGTGCCGATGCTCGGCGGGGACGAGCGGTTGCTTGAAACGCCGCCGCACCGTCTCGAGCTGCGCCTCGAGCATGCGGCGGTCAGTAAACTCAAGCAGGTTGATACCGGCATTTGTCGCGCCCGCGATCATCGGGCCGATGGGCGTGTCCAGCCAGCCTAGCCGGACGGCGTCCGCGCTCACCGCCTGCCCGGGGGCGGTACCGAACACGCGCGCAAACGCCTCACGGAATCCACTGTGACTCTCGTACCCCGCATCAAACACCGCATCATCGACCTCCCCGCCATGTTTGATGACGTCGAGGGCGGCTGCGAGCCGGCGAGCGCGGCAGTAGGCCTGAAATGTCAGTCCGTAACGTGACGCGAAATAGCGGCGCACGCGAGCCGGCTCGAGGCCCATAGCGGTCAGGTCCGCGTCTTTCACCCGGTCGTTCGGCGCGGCTTCAATTCGGGCGACGACGCGGCGGACCCACTCAGGATGATTGCCCTCGCCTTCGAGCGGCCGGCACCGCAGGCACGCGCGGTATCCAGCGAACATCGCCTCCTTCACGGTGCCGAAGAACTCCACGTTCTCAGGTTTTGGCTTTCGGGCGGTGCAGGAAGGGCGGCAGAAAATGCCTGTGGTCTTCACGGCGAGATAAAACACGCCGTCGTACGAGGCGTCACCCTTCAGATAGGCGCGCTCCATCTCGGGTCGGGCCGGCAGCGGCAGGGTGTCGAGGAGCGGGAAGTCGGGGGTCGTCATGAACGGAATTGTCGGACCATCTTGCTACAACCCGCCACCGGTAAACCGACAAGTAATTCCGTGGTTCATCGGTTCATCGGTTCATGGTTCATGGTTCATGGAGCCCCTGTGGTCCATGTTCGTGATCCAGCCAGGCAGCGATTTGCTCACGCGACCATCGGTGATCGTCGTTGAGGTGCACGAGCAGTGCGGCAAGAAAGATGCGCTTCTTGCAGCCCTCGTGGGGGCATTCAACCTCCGAAAGGGCGTGCACCGCGCAGACTAGCTGATTCGTTCTGATTCGGAAATTGCGAGTAAATGGGTCTTTGTTCCCGCTATGATCGGGAGCTGACGACATGGCCACGCACACCATCCTTCAATCCCTCCCTGTCGGTGAACAGGTCGGCATCGCGTTCTCCGGCGGGCTCGATACCAGCGCCGCGCTCCACTGGATGCGCGCCAAAGGCGCCATCCCCTTCGCCTACACCGCGAACCTTGGTCAGCCGGACGAGCAGGACTACGAGGCCATTCCGAAGAAGGCGCTCGAGTATGGTGCCGAAAAAGCGCGGCTGGTGGACTGCCGCCGCCAGCTGGTGCAGGAAGGCCTGGCGGCCCTGCAGTGTGGCGCGTTCCACATCACCACGGCGGGCGTGCCGTACTTCAACACGACGCCGCTCGGCCGTGCGGTCACCGGCACGCTGCTTGTCTCGGCGATGAAGGACGACAACGTCAATATCTGGGGAGACGGCAGCACCTACAAGGGCAACGACATCGAGCGGTTCTACCGCTACGGCCTGCTCACCAACCCCAGTCTCCGCATCTACAAGCCCTGGCTCGATCAGCAGTTCATCGACGAACTCGGCGGACGCAAGGAGATGTCGGAGTACATGCAGGCGCATGGCTTCGGCTACAAGATGTCCGTCGAGAAGGCGTATTCGACCGACTCGAACATGCTCGGCGCCACACACGAGGCGAAGGATCTCGAACTCCTCTCCACCGGCATCTCCATCGTCGACCCCATCATGGGCGTCGCGTTCTGGAAGGAGTCCGTGCCGGTCACGACGGAGCAGGTGATCGTGCGCTTCGAGGAGGGCCATCCCGTCGCCCTGAACGGCGTCACGTTTGCGGATCCCGTCGCGATGATGATGGAGGCAAACGCGATCGGCGGCCGCCACGGCCTCGGGATGTCGGACCAGATCGAAAACCGCATCATCGAGGCCAAGAGCCGGGGTATCTATGAGGCCCCCGGCATGGCGCTGCTGTTCATCGCGTACGAACGTCTTGTCACCGGCATTCACAACGAAGACACCATCGAGCAGTATCGCGACAACGGTCGCAAGCTCGGCCGTCTGCTTTATCAGGGGCGCTGGTTCGACTCGCAGTCGCTGATGCTCCGGGAGACGGCCCAGCGCTGGGTCGCCAGGGCCATCACCGGCGAGGTCACCATTGAACTCCGCCGCGGGAACGACTATTCGCTCGTGAACACCGACAGCCCGAACCTGACCTACAAACCCGAGCGCCTCACGATGGAAAGCGGCAGGGGCGAGTTCGCGCCGCAGGATCGCATCGGCCAGCTCACGATGCGCAACCTCGACATTGCCGACACACGGGACAAGTTGCGCGTGTACCTCGGCACGGGTCTGCTGACCTCGTCACCCGGGTCGTCGATTCCCCGGATCGACACGGGCGACAAGGAGTAGGGCTGGGCAGCTGATCGGCTGGGCGGGTGATGGCAGCTGCGTTACGGGACTTCTACGACGCCTCCGTCGTCGCCGACATTGCTGGCGATCTGAAACGCGCGTACCCGGCGTTTGATACACGCGCGTTCACCGAGGAGTGCCTCGACGGCCTGGCGCCGCTGTCGCTGACGGGGCGGGCCGCGCACATCGCGGCCGCGATGCGGCGTCACCTGCCGGCGGACTTTGATCAGGTCGCAGACATCCTCGAACGGTCTCTGGGTGACCCCCATGCGGGCACCGAGTCGTTCGGCATGGCTCCGTTCAAGTACCTGCCGCACACGATGCTGACGGCGTCGGATGGCCTCGGGCACTTCGAAGCCTCCATGCGGCTGCAGTACGAACTCACACAGCGTTTTACGGCCGAGTTCAGCATACGGGCGTTTCTCAACGCCCATCCCGATGCCACCTACACGCGCCTCCTCGCGTGGAGTACCGATCAAAACCCGCACGTGCGGCGTCTGGTCTCGGAAGGTTCTCGCCCTCGCCTGCCCTGGGCGCCCCGTCTGCGGCACTTCCAGAAGGATCCGACACCAGTCCTCGCACTGCTCGAGCGGCTCAAGGACGACCCGGACCTCTACGTCCGCCGCTCTGTCGCCAACAATCTGAATGACATCGCCAAGGACCATCCTGAGGTCGTCGTGGCCGTCTGTCGGCGATGGCTGACGGAAGTCAGGAGCGGCCGCGCTTCAGCCAGGCTGAATCGCGAGTGGATCGTGAAGCACGCCCTCCGCTCACTCGTGAAGGCCGGCCACAAGGGCGCGCTCGATCTCATGGGCGCCGGGGCCAGGCCGAAAATCCGCCTTGAGGGCGTCAGGATCACGCCACAGCGCGTCAGGAAGGGCGGACGCGTGGAGTGCACGTGCCTGCTGGTGAGCACATCGCGCGCATCGCAGGACCTGCTCATTGATTACGCCGTGCACTACGTCAAAGCCGATGGCCGAACCAGCCCGAAAGTCTTCAAGCTGAAGCGCGTCGCGCTTGATGGGCGCTCGTCGGCACCACTGCGAATGGTGGTAACACTCGCTGACCTGACGACACGAAAACATTATCCCGGTCCGCATCACATTGACCTGCTCGTGAACGGGCGGCGCTTGCCGCTGGGCACTTTCACGCTCCTGCGGCCGGGCGCGAACTTTTCCACAGACTGAGCGGACAATTCAGCACTCTGACGTGTGTTCTTCCGGCCGAGCGGCTTGGCGGAGGCAGTCCGTTGCGGCGCGCATGGCACACCCCTTGCTCCCAGGGCAGAAGAAATCGGGTGTTCGCCGGAGGTGCTGTATGGATGAGGGTCGCCGGGCATTCCTGAAGGCAATTGCCGGCCGGTCTCTGGCTGTGACCGGGGTGGCGATTACCGCCGTTGCGCTTAACGAACGGCGGTCTGACTTGAAGCGGGTCTGGGATCGGACGAAGCCGCTGGTCAAGAGTTTTTCCCCACAGGCCACCGTCTACGCACAGACCACCGGCGCAGGCACCTTCACTCTGAAGGGGACAACGTAGCAGGGGCCACCAAATCTACAGGAGCGGTCATGATTCGAATGAGTCGGTGCATAGTGGTGCTCACGGCGTTGCTGGCGAGCGCCGCCCTCCCCTCGACCACGTGGGCGCAGACGCAGTTGGCGACAGGCAAACCTACCGTCTTCAAAGTCACCGTGACGAAGGTGGAGCTCTACAACGGCACGTCGTTTGTCACGATCTTCAGCGGATCATCCCAGCTGGATCTTGTGACGGCCGCCGGGGAGGCGGCGTTTCCGGGAATCTCCACCTTGTCTCTCCCGACGGGAACCTACAGTCAGATTCGCGTCACCTTCTCGAACAGCTTTGTGATGCGAGGCTCCCTGGCGTCCGCAGGCACGACGTACTACACGACAGCGACGACGCTCAACGGCGGCACAGCGTCTCAGGCCAGCACCAGCGCCGCCGCGATTGCTGATGCCACGATCATCAACCCCGACTGGGGTGCGGCCGGCGCGGGAGTGGTGCAGACAATAGCCATTACGCCGGTGACCATTTCGGCCGGAGGGTCGTACGCGCCAACGCTGAAGTTCACGGTCACAAACTCGCTCGTGCTCAGCACAGCGGGCGGCATCTTCTTCTTCACACTCGCCGGCGTGACGGTCTCCATCGTCTAGAACGCTGTCAGGCCCTGCTCGGCACCATTTCGACGATGCGGCTGAGCAGGGCTCGCGCTGAGGCAACATCGCGCGAGTGGACCCGCCACAGCTGGCAGTGCTGAAGGACGTGAATGACGTGGTCGTAGAGTTGTTCGTCCGAACCGACGGGGGGAAAGCAGTATCGCAGGACCTCTGTCAGCACGTCGCCGGGTACGAGGGGCTCCAGACGTGGAACACACGTGGGGTCGTACGCAGGAAACAGGAGCGTGTGGAGGCGGACCGGCGTGTGCCTGACATGGCGTGGATGGTACCGCGCCATCATCCTGTCGTGATACACCAGACGGCCGCGCCTTACCGTGTGTGCGGCCTCGAAGGTCTCGGCATAACGGCGAGACAGGGTCAACACCTGCGGAAAGGGATGCACCGAGAGCGTCTGCGGATCAACGGGAGTCACTTCTTCCGCGACGAGATCCAGGCCGAGTTCAATCAACTGAAACGTGCTGCTCGTCTTTCCTGTGTCGGACAGGCCGAGGGTGACGATCGCGTGGTTCCCGAGCGCCACGGCCCCCGCGTGGAATCCAATCCACCCCTCCAGTCTGGCGATCAGCGCGTTCTCGAGATCCTCCTCCAGCGCGAACAGCAGGTCGATGCCGGTGGCATAGGTCCCGCCGCGGCGGCCGTCGCGCAACAGCGTCCACCCGGCCTCCTCCACCCGCACTTCGTAGCCGTGGTCTACCCTGGCAGGGATGCCTTCTGCCAGCACGTGGAAGAAGACGTCACGCGCCGCAGTCTCCAGTGTCTCAGGCACCAGAACGGAGACCGCCAATCGCGAAAACTCAAGATGAAGCGAGGTCATCACAATCTGCACACGTGACAACGATGCCCAGTGTTACGAACTGATCGAGCGCCGCCTGCAGGTCCGTGCGCAGCGTCTCTTGGTCTGCCTCGAAGATTTCCTGCATGACATACAGGAGTTCGTCGAAGGTCAGCGGCTCCTCGAGGCTGGTCCATATCGCGCGTGCCGTCTCACTCAACACGTGAATGGCGCGGTGGGCCTCAACGTAGATCGCCAAGTCATTCCCCACGGTCTTTTCCGTCACCCGCGATGATCGAAGATAACGCATCTGCCATCAAATCCTATCAGTGGCTCGTCGCCATGTGTCGGCGCTGGCTGCAGATCCGGGAAGGCGGCGGGATTGATCCTGAGGAGCTCTCAGGGGATCAACTCCCCGACTGGACGTCTGTTGAGCGACTCGCGTACGCACACGGCGTGGAACCACTGCTGTTTTCCGTGTTGACGCATGAGACGGCGTGTGGAGCCCCCGTACCCGAGGCCCTGCGTCGTCGATGGGAAGCGGCCTACTACGGAAACCGGCTGCGTAACATCGATGCGGTGGGCCTGCTCGGCCGTATTGCCGCAACGAGTGAGGCGCGCGGGGCACCGGTCATGGGCCTGAAGGGCCCCGCGGCGATCGCCGGCGTGTATGGCGACCTTGGGCTCCGCGTGATGGCGGATCTCGATCTGTTGTGCCACCGCGAGGACTTGTTGACGGTGACTCGTTCGGCCCGCGCCGAAGGCTTCACCGGTGGCCAGGTGTACGTCCATCACGTCCTTCTGGAGTTCGGCGGGCCCGGGGGCGGCTACTGCGAGATCCACTTCACCATACAGGACGTGATCGCCCGCAGGGAGGCGTTCATCGCGGACGCCTGGCTACGCCGGACTCAGGTTCTCGCAGAAGGCGTGTCGCTACCTGTGATGCCGCTGGAACACCAGATCGTCTTCGACGTCGGCCACATGGTCAATCACGGCTACGAGATGGACCTCAAGCACGCCATGGACCTCGCAGGACGGCTGCGGCTCTCGCGACACGAGATCCGATGGAACGTCCTGTTCGACTGGCTTGCCGCCACGGAGCTGACGCGAAGCTTCTGGTTACTGGTCCGCACGCTGGAACAGCTGTTGCGGCTGCCCCTGGTTGATTCGTGCGATGGCGAGCCGTCTCCGGAGGAGATCTCCGCATTCGCCGACCAGTTGATGGACTGGTCGGCCTCGCTGGGCCTTGCGCGGCCGTTTGTCCTCGCACCCGGAGTGCGACGACGACAGACACTGCTATCGCAGGGTCTGTACGCGTGGCGACGGATGTGCCCACCGCTCGTGGCGCTGCAGGCGGCCCGGGATATCCCGACGCGGGCGCGGGCCGCGGCCGACCTCCCCCGCTATTGGATCGCCGTTGTCACGGACGTGGTGCGCCGCTCCAGCCGAGGACCGCGGTGAGACCGCGTGGGAACTCGTCCGCCGGCAGGAACCTGCCTATACTTGGGCGTAGGAGTGTGGCCATGCTTCGTGTGCCCCGATTAACGTCTCCCCTGTTTTCGATCGTTCTCTCCCTCGTCTTTGCCGCCAATGCACTGGCGCAGGACACCTTCACCCCACATCACGTTGCGAAGATCCGGACCGTCGCGCAGATCGCGATCGCGCCCGACGGCACCGAGGTCGCGTACGTGCTCGCTGTACCCCGCATCCCGTTCCAGGATGACGATGGGCCGGCGTGGACCGAGCTGCATGTGGTGCGCGCGGATGGCCAGTCGCGGGCGTATGTCACCGGTGCCGTCAACGTGGCCAATGTGCGCTGGTCACCCGACGGACGAGGCCTCGGGTTCCTCGCCCGCCGCGCGGGCGATGCCACGCGCTCGCTCTACATCGTGCCGCGCGATGGCGGCGAAGCCCGCAGGGTCCTCGCCCACGCCACCGACATCGTCTCCTACGAATTCAGTCCCGACGGCACGCAGGTCGCGTTCGTCGCGCGTGATGCGGCTCCGCCCGCGCGGGCCGATCTGGTGCGACGCGGGTTCTCGCAGGAGGTCTTCGAAGAGGGGCTCCTGCTGCAGCGCGTGTGGACGGCTCCGCTCGACGGCACGGCCGTCGGTGCGCCGCGCGTCGTCAACGCACCAGGGCACGCCACCACGATCACCTGGAACGCGGCCGGCACCCGCCTCGCCGTGCTCTATGCACCGACGGCACTCGTCGATGACGATCTGATGGAAAAGAAGGTCCACGTCATTGATCCGACGATGGGCGAGCCGATCACGAAGTTCAACAACCCGGGAAAGATCGGCCAGGTGGCCTGGAGCCCGGACGGCACCACGCTCGCGATGGTCTCCGCGGCCGACATCAATGACCCGTCCGAGGGCCGGCTTATGGTCGCGCCTGCCACCGGCGGCGCGCTCCGCGACGTCATGCCCGCCTACAACGCCCATGTGCGCGCCTTCGCCTGGAAAGACGCCAACACCGTCGTCTACATGGCTGAGGAGAGCGTGACCTCGGCAATTGGCGAGATTCGCAAGGACGGCACCGCGTCGCGCACGCTGATGCCGACAGGGGGCCCGGTCGTCGTCGCCATGGATCGGGCCACGAACGGCACTGTGGCGCTGGTCGCACACACGCCGACACACCCGGCCGAGGTGTACCTGCTCGACTCAAGCAGCGCGACGCCTCGCCAGTTGACCAACAGCAATCCGTGGCTGGCGACCATGAAGCTGGCGAAGCAGGAAGTCGTGCGCTTCAAGGCGCGCGACGGGCTGGATCTTGAAGGCGTGCTTGTGCGCCCGCTTGATGAAGTGGCCGGTCGCCGGTACCCGCTCATCCTGAACGTCCATGGCGGGCCCGAAGCGCGGGACGCGCATGGCTGGGTGACGTCGTATTCGAACGCCGGCCAGATGGCCGCAGCGCAGGGATTCGCGGTGTTCTATCCGAACTATCGGGGCAGCACGGGGCGCGGCGTCGCGTTTTCCAAGCTGGGCCAGGGAGAACCCGCCGGCAAGGAGTTTGATGACCTGGTGGATGCCGTGGATCACCTCATCAACATCGGCCTTGTGGACCGCGCGAAGGTGGGCATCACCGGCGGGTCGTATGGTGGATATGCCAGCGCCTGGGGCGCCACGTATTACTCGGAACGGTTCGCGGCGTCGGTGATGTTTGTCGGCATCAGCAACAAGGTGTCCAAGGTCGGCACCACGGACATCGCAAACGAGGAGTTCCACGTGCACGCGCTCAAGCGGCCGTGGGATGACTGGCAGTTCATGCTGGAACGCAGTCCGGTGACACACGTCGCAAAGTCGAAGACGCCGACACTGATTCTGCACGGCACGGCCGACCCGCGCGTGAATCCTACGCAGTCGCTTGAGTTCTACCGTCACATGAAGCTGCACGGCAAGACGGTGCGTCTCGTCTGGTACCCCGGTGAGGGCCACGGCAACGCCCGGGCCGCCTCACGGCTCGATTACAGCCTGCGGTTGATGCAGTGGATGAACCACTATCTCAAAGGGCCAGGTGGTGCCCCGCCACCGCCGGACATCGACTACCGCGAGCGGTAGGGACCGGTTCTCCCCATATGGCGACACGACTGTTGACGACCGTGCTGGCGGCCGCGCTCGGTGCCGGGCTCCTCGCCTCGCAGCAGACCGGCGGTGCCTGGCCCGACTTTCTCACCTTTTATCGCCAGTCGCTTGCGCAGCACGGCATCGTGGGCAGTTCGATCGCGCTGATCGAACGTGGTCGGGTTGTAGAGCGCGCGCATGTCGGCCTGCGTGATCAGCAGACCGGGTCGGCCGTTGACGACAATACGATCTTCCATTGGGCGTCGATCACCAAGACCTTCACAGGCATCGCCATCATGCGGTTGCGTGACGAGGGACGTCTCACACTCGACGATCCGATCGTGAAGTACGTGCCTGAATTCCGGAGAGTGCACAACCCGTTCGGACCGGTCGAGCAGATCACCATTCGCCATCTGCTCTCGCACTCGGCCGGCCTTCGAAGCGGCACATGGCCATGGGGCGGACAGGAGTGGCATCCATTCGAACCTCCGGGTTGGGAACAACTCGCCGGCATGATGCCGTACACGCGCATCGAGTTTGCTCCCGGCTCGAAGTATCAGTATTCCAACCCGGGCATCGTGCTGCTTGGCCGGGTCATTGAAGACCTCGCGCAGGAGCCCTACGAGACCTACGTGGACAAGCAGATCTGGCGGCCACTGGGCATGACGCGCACGTTTTTTGACCGCGCGCCGAACCATCTGCGCGGTGATCGCTCACACAGCTATTTCGTCACCGACGCCGGCACCACTGAAGCGCCTTTTGACTTCGACACGGGTATCACCGTGTCCAATGGTGGCATGAATGCGCCGATCGACGACATGGCGAAGTACATCGCATTTCTGACCGGCAGCCGCGACGCAGCTACCCAGGCGGGTTACGACGCCATCGTGAAGCGGTCGTCGCTCGAGGACATGTGGAGACCCGTTGTGCCGGTCTCGTCCAACGTTCAGATGGGTCTGACGTACTTCCTGGAGCGGCACGGAGGGATGGACTTCATCGCGCACAGCGGCGGCCAGAACGGCTTCATCTCGCACTTCTATCTGCACCAGGCCTCAGGCAAGGCCTACCTGGTGGCGTTCAACACGCAGACGACGTCGCAGAAGAGCGGGAACGCACGCAACACGCGCGCATTGGACGCCGCCGTGACTGAGTGGCTGATCGGCCGCTGGTTCTGAGCGAGGGCGCGCTGCCACCAGCGCGCCCTACTTGATGACCAGGCGCTCGAGCGCGATGAGGGCCTTGTTCGACCCGACGAGCGCCAGCGAATCGCCCGGTTGAATAACCTCGTCGGCCGACGGACTGACGCTGGTGGTGTGCCTGCCATCCACGTGGCGCTTGATCGCGATCAGCGTGAGTCCGTATTTGGCGCGCAGGTCGATGGCGCGCAGTGACTTGCCGACGAACATCGCCGGCGCCGGAATCTCGATGATGCTGAAGTCGCTCGACAGGCTGATGTAGTCGATGACATTCGGCACCACCAGACTGTGCGCCATACGCGTGGCGGCCTCACGCTCCGGATAAATCACGCGGTCCACCCCGAGTCGCTCAAGGATGCGCCCGTGCACTTCGGTCGTGGACTTGGCCACGATCGACTTCACGCCCATTTCCTTGACCGCCATCACGATCAGCAGCGACGCCTCAACGTTGGCGCCGATGGAAATGACGGCCACATCTACGTCACCCACTCCGGCCTCGCGCAACGCCTTTGGGTCGCTGGCGTTGAGGACGAGCAGGTGCGGCACCACGTCGGACAGCTCCTGCACGTGGTCCGGATCGGAATCAATCCCCAGCACATCCTGCCCGAGGCTGATCAAAGTGGTGGCCATCGCCGCGCCGAAGCGCCCGAGGCCGATGACCGCAAATTTTCGCTTCACCATAGGATTTATCCGATCAGCACGCGCCCTTCGGGATACCGCACGCGTGGCGCCGTCGCTCGGGCGGCCAGCGCAAAAGCCAGCGTGAGGGGGCCGATGCGGCCCATGAACATCAGCAGACAAATCAGCAGTCGACCGGCGTCTGAGAATGACGCACTGAGGCTGAGCGGCGTGCCGGGCACCCCCGTGGAGAGGCCGACCGTGCCGAACGCCGAGGCGGACTCAAACAGCGTGCGCAGCAAGTCGGCTCCTTCGATCACAAGCAGCGCGCCGGCGACCAGATTCAGCGACAGAAACGCGATGAGGCTGATGAAAAACGCGCGCGCCACGGCGTCCCCGGGAATGCGACGGCCCATGACATGCGGCTCCGCCAGACCGCGAATGGTGGCCCACAGGGCCATCACGGTCACCCCGAACGTGCTGACCTTGATGCCTCCGGCGGTGCCACCGGGCGCGCCGCCGATGAACATCAGAATCATCAGAAACAGATAGGCCGGCGCGGTCAAGGCGCTCAGGTCAATGGTGTTGAAGCCGGCGGTGCGTGCCGAGACCGACTGGAACAGCGCCGCCAGCGCGGCTTCCGCCCGGGGGATGTCACCCAACGTCGCGGCGTTGCCACGCTCGACCAGATACAACCCGGCCGCCCCCAGGACCAGCAATGTCGCCGACAGGACCAGCACAAACCGGGAATGCAGCGTCAACGCACGCCGCTCCCGATACCGCCACAGGTCCGTCAAAACCAGATACCCGATGCCGCCGGTCACGATCAGGATCATGATGGTGACGTTGACGATCAGGTCCGCCCGCGCGTCCATCAGACTGTAGGAGAACAGGCTGAACCCCGCATTGTTGAACGCGGAGACCGAGTGGAACAGTCCGAGCCACGCCGCATCGCCGGCGCCGAACTGCGGCCACCACCGCAACCACAACACCAGCGCCCCGACCACTTCGATGGCCAGGGTCACCTTCACCACGGTCAGCGCGAACCGCGCCACGTCGCGCCTCGAATCGAGATTGAGCGACTCCTGCAAGGACGCCTGCTCATTCATCGAAACACGTCGTCCAATCACCATGGCGACAAAGGTCGCCAGCGTCATGTATCCCAGGCCGCCGATCTGGATGAGCAGCAAAATGACGCCCTGTCCGATGCCCGAAAACGCGGTTGGGGTGTCAACCACCACCAGACCGGTCACGCACACGGCTGACGTGGCGGTAAAAAACGCAGCCGACCAGCCCAGGGAGACTCCGGACGCGCTTGCCAGGGGGGTCGCCAGCAGGAGGGTGCCCGCGAGGATGACCCCCGCGAAACCGGTCGCCAGCAACTGGGGCGGCGACAACGGACGAGGACGCATGACCGGCCATGTTACATCGGGTGGATAGAATGGGGTGTGGGTCCAGAGTTATTCCTCAACCGTGAACTGAGCTGGCTCGAGTTCAACCGTCGCGTCCTTGCGCAGGCGCAGGACCCGACCCATCCCCTGCTCGAACGCGTCAAGTTTCTGGCGATCGTTGGGTCCAACCTTGATGAGTTCTTTATGATTCGTGTCGCGTCGCTGCTGCGGAAGCAGCGCACGAACACCGAGGACATCTCGACCGACGGCATGACCACCGAGCAGCAACTGCTGCAGGTGCGCAAGCAGGCAGCGGAGATGCTGTCGCAGCAGGCGAAGTGCTGGTCGCAGGAACTGCGTCCGCAACTGGCCGGTCAGCACGTGCAGTTCCTCGAGGCCGGAGACTACACGCCGGCGATCACGCAGTATCTCGAGGGGTACTTCACCCGCGAGGTCTGGCCGGTGCTGACGCCGCTCGCGTTTGATCCCGGGCATCCGTTTCCCTACATCTCGAACCTCAGTCTGAATCTGGCGGTGGTGGTGCGCCACGGCGGCGGCACCAAGTTCGCCCGCGTGAAACTGCCGGACGTGTTGCCGCGGTTCATTCCGCTGCCTGATCGGCTGACTGCAAGAGGCACGAGTGCGTTTGTCTTTCTCGAGGACGTCGTGCGCGCCAACCTCGCACGGCTGTTTCCCGGGACCACCGTGAAGGGGGCCTATCTCTTCCGCGTGATCCGGGACGCCGACCTCGTGATTCAGGAGGACGAGGCGGACGACCTGCTCGAATCGATCGACCAGGGGCTGCGACAGCGGCGGCACGGCGCACTGGCCCTGCTGGCGGTGGAATCCGGCGTGCCGCGTCGCGTGCTCGACATCCTGATTGAGAACTTCGAGGTCGAGGAAGAGAACGTCCTGCGGACGAAGGAGCGCCTGGGGTTCAGCGACTGGATGCAGCTCTCCAGGCTCCATCGGCCGGAACTGAAGTACCCCCCGTTCCAGCCGGCGCCGATCTGGGCGGCCGCCGACTCAGAGACGATTTTCGACGAACTCCGGCAACACGACCGCCTGGTGCATCATCCCTTCCAGTCGTTTGGCGCGGTCGAGGCGTTTCTTCGCGCCGCCGTTGACGACCCGCTGGTCATCGGCATCAAGATGACGCTCTACCGCATCGGCGCGAACTCGCCGCTGATCGACCTGCTGCTGTCAGCTGCGGATGCGGGCAAACAGGTCGCGGTCCTGGTGGAGCTCAAAGCCCGCTTCGACGAACGCAACAACATCCAGTGGGCGCAGCGACTGGAAGCCGCCGGCATTCACGTCGTCTACGGCCTCGTGAACCTGAAGACCCACTGCAAACTGTGCCTCGTGATCCGCAAGGAAACCGCCGGCATTCGACGCTATGCGCATCTGGGCACGGGGAACTACAACGCCGTCACGGCGCGGCTCTATACGGACCTCGGACTCTTCACGTCGCGTGATGCGCTCGTCGAGGATGCATCGGATCTGTTCAACTACCTGACCGGCTACTCGAATCAGAACCAGTATCGGGAACTCCTTGTGGCGCCGGTCAGCCTGCGGAGCGGACTGTCGCAGTTAATCGAGCGGGAGATTGCGGCGGCCGGCGAGGGCAAACCGGCGGGCATCATCCTCAAGGTCAACGCGATCACGGACCCAGGCATGGTGCGCCTGCTCTATCGCGCCTCGCAGGCCGGTGTGCGGGTGGATCTCATCGTGCGGGGCGTGTGTGTGCTGCGCCCGGGCGTGCCAGGGGTCAGCGACCACATCAGCGTACGGTCCATTGTCGGCCGCTTTCTCGAGCACTCGCGCATCTTCTGGTTCGCCAACGGCGGTGCACCGAAGATCTACATCGGCAGTGCCGACATCATGGAGCGCAACCTGGACCGCCGGGTGGAGGTCTTGTGCCCCGTCGAGAATCCGGAGATGGCCGGCCACCTCAGGAACGTGGTCCTCGCGGCCTACCTGCGCGACACCAGCCGCAGCCGCGTGCTGACGGCGGACGGCACCTATGTGCCGCCCGCCGACAGTGATGACCCCGGGGTCAACGCCCAAGACCTGCTGCTTGAGTGGCAGGCCGCCGAAGCGCGGCAAGAGGTCTAGAAGCCCGCCCCCAGCAGCACCGCGTTGATGAACAACAGCGTGGTGGCCTCGGTAAACGCGCGATAGTTCGGATCTTCCGCGAAGGCAATCACGTGTCCGCGGCCCACCGGCACGTGCATCAGAAAGGACTTCTGCTGGACCAGAGCCTGCGCTTCAGGCCACATGAACCCGGCGGCCACCACCCGATCCTTCGCCGCATAAACGCCGACGTTGGTGCCCGCGTCGAGTTTGACGGGCATGAACATCCGCGAGCCTTCCATCACGACCTGAATCTCCTCGTCGAGGCCGGCCGACAGCCAGTGTTCCTTGTCGAGTTTCACCCGCAGGATCGCGCCCGCCGTGCCGTCCGGCGAGCCACGCTCGATCCTGATGGCCTGGTTGTAGTCGAATTTCTCGATGTCGATCTTGGGCGGCGTCTTCTTCTCGTCCGCCGCGCCCGCCGCCGACCCGTCGCGCTGCAGCAGGTGCGTCGGCAGCAGCGCCGCGCGCTCACTGGCCGCCCACGCCGACGCCTGACCGATGGTGATCAGCGTGCCGCCACGTCCGAGCCAGTCGCGCAGCCGGCGCATCTGGTCGTCGTTGAAGTTGTAGGTGCCGGAGGGCAACACGAGCACGTCGTACCGCGAGAGATCGATGCGGCCCATCGACGCCGTGCGCACGGTCGTCACCGGTTGCTTCCAGCGCTGTTCCAGCGCATACCGTGCCCAGCCCGCCGACAGGCTCGACGTCGGCGCATCCCACGCAAGCAGCACCTTCGGCGCCTTGAGCGTCGCCACCTGGTTGCTGCCGAGCGACACGCCGCTGTCCACAAATGCCGAGTCAATGGCGTGAATCTGGATGCCGTGTTTCGTCGCCGCCGCGACGAGACGTCCCGTCAGATCGCTCACGTTGTCCTGGATGCGGATAAACACCGACCCGGCCGGGAACGTGCGTCCACCAATCGTGAACATCCTGGGTACACTCGACATTTTCACGCCGGCCTGCAGTAACTCAACGGCCGCTTCAGCCGCGCCGAGGCCCCACGGCACGATGTAGCCAACCTTGGCGCTGGCGAGGGCCGAACTGGCGTTCGCCGCTGGTTCGCGCGGCACCAGCGTCGACTGGGTTGTGACCGGCGTGGTGTTTGGCACCACGTCCAGGTCGTACAGCATCGCGAGGTTCCACGCGGTGACATCGTAGATTTGGTCGCCGAGGCCACGCTGCCGGCGGCGTTCCTGTTCCTTCAGGAAGGCCTCGTCCATCACGATCGACGCGTCGAGCAGATTGCGCACGAGGCGTCCGGCGGGCTGGGCGAGCGGCACGATCAGCGAGCCGACAGGCAGCGTTCGGGTGCCGATCTTGATCGCCTGATCGGCGCGTCGCACTTCGATGCCCTGCGCGGCAAGCCGCCGCGCGAGATGCATGGCCCGTGCCGGATCCGTGCCTGCGTCGATGAGGTATTCCTTCGGGCCGGTATCCGCGAGCCGAATCGCCGACTGGCGATACGCGAGGAAGTCGCGCAGCATCGCTTCGCGGTTCTTCGCGGCAGTCACGGCCGTGGTGATGGCCGACGTGAAGTGCTTAATGACGCCTTCGCGGTAGGTCAGCACCCGGCCATCCTGACGCTGGAACCGAAGCCCACGCGCGGAGGCCATCTCGTAGGTCATGCCGATGGCACCGTGGAAGACGGGCCAGGAGTCGCCATACCCTGGGTAGAACGCGTCGAAGACCTCGCGGACGAAGTACCCGTAGCCGCGACTGTCGAAGACGTCGCCGTTCGCCCGGCCCATCGTCTCAAGCCACTTGCGCTGGTCCTGCGTAATCAGCGGGTTGACGGGATCGGCAGGCGGCGCGAAGTAGTACTCGCTGTCGCCGCTCTGCTCGTGCAGGTCCACGGCGACCTGGGGGAAGAAATCGAGCATGATCCTGATGCGGCCGCGCGTCTCCGGCTGGGACATCGCGAACCAGTCGCGGTTCATGTCGAACAGATAGTGATTCGAGCGCCCGCCCGGCCACGGTTCGTCATGTTCCACGGACGCCGGCTCCGCGTCCGGTACGCCGGCTGCGCGCCCCTGCTGATTTGCGGCCACAAAGCGCGCACGCCCATCAGGGTTCTGCGACGGGTCAATCAGCACCAGCGATTCGCGAAGCACCGTGTCCACGTCGGTGTTCCCCTGGGCCGCCAGCAGGTGATACGCCTCGGCCAGCGCGGCATCGGCGCCGGAGATCTCGTTGCCGTGCACCGAGTGGAACAGCCAGGTGATGACCGGCAGCTCCTTCACGAGCTGATCCAGCTCCGCCTGTGTCGCCCCGCGGGGATCGGCCAGGCGTTGCATGCCCTTCTTGATCGCATCCAGCTGCGCGATCCGCGCCGGATTGCCGACCACCAGGACGTGCAGCGGGCGGTTCTCCCACGACCGCGCGTATTCGATCAGTCGCGTCCGGTCGGGCGCGGCGGCGTTGAGGGCCTTGAGATAGGTCGCAATCGTATCCGGCGACGAGATCTCCTGCCCGTGATCCCAGCCCAGCACGGACTGGATGGTCGGAATCTTCGGGTCGTACCGGGTACCCGGCCACAACTCCTGCGCGAACGACAGGGCGGGCCACAGGCACAAAACACAGGTCAGCAGCAGTCGGGAGGGTCGGGACATGCACAAGAGTCTAACCGAGCCGCGCGCTACCGACGCAGCATCAGCCGCCGGATCTGGGTGAACGGCAGGTCTCCATGAGAGATCAGGTCGTCATGAAACGCCTTGAGCGAAAACGCTGGGCCCTTGCTGCTCTGCACTTCGTCGCGGAGCTTCAGAATCATCAACTCCCCGATGATCTCGCGCCCGGGGGGTGACGGCGACTGGGAATCGCGCTGGACTTCGATGAACGAGTTGCCGGGTTCCATGCCGATGCGATCGATGTAGGCCTGCACCGCCTGATCAAACGTCATTTCACCCCTGGCCATCTTGAGTTTGGTCAGGATGCGCTGTACACGCCACATCCGCATCTGGCGGCGCGCCATCTGCGTCTTGAGGTTCTCCATGTGGGGAAGCGTCTCGAAGTAGCCTTCGTCCTCAAACAGCTTCTCCAGGTAAAACGACCATGACTGACTGAAATAACTGCTGTTGTACAGACGCCGCATCGGCCGTGTGACGTTGGCGCGCGCGGAGGCAATCTGCACCGTGTGGCCCAGCCACTCGTGGTACGAGATGACGTGCGTCCAGTACGGGTTGTAGGACTTGAGCCGGCTGAGTTTCTCCTCAGGCGTCAGACGATCTTCGAGTGGCGTCAGGATGTAGAAGCCCGACTGCATGCCGTCGATCGTCGGTCCCGATGTGGCGCCGCCGAACGACAGCGTCCGCCGCGCCATTGGCGGTGACAGGCGGGCGCCGTACCGCAGGTAGGAGGGAATCGTCACCACGTGCTGGCCAGGGCCCCGGAGCCAGTCACTGGCCAGGTCCACGTACTTCTGCGCCATCGGGATCACTTCCTCCCATGGCGGCGCCTCGTTCTTCATCACTTCCCAGACCGTCCGCAAGTCGCCGCTGGGATGAATGCGCCTGGCGAGCCCTTCCATCTCCGCCCACAACTTCCGATCTTCGGCCTCCGCCACACGGATCATCTCGTCCACGCCGTATTCGTCCAACTGCTCGTGCACAAACTGGTAGAACTCAATCTGCGCGGGCGTCCAGGTCGGCGGCCGGGTGGACCGGGGCAGCAGCACCTTCTCCAGCCACCCTTCATGTTCCTGAATGACGGGAATCGCGTCCCTGCACGCGGCGAGAAACTCGGCCCGAAGCGCCGCATTGGGAATGTCGAGCGACGCCACTTCCCTCTCGAGCATCGTGCGGGCGTAGTACGCCTGATACTGCGCGTTCTCCGTCCACGTCCGCGCGGGGGTCGTCAGCCGGTCACGGCCGGCCTTGATCGAGGCGCCAAGTTCCCTGAGCTGGCTGATGGCCGCCCGCACGTTCACCTCGGGCAGGGCGCCATCCCGGAGAAACAAGCCGCTGACGGCGCCGACATTGATGACACCGGCCGCATTGACCTCCCACTGCCGGAGTTCGGTCTGTTCCCACTGGCGGGTCCGCGCATGCGACCGCAGCAGGTCGTAGTCCACCTGATCATCAAGGTCGAGGGTGGCGCGATTGATCCGATCGAGCCCGGCCAGAATCGGCGCCCAGTCGGCGTCGCGGACGGTCTGGGCCTGCGTGATGAGCGCGGCCAGGGCGGGATTGGTCGCTGCCGGTGCCTGCCGGGCTGCCGGCACCGCGACGAGACAGAGTGTGAGAACGAGGGGGAGACTCCGCATCATGCGGAGAGTCTATTCGAAGCGGGTCAGGACGACGTCGATGCGGCGCACTTCGTTGCGTGCCGGCCGCCACTGCACCAGAATCGGCGACTGATACTGGCCCTGCACAAGTTCACCGCGTCCCTCCGACCTGGCGTCGGAGACCAGCAGGTCAATCGACCGGCGCATCCGGAGGAAACGTGACGCCGGTGCCTCAAGACTGCGCGCCACCAGCTTCTCGATGCGCGAGGTGTGCAGGCCGAGCGAGTCCAGCAGCTGATTGATCGCGCGCACGAGGTCGTACTGCGCGTACCCAATCGCCTTGGCAGGCACCGCACGCGGATCGTTCCACGCGTGACGCACCTTCTCGCGCGCAAAGCGCAGCGGATTCTGCAGGACCTCGGCGAGGTCGTGCTTCATCAGGAGCGTTTCGTATTCGTTGACCGTCAGGCTCGCGAACTGTTCGTTGGTCGCCAGTTCACACCGGACGCGGCCCTTGGTCACGCCGTGCATCCGGACCAGCTCCGACACTTCATCGAAAAATCCGACGCGCGACTCGCGCAGGTTGACCGCATCAATGGAATGCGTGGACACCGGGACCGACAAGGTCACCCGCGCGACTTCCACTTCTTGGTCGTAGCCCACGACGCGCGCTGTGCGGCGGCGGGGCACGCCTTTGTAGACCCCGTCAAAATCGACGAAGTAGATCGGCGCCGGACGCTGGGCATCGCCCACGATGCAGGCGCGGATGCCGCCCCCCATGAACGCGAGATGCGAATCGGCGTTGGTCGGCTCAACGGCCTTCTGCTCCGGCGCGAGCTCATCCCGCAGCTCGAGCTGGTCGTGCCGGTAGCCCGCGCCTTCCGGAAACACCGTGCGGAACACGTCAAGGTAGGGGCCCACCGACCCGAAGCGCGCAATCAGGCGCGCGGCAAGACTTTGTGGGAGAAATCCGGCGGTCGAATGTTCCGACGCGCAGAACCAGTGCCGATACGCCTGCGCCGCGTCGCCATGGACCTCTGCCGTGCGGGCCCGGACGTCGACGACATCCAGTCGGGCCCGAGGGGTGATGGGCAGGGCCAGTTCTATCGGTGACACGCGCTAAGTCCTTCGAGCACAAAGCTTACCATGCGCCCACCCGCCCACCTGCCCACCTGCCCACCTGCCCATCAGCACAACCCCTTAATCCAGCCCCCGTCCACCGCGATGGACTGGGCCGTGATGTAACTCGCCCTGTCGGAGGCGAGGAACGCCGCCAGGGCTGCGAATTCCCGGGGTTCACCGAGCCTGCGCATGGGAATTTCGGCCTCCCAACGTCCCGCCACCGCCTCGGGCGTCGTCCCGCCGGATGCCGCCATCTGAGCGGCCAGGTCCACCACCCGATCGGTGCGGGTGTACCCGGGCATCAGGGTGTTCACGGTGATGCCGTCCGCGGCGACTTCGTTGGCCAGCGTCCGGGCAAACGCCATCACGGCGGCGCGCAGACTGTTGGACAGCATCAACCCGTCCACCGGCTGTTTCGCCGCGATGGACGTGACGTTCAGAATCCGGCCCCATCGTCGCGCCCGCATCTCGGGCACCACGGCACGCGCGAGGTTCACGGCGCTGGCCAACAGGAGGCGCGCGGCCTGGTCCCAGTCGTCAGGCGTCAGCACACTGAACGCACCGGACCGCGGGCCGCCCGAATTCGTCACCAGGATGTCGATGGGGCCCCACGCCCGGCGGACCTCATCCACCATCCGAATGACATCGCCTGGGTTGGACACATCGGCGACCACACCCCGTGCGCGGCCACCGGCGTTCACGATCTCGGCAACCGTCGCATCAATGGCCGCCTGCCCGCGCGCACACACGGCGACGCGCGCACCCTCAGCCGCCAGTTCGAGCGCGATCGCCCGGCCCAGCCCCTTGCTGCCCGCGGTGACGAGCGCCACGCGATCACGAAGTCCCAGGTCCATCGCCTACTTCCGCAGGTAATCGTCGGTCTTGGCGAGCCAGTCGGCGCGCGGCGGACTGAACACGTCCACATCGAGGGTGTCTTCGAGCGCCACCGCCTTGTGCCACACCCACGACGGGATGTGCAGCACCTCACCGGCACGGATCACGACTTCCTTCTTCTCGTCTTCGCCGATGTAGAAATGCAGCGCGCCTTCGAGCACATAGGTCAGCTGCTCGTTTTCGTGCTGATGCCTCGGCACCACGCAGCCCTTCTTCAGGTACACGTGCGCCAGCATCATGCGGTCGCCCGTGATGAGACGACGGTCGAGCAGGTCGGTGACCTTTTCCTTTGCCATGTCGTCCCAGCGATAAAACGTCACGTTTCTTGCGTCAGCCACGGTAGTGCCTCCGGCGAAAGATTACCCGAGATAAATGACGTCGGGTGTCTTTTTCAACGGCTTGACTCAGCCGGTGGAATCGCACAGTCTCTCTCCATGCCGCACCGTCTTTGCTTCCCTGCCGTCGCCGTGTGCCTGCTGGCCGGTCTGACGGTCGCCGGCGCCCAGAACGCGTCGCCGGGTGATCCCGCGGGCGTCGCCAAGGAGCTCCACCAGTTGTTCCTCCACGATGCGTGCACGGGCGAATTCGCCCCGCAGCCCGACACGTGCCTGCACAAGCAACTCATCGAAAAGGCGGTCACGATCGGTGGCAAGGCCGGTGTTGTCTATGACGTCCGGCTGCGCGTGCGCGGGTTGTTTGAACCGACGACGATCCGAGAGGGAGAAACGCCGGATCCCGCGCATCCCTACTATCAGGTCGGCGGCACCATTCGGGCGCGTGACTGGTCGGCATGGCACATCGAGGTGTCGGAGCCGAAGCAGACGTACTGGCTGAATCACTACCCGCGGGTCGGCCACACGATCTACCGCGAGGACTTTGAGGCCACGATTCCGATGGCCGCCGGCGCCACCGTGACCGCGCGTGTGGTCGATGGCAACGACCGGCAGATGGACAATGCCGAGCCCGGCCTGCCCGACCGGATGCAGATCATCCAGGGCGTCACTGACAGGCCGCTCGACGGTCAGATGCTGCGCCTGGACGTCGTCCGTGTGACGGCGCGCTAGTGGGACCGCATTCTGGGCTCTCGCTTCGCCGTCGTCCGCACGCACTCCTGAACCGGGGCGAGATGTGTCTCACCGGCGCGCGATAGGCTGAAGGCATGCTCGACTCGCACCATGCCCAGGCCATTCGTGCCCGCATCGCACGCATCCCAATCGTCGACACGTTGCGCATGCGGGACTTCGATCTCGAACCCGGCGTGTGCCGAGCCACCGTGCCACGTCAACGCGTGTTCGACGGCGTATTCGAGTCGCTGCATGGCGGCATTCTGATGACGGTGGCCGACTCGATTGCGTGTTTCGCCATCCTCACGCTGACCTCGGCCGACCAGCTGATGACCACGACCGACATGAATATCCGGTTCCTGGCGCCCTGCCTGACAGACGTACGCGCGACCGCGCGGGTGATCAAGCGCGGCAAGTCGATGTGCCCGGTGTCCGTGGAATTGCATGACACCAACGGCACGCTGGTCGCCGTTGCACAGGTGAACTATCTGCTGCTGCATCGAATGCCGACGCGGACCGTTCCTGCCGAGACTTGAACCAGCGCCCCTGGAAACGGGATCTGCAGCCTATGACCGCGGTCCAACACGCCGTCTCGGACATTGGCTCCTCGGGCTGGATTCGAACCAGCAACCCTCCGGTTAACAGTTGCGGAGGAGAATCCGACACCGAGTCACACTGAGCAACATGACGTTGTTTTTCGAGCCTGAAACAGGCTTCGCCGCTATGGGCGATCAACACCGGTGCCTACCAGATACCATCAGGAGTGGGCACACAAGTGGGCACAGTCGAAACTGGGCAACCAACATCAAATTTGGCGACCGCTCATGCTAGGGGCGGGCGGGATACGCGGGGTTCACAGGTCGACGAAGGAGGCGCGCAACGGGGCGAAGGTTACACAGCGGTGCTCTGCCAAACACGTCCATACGGGCGCGCAGCCTCAGCCGTCGAAGAGGTTGCTGGCGAGACTGCAACATATGCGGACCACTATCAGGATGACTACCCATTCCGGAATGACAAGGGTCATGTGGCCGCTCTTTTTCTGGACGCCTCCCAAGCATCAGTTGATGACGGGCCTGACCTCAACTTGCCAATCAAATGCCCGGGAGGCCTGAAATATACGTCCGCAAGACTCACGTCACAACCGGTCAGATTTGCCCCAACCCATGGTGTCCGGAGGCCGGACCTGCACCGTCGACCGTTCACGAGCCCACGACGCCGCCATCTTCACAGAGTCCGGATCAGCTGCCGCATCGCTTTCCACGCCACTGCTTGCTCAGTTCGCCGCACGACCAATCTTCCCTGTCTGCGGAACCGATGGGCCACGTCCATCCGTGGCGGTAACTATTGATTTCGTTATCCGGCACGTCTTTGAATGGACGCTCGCTACAGGAGAACCATGTCGCTCGATAACCACTCATGATGTCGCTGATTTCTCCAGGCTGGCACCCAGGTCTGGCTTCTTCAACCGTGTTCGGCACCAAATCGTGGTCAAAATCTTTCGCAAACCAGACGAACAGGTTGACGCCAAAGGGTCCGGCATGCGTCCCCCACCAGTCGAGAGCATCTTTCCGATGCTGTAATTCGTGACGAATAGTTTCACCGAAGCAGTCAATCCCCTGTGCCCGACGCCCACTTGCAACCCCCTCGGCGTCGACTTCGTGACGACAGGCATCGCGCTCGAATATTCCGGCGGATACCAAGATTTCCTGCGTGCTCTGGTCGTACTTTGCGATCGGACTTCCGGGAAGCTCGCCGACGTCCACCTTCTCTACAAAGCGGAGAATATCGCGGGCCTCGGCCGGGACCGCGGCGCTCTGTTTCCAGTAGTAGAACCAGTTCGGCGATCCATCGCCTGGATGATTACTGTCGCGTCCAGAGAAAAAGGCTCGAAAGGTGGCTGCCCCCTCGCATGCACAGCGTCCCGTCGTCCGTACCGAGATCTTCTTCGGACCGAAGTCCATATTTCGTCGCGGCAACCCGTTGTACGTAAACATGACCTCCGGACCACGTTTGTCCACCGGATCTACGCTTAGCCGGGTCGGCGAACCCATCTCATCGACGTCCCATTCAAGGTCGGGGGAGACATCCTGGCCGGCCCTCCAGGCTGAAGCCGACGCCCTGACCGTCAATACGCCGGCTGCGTCGAAAGCGATGTCGTCGCCATCAGCAAGCGTAATCGCGTCGAGCGCGCAGAATTCAACGGTGAAAGGCGCGCTCTCGATAATCTGGCCGTTACGTCGGTAGCGAATGCCGAGCGTGATCGTGCCAGTCGACTTGGTCCCGACGAGCTCGAGCGCGGGGCGGTCGCCGCCGCTATTGACGATCACCTCGGGAAGTGCGCCGTCGGCCGTCACGATGAATTCGCTGAACTCCCCCCCAAGAGGCGAAGCGCCTGCGACAAAAGACAGCGTGCGTTCCGTTTGTCCAGTTTCGATACATCCGCACCCGGGCCCATAAATCGTTACCGCCGGACGCGCTTGCGCCCGCGTTAAGTTCCAGTCGGCCGTGTACGTAGCCGGGATCAGGATTGGCCCACCTAGCGCCTGTGCGCCATCCGGCACAACCCGCGTCAAGCGACCAGACAAGGTGGCGGCATTGACCCCTCCCTGTGAATCCGCCTCCAAGCCGAAAACGTCGACAGACGCTGCCTCAATGCGGTTCTCGAGCACGACTGGTATGCCCATGCCCTTTGCTATTTCTGTCATGAAGGCAAAGGGCGACTCGAACGCGATAAAGCGATCCTGTGCAGAGAAGTCTTCCTGCAGCGGCACATTGCCTGTCAGCTCTGTAAAAACGTTCCACGAAGTGCCCTCGAACGTGGCACCGGCAAAGCCCACACCAGCGCCTCGACCTGATGCAGGAATCGTATAGAGGCCACCCATGTCGACCGTGCGCGAGAATTCACTCGTCCACGTCGCCGTGCCGTCGCCATTCAGCGTGATCGTGGTTCGCTGATTCGCGACAAAACCAATCCCCCTCGATTGTCCTGGAACCTGAAATATTCCAGATGCCGCAACGGACACATTAATGGTGCCCTCCCACGCCACTTGATCAGCCACACGCTGACTCGCGAGGGTCCAGGTGTGCGCCTTACCACCGCGCATGCCCTCAGCGATGCGAAACGACGGATTCTCGTCGGCAGTCGCGTGCACGGTGCCCAGCAAGGCACCCGCCAGCCCCAGCATCGCCACCCACGCCTGGCGCCTTCCACAAGTCGTTTCTCCCATTCTGTCTCCTTCGAGAGTGCGGCTCGTGCCGCGCTTCTCAAGCTCTCGGCGTCCTGCCGAACTGAGTAGCGCCTCGATTTAGATTCCGACCGTAGCTGATGTTGCCCAAATGTCCCGACGCCTCGCGGTTGGAATGCGGCCCTGTTCGCTAGCGCAGGTCCCCACGCTCGATCATGCCTACCAGCTCTTCGACCGTCGCTTCAGCCTTCGCCATAGATGTAGACCAGTATCGATCATGCCGCTTCGGTGTCAACGGGCGCTAGAGCTTCATGCAGGAGAGCGTCAAGCAGTCGACGGCCTGGTGGTTCCCACCAAGCAAGCCCTTGCTGACTCGCGTTCCTGGCCGGGATTTCCTGCTTGGGCACAAGCGGTCGAGTGCTCGGTCTTGACGGCCACGGAACTCGTGAAACGCCTGACAGCAGCAATAGACAACCCCGAGCCCGGTTTGACGATCGAGCTCAATGGACAGGAGTGGGTCTTCGATCCGGAAAAGCGTTGGATTCCAGGGTCTGCGTAGTCAGGACAAGCCGCAGAAGCTTTTCCAGGTGACTATGAGACACCTCATCGGGGGTTCGCCGAACCTCCTGCGCGCGTGCGGTGGGCACAAAAATGGGCACAGCCGGAGGCCTGCAAACACGGCCTAGTTTGCTAAGTTGTTGAAGAATTTGGCTCCTCGGGCTGGATTCGAACCAGCAACCCTCCGGTTAACAGCCGGATGCTCTACCGTTGAGCTACCGAGGAACACGCAGAACCCCAATTCTAGAAC